>VOFG01002451.1_pt1 | contig 13754 bp, 20 predicted proteins | sample 5384171 | NCBI WGS metagenome assembly VOFG01 (sample SAMN12384726, study PRJNA508395) | human gut metagenome | isolation source: healthy gut F | host: Homo sapiens | reverse complement strand
ATAACATGGGAATTATATCAATGATATTAGTTATGAAGAACTTTTTATACAAGATATACAAAACGCAGAGATTTCTGCCATGACCCAAATAAAATAATTTATATGAAGAAAATTATCTTTCTTGGCTTTGATGGCGTACTTAACACCGAGCACAACCAGAACATGCTTCTTTATAAAGGGAAAGCTTGAAAGACAAACATGGTGCTTTCTTCGATCCGAAGGCTGCAGCTGAAACTAAATAGAATAGTAGAAGAAACCAAAAGCCGACATTGTGATATAATTATCGATGATGAATATGTGATATTGGACTCGCAACTTCCACACTTCATCCTAACCAATCCGTATGACGGCATTATACCGGAATTGGCCGACAGAGCCATCAAATTACTGAACGGATAAAACTATTGCTCTCATTGGTTCGTGCTATGCCCTAATTCGGCATAGCCAATTCATAACTTTGCTGTGAACAAAAAATCAATAGAATATGACGCACAAAGAACTTCTCAACATTGTTACCTCTGAAGAAGTTGAGTCGCACATAGTGACCATGTATCCAGAAGCAAAAACAGTCTCGGTTAGTTCAAACTACATTACGATATGCTCAAACTTATTTCTGAGCAAGAGAAAATTTTTGAAAAAAAGTTTTGAATTTTTCTATAATTATATCTATTTATAGAATTAAGATAATTAAGATATGGACATAAAACATGTATTTGACGACTCTCGCATAGTAATGCTTGAGAAAGAAATTGCAACGATAAACGAGCATTGCCGATACACAGATGAGGAAAACCATTTGATGAAGCACTTACTCGAAACTCGACGCAATGTGCTTTTGGCATCTAAATGTGTATGACGATGAGACGAAACGACTTCACCGATTTCAATGCTGCACTCCGCAAGGCTTGCACGGAACTGTATCGCAGAACGATGGCCACCTATCAGGAAATTCTGAATCATAAGGACTCTTTGGAAGACTTTGAAGTGGAAGGGGAAAATATTCCTTTGCTACAATTATCCTGCGAATCACCCTTGTTCAACGAGAAACTGAAAGCAAACTTGGGAAGCCCTCACACAAGGAGGATTCTGTGTGCTTTTATGATGATGATGGTTGCACTTGCCCTCTTCGTTTCAGCAAGAAATATCCACCTGTATTGCGGAAATGAGAGTTTGGAGGATTGATAGGCATGAAAGATGAAAATGACAACTGGAACGAGGGTCTGACAGGGAATGGTCAAAAAGATCTGCATCTGATACTGCCTTTCCATAATCTGTATGACCATTACTACTTTCTTATACGACCTCATATATGTCCGTGAGTTCGACCTTTGAGGTACATGTGGAACTTGATAATAACGTAAAGTATTGAGTGGCAAGAACGACACAATATCGCAAGGCTTTCCATACTTAGATATGGAGCAAACAACAAATTGATTTTTATCATCAATTATTCACGTTGTTCAAAAGGAATTTGCTAAATTTGCATTAGAGCAAGATGTTCATTTTTTGTTTACTAACAATGAAATTTTGACTTTTTATTAAAAATATCAATATTATAAGATATGGCATCAAAATAAGAATTACAACGACAGAAGGCGACATCATTGTCCGCCTATACGATGAGACCCTATTCATCGAGACAACTTTATAAAACTTGCGAAGGAAGGGTTCTTTAACGGAACGCTGTTTCATCGTGTGATCAAGGATTTCATGATATAAAGGCGGCGACCCGGAAAGCAAAGGAGCACCACGAGGCAAGCGACTTGGAAGTGGCGGGGCCGGAATACATACTAAAAGCAGAAATATGTCCACAGACCTGTTTCCATAAGCGTGGAGCATTGAGTGCAGCACGATTGGGAGACGAAGTGAATCCTAACAAAGAAAGCAGCGGAAGCCAATTCTACATAGTCTGGGGAAAGACTTTCAAACCCGCCGAACTAAAACAAATGGAACGCCAAATGGCCATGCAGCAAGAACAAAGCCTCATGAACGCCATTGTCGCTGCCCATCGTAAGGAAATCCTTGAATTGCGTAAGGCACGCAATCGCGAAGGGGTTGCAAGAACTTCAAGACAAACTAATTGCTGAAGTAAAAAAGCAAATCAAAGAAACAGGAACTCCAAAATTCACCTCTAATCGTGGGAAGCATATACAAAGCATCGGCGGCACACCTTTCCTTGACGGTGAATACACTGTTTTCGGAGAGGTGGAAGAAGGGTTGATGTAGTGGAAAAGATACAGAACTATGAAACCGACCAAGCAGACAGACCCGTCAATGATGTAGTAATGAATGTAGAAGGATCGGATAGAAAAGAGCAAGACGATCACGCTTTTTATAAAACGAGTTTACATTTAGATAAAACAACAATAGAAAAAATCCTTAACCATCTGCCATAAAGTGAACAAAATAGCAACTACGAACAAGAACGAAAATCATGCACTCACTGTATATAAAGCGAGTGCCGGAAGTGGAAAAACTTTCACTCTTTCCAAAGAATACATAAAGCACCTCATCAACAACCCGATGAGTTACAAGAGCATTCTGGCCGTAACCTTCACAAACAAGGCTACGGAAGAAATGAAAATGCGTATTCTCAGCAAACTTTATGGTATTTGGAAGAATTTGCCAGACTCGAAAGACTACATTGATGCTATTATCGAAGAGAGAGAATACTCACAAGAATTTCTTTCCGAAAGAGCAGGATGGGCTTTAAACAACATCGTTAATAATTACAGCTACTTCCGCATTGAAACCATCGACTCATTCTTTCAGAGCATACTGCGCAATCTGGCACGCGAACTGACCTTACGGCAAACCTCAGAGTGGAACTGAAACGACATCCAAATAGAGCAGAATGCCGTAGATGAAATGATTGAGGAGCTGAGCATGGACGATGAACTTCTGCACTGGATAATGGATTACATCAAAGAAAAATATCAACGATGAAAAGAACTGGAATGTAATCGGACAGATAAAGAAGTTCGGAGAAAACATCTTCAAGGAGTTCTACAAGACAAACAGCAAGAAACTGAATGCTGTCGTCTTGCAGAAAGACTTTTCAAAGACTTCACCTCCTTGCTGTACAGTAAGCGTACAGAAGCAGAGAAAGCCATGTCTGCATTCAGCCAAAGATTTTTCGATTCATTAGAAAAACACAATGTCACCATTGATGATTTAAAGAACAAGGGATAAAGGACCGGCAGGTTATTTTATCAAATTGAAGAACAAAGTGTTTGACGAAAGCATACTGACTGCTCGTGTGAAAAATGTCATAGAACAGCAAGGATATGAAGAATGGGTCAAGAAAACTGCCGACAAATCTCTTTATCGCATTTGCAACAGATGTGCTGACACCGTTGCTCATTGAAGCTGAGACTAAAAGGAAAGAATCGTGGAAAAACTATGCATCCGCCGACCTTACCTTTGCGACACATCAACCAGCTGCGCTTGCTAAACAACATAGAAAGCAAAGTGAGGGAAATGAATGCAGAAGCCAACAGGTTCCTGCTAAGCGACACACCTCCTACTCCACTTTTAATCGAAGACAGTGACACTCCCTTCATTTTCGAGAAAATAGGGAACGCTGCTTGAAACCATCATGATCGACGAGTTTCGAGGACACAAGCACTATACAATGGAAGAACTTCAAGGTGCTGCTTGAGGAGATAATGGATCACAGTCAAGGAGGAAATCTCATTGTAGGGGATGTAAAACAAAGCATTTACAGATGGAGGTCGGGCGACTGGCGACTGCTGAACAACATCGATAAAGAATTCTCACATCGTAAAAAATCAAATCAAGAAAGAGCCTCTTTCAACAAATTACCGTTCAGAAAGACATATCATTGAATTCAACAACGAGTTTTTCAAATTGGCAGAAGAGAAAGAGTCGGAGATGCTCGGCGATAAAAACGAATATACAGAACAACTCAAAAATGCATATATCGATGTCAAGCAGATATACCTGAGAAGCGTGAGAACATAGGATATGTAAATATACAACTGTTTGCCGCCACCCCATCGAATGCCAACGACCAAATACTCGAACAGTGCGAAGAAGCCGTAATGACATTGCTGGATGCAGGAGTGCGACAAAACGAGATAGCAATACTTGTAAGGTCTAATTCTACAATACAGACCATTGCCGACTACTTCTCGAGGCAATGCCTGACATCAAAATGGTTTCGGATGAAGCATTCAGGTTGACAACTCCATTGCGGTGAACATCATCATTGCCGCAATGCACTTCCTTTCGCATCCTCGACGATATGCTTACAAAGGGCTTTCCTTGTAAAGACATACCAGACAAAGGTGCTCAGAAATAAAGACATGTACGAAAGCAAGATGATAAATGCCGAAAATATGGCTTCGCTGTTACCGCAAGAATTCGTTACAGACAGTACGGCACTGCTGTCACTGCCTCTGTTTGAACTTGGAGAACGCCTTTACCAGATTTTCCATTTGAACGAAGTAAAAGGCGAAGACGCTTATCTGTACGCTTTTTATGACAGCCTTGAACGACTTCATTGCAAGCAACACAGCCGACATGGATGATTTCGTGAAAGAATGGAATGAGAAACATCCACAAAAAACCATACAGACAAGTGATGTGGACGGCATCAGACTTATAACAATCCACAAGAGCAAAGGATTGGAGTTTGACCATGTCATAATACCTTTCTGCGACTGGAAACTGGAGAATGCAAACACTATCTGGTGTGAGCCGAAATGCCAACCATACAACAAGCTGCCGCTTGTCCCCGTTGATTACAGCACTAAAAAAGATGATGGGGACTATCTATGAAGACGATTATCACACGGAACATTTGCAGAACTGCGTTGATAATCTCAACTTATTATATGTCGCCTTCACCCGTGCTTCACGGAGCCTTTTTCGTCATTGCCCGGCGTGGAAACGCCACCATACGCTCATATATAATAGAGGAATGTCTGCCACAGATAAAACTCAAAGGAGCATTTTTCGATGGCGATCCGGGCAACAAGAAAAGATTCCCGAAATTCGAATACGGCACAATCTCCCCAAAACAAAGAAGGAGAAAAACAAGACGGGAATGTCTTCCTGCCGGAAATAAGCAATATCGCCGTTGAATACGAGACTTTCGCCAACAACACGGAATTCAAACAGAGCAACAAGAGCAAAGAGTTTGTAAGAAAGCAACGAGGACAAGCAGGATTCATACATAAAGACCGGATTGTTGCTGCACGTTTGTTCTCAAAATAAGAACCGAAGCCGACATTGACAGCAGCATCAAGCAGATGGTGATGGACGGAATAATGACCGAAGACGATGTCGATGTCATGGCTATTAAGGACATGCTTCACAAGCGTCTCCGTACTCCCGCCGTTGCCGAATGGTTTTCGGGCAAATGGCAACTGTTCAACGAGTGCGACATATTATTTGAAAACCCCGACAATGGCGAAGTGAAAGCCGAACGGCCGGACCGTGTGATGACGGACGGAAATAAATTCATCGTCGTCGATTTTAAGTTCGGAAAAGCAAAGCAAGAACACAAAGAGCAGGTGCATCACTACATGACCTTAATAAAAGGAAATGGGCTATACCGATGTGACTGGCTATCTGTGGTATGTTTATTCAAACGAAATTGAGGAAGTAAGACTATGAACAAGACATTCTTAGAATATGTAGCTGAGGACATTATCAGCAGATGGGGCACCCATCTGGCAGCACCGTGGTGTTTCCAAACAAGCGTGCCGCACTCTTCATGAACGAACACTTGGCAAAGATTGCAGGGAAACCGATATGGAGTCCTACCTATATCACCATAAGCGAACTGTTCAGAAATCATTCGGAAAAAGGTGGTCGGCGACTCAATAAAACTCATTTGCGACCTGCACAAGGTCTTTACCGGATGCACCGGCATTAAAGAGAGCCTTGACCATTTCTACGGTTGGGGACAGCTCATGCTTGCCGACTTCGACGACATAGACAAAACATGGCGGATGCCGACAAGGTGTTCTGCAACATAAAGGACTATCATGCCCTTTGACGACACATCGTACCTTTAGCGAAGAACAGCGCGAAATGCTGAAAAAGTTCTTCGACAGTTTTCCGACAATCACGATACAGAACTCAAACGACGCTTTGTCAGTCTGTGGAGTCATTTCGGCGACATCTATCACTCATACAACAAACGTCTTGAAGAACAGGGCATTGGTTATGAAGGAGCGGTTTATCGCGAAGTCGCAACAAACAAAGAGATCGATTTCAAATACGACAGATACATCTTCGTAGGCTTCAATATGTTGCAGAAAGTGGAACAGCAACTCTTTGAAACCTTGAAAAAACAGGACAAGGCCTTCTTCTATTGGGACTATGACAAAGCCTATATGCCCGACGAAAACCAAAGGAACAGCAACTGCGCAGGACATTACATCGCAATGTACCAGCAACAGTTTCCCAACCTTTTGGACTGCGAACGAGATGACATATACAACAATCTACATCGGAAGAAGCAAATAACCTACATATCTTCGCCTACGGAGAATGCACAGGCAAAATATGTGAGCAAATGGCTTGGTTCAAACGATCGAATAAAGGACGGAAGACACACGGCTGTCGTACTTTGCAACGAAGACATACTGCAACCCATTCTGCACAGTCTGCCCGATGAAGCAGACAAAGTGAACATCACAAGCGGCTATCAATTAGGAATGACTCCTATCGCAACGCTTGCCACCCACCTCTTGAACTTATACACAACGGGAAACCGCTCTAAACGCAACAGCTATGCATTACAGTTCGTCAATAAAGTCCTTCGCCATCCATACGCAAGGTACATATCGCAGCAATGCGGCATAATAGCTGCCAGTCTGCAACAGCACCGGCAGTTCTACCCATCGCACCAGACGCTCACCGACAACGGAAACGATACCGGATTGTGCATGCTTTTCCCCAATTCCGACTATTGGAATACTGCCAAAGGAGAGTCGGCCAACAGCAAAACAGCGGCAAACGCCACCCTGCTGCGCCAACTGTGCAATGTGATAAAGACGGTGGGAGTAAATGCGAAAGATGTGAAAGACGCCCTGTTCCAGGAATCGACATTCAGAATGTACACCGTCATCAACCGTCTTCTGTCGCTTTCGGAATGCGGTGACCTCGATGTTGATACCACAACTCTGAGACGCCTTATAAAGCAACTGGTGGATTCCACCACCATTCCATTCCACGGCGAACCGGATTGTCGGAATACAGATAATGGGCGTTCTGGGAGACACGCAACCCTCGATTTCGACCACCTGCTGCTACTTTCGTGCAACGAAGGCAACATGCCGAAGGGGGTGAACGACTCGTCGTTCATACCTACTCCATCCGCAAGGCATACGGTCTGACCACCATCGACAACAAAGTGGCAATATACTCCTACTACTTCCACCGGCTGCTGCAAAGGGCAACAGACATTACCATCATGTACAATAACGCTACAGACAACGGTCAGACGGGCGAAATGAGTCGCTTCATGTTGCAGTTCATGATTGACAGCAACTTCGATATAAAAACACCAGAGTCTGCTTACACAAAACAAAATTGCCACAAGAAAGCCCACACCCATCATAAAGACGAGCTGGTGACAGCCCGCCTAACAACATGAACAGCTCCATTCTCCGCCATCAACCGTTACATAAGATGCCAACTGGCGCCTTCTTACCGTGGCTAAGATAAAGAGCCCGATGAGAATGAAGAGGATGTAATAGACAACAGAATCTTTGAAACCATTTCCATCATCCCCCTTTTATGTCCAATGAGGTGATTCAGAACGCGCTGGAAAATCCGGGAACCGGAATCAATTGTATCCTTTTTCCGTAGAGCGGCAGATGTCCTACATCTACAACAACAGCTCCGCCCTCTCCGAAAAGAACTTTACACTCCATCTATATTTACAACAGCCGTTCACGGTCTACCACGCTTATACTTCCGGAATCCTGGAAATGTGGACGACACCTCCGAGTTTCTGCAAAAGCACTATTGATTCCGCCAACCCGCACCTGATGTGCTATACGTCACCCTTCACGACCAGAATATGTATTTTGCCCGCAACCTGTACAGCAGCAATTCCGGGAACCGGATCGGCATGATCGTCATCAACATCAATGCACAGAAATGGATCGAATACTGCTCCAAAACCATTGATCCGTCCTGGTTTATTATGCTGTTTAACAAAGAATTTTCCCATTAGTTCGGACTCTGATTTTTTCAAAGGATCAGCTTCTGGATCTCTATTCCAGTCTGACTGCACAGAAAAATTCCGTTTTGTTTAAGGAGCAAAGCTTTGGAGGCCGTGATTATTTCATGGCATCCCAGTCCCTGGAACGGCTTGGACTTACCTCTGCAGTGGCCGCCCCCAAGGACCTGCTTTTGGAAAACCCTGAACAGCACCTGAAGTCTTATCTTCTGGGACTCTGGCTGTGGCACTTCTTTCCCTGATGGCAGCCTTTATTATTTCCCCGGGCCGTCACCCGCCCCATTGACACCATGATCTTTCACATCAATGAGATTTCAAAGGAAACCAGAAGCTCTTCCACCGGAAGGCTTTACCAGAATTCCGTGTGTGGGCACAGTCCTTTAACCAGATGCTGCTTCAGCTTGACACCTATTACAGGATATTTACCAACAAAAGCTGCTGATCAAGAACGCCGAGATTCGGGCACTGCGATTTAGATGGACCCCATTTCCTTTTTCAATGCTGAACACCATTGCCTGGAAGGCCCAGATGATCGACAATGAGAATTTACGAGATGGTGATTTCCCTGGGAAGCCTGCTGAAAATGAACACCCTTTCCCGGAACCACAATTTCACCAGCATTTCCAGAGAAATGGAATATGGCTTTACGTGTATCTTCCATATGAATGCCTTCGAGGACAAAATTTCCTGTGACATCCAGATTCCGGAACAGGTACTTTCTGTGAAATTCCCTGCCTTTCATCCAGCCCCTTGCGGAAAAAACGCCATTGTCAGCCTGGGCCCAAAAGAGGGAAAAGGCCATCTGATCATCAGATCATAGAGGGAGACGACAACCAACTGGAAATCTGTATTATAGACGATGGAATCGGTTTGAGGTGATCCCGGACATTCAGTCCCATTGCCTCCTCCGAGAAGGACAGCCACACCCACATCGGCATGAAAACCTGGACAAGCGGCTGAAACTGCTTTTTACGGACCGGATTCGGGCATCCGGATCACAAGCATTCCAAACAAATGCACCACCGTTTCCTTCCACATTCCAAGAAAGGAGTTTACCCATGATATTTAAGCTTCTTGTAGTTGACGATGAAGTCACTATGCGAAAAGGTATTTCCAAATTACGAACTGGGCGTCCATTGATCGTCAGGTTGTGAAGCGCTCTGGATTTGGCGTGAAGGAATTTAAAAGCCATTTTGTGACATTGTGATCATGGACATCAAAATGCCTGCAGCAGATTTGGCCTTTGAGGTGGCGCATTTGGTTCATTTGAAAACTATCCCCGGACAAAGGTGATCATCTCACTGGCCATGGATTTTGGAGCATGCCCAGACTGCCATTAAGCATCACGTAAATTCCTCTTTCATCTTTAAAGTCACCAACAAAAAGTGAACTGTTCGCCGCAGTGCAGGAAGCCCAGAAACAGCTGATCGTCTCCCAACAGCAGGAGAACATTGCAAAGGAAGAGTCTTTCTGAAGGATCAGCTGATGCAGGAGCTCACCGACCATCCCCTGCAATAGAGAGGAATTAAAGCGAAATAAAGCTTCCCTTTGGGCTTCATATGACTGCCATTATGTGGCAGCCTTCAAGCCATCCTCCTCCGATGATGCCGGATCTGTCTGCCCTGAAAAGATCGTCATCGAAGAGAAAAGAATTTTACTGCCACTGCCACAATAACCTTAATCTCATCGTGTATTTCCAGAATCAGCCTCTGCTTCTGTTCCGGAATATATTCTGAAACTGCCGAGATTTCCGGTATTGTAAAGGCTTTCAGCTCTTCTGAGATCCTTACGATCAGCGCCTCATCAGTCTCGAGGCTTCTGTGACTATGTTTCCGAGGCGATCCAGGCTCTACTTCCATAACTTTTACAGCGAATAGAATATTTCTTGTTTTCCAAGCAATTGCTGGCCCGGAAGAGCCTGCAAGAGAGCTTCTGTGGAAAACTCTGGATTCAGTACCCATCGAAAAGCAGCCTGAACAACTGGGATTTCAGGAGCCGCTTCTGTTTCCAGCCACATTTTTCCAAGTTCAAAACCAGCTTTACCCGTTCCCAGGATGCCAAGAACATCTGCCCCAGATCTACTACATCTGCTGCTGTCATGGTAAAAAGGAGCTGATCCGGGTGCCACATTTTGTATCTGGAAAAGCTCTGGGATCCGATATTTTTGCCCTGGAAAATACAGACGGAAATTATGGAATACACAAGAGAGAACAGCATGTCCGCCCACGCAGTTCCCAACTATATTATTGAAAACACTATCCGTCATATTTCCCAGAACCTGGCTGGAAATCTTTCGGGACGTTATTGCCGTGGAGCTGCATCACTTTCCCTTCCTTTCATTTGAGCCGTACCTTCAAAGAAAGCTCACCTCCGGTTCTCTTACTGAGTACATCAATAAGGAACTGGATCAGCAAGGCAGACAAGGAGCTTCTCCAGAAGTAATACAAACCTTGCTCACTTACGAGATTGCGTGAGGCAGTAGGGCTACAAAGACGCCACCTATTTTTCCTCTAATCTTCCCGCAAATAAGGATGGGAATCAGCCCTTCTGGAATATAAAAGCGAAGTTTTTGTTGCACAATCTTCTCATATCCCTTATAATTAATTCATTAATCTTTTAACATATTAAAGAGGAAGTAGAGAGAAACAAAAATGAAAAATCTATGGACAAAATGGACTGGGATTGCTCTTGTGAAGCGAATCCTGGTAGGTCTGGATTCTGGGCGCCATCCTGGGAGTGGCGCCTGGTGCCACCAGCATTGCCATTCTGGGGATGTATTTGTAGGTGCCTTAAAGGCCATCGCACCCTTCTGGTATTCTTCCTGGTTATCAGTTCATCAGTAACGCAGGAAAAATCCCACAGCGGCGTCATCAAAACAGTGGTTGCGCTTTTATATGTTCAGTACTGTTCTGCAGCTGTGATCGCTGTATTTGCCAGCATGATCTTCCCGGTACAGATGACGCTGACCAATGCGGCAGCTGATGCCACAGCGCCGCAGGAATTGTGGAGTTCTGAACAATCTTCTTCTGAACGTGGCTGCCAACCCCATCTCTTCTCTGGTAAACGCAAACTATGCTTAGGAATCCTTACCTGGGCTATTCTTCTTGGACTTGCCTTCGTACAGCAAATGACACCACCAAAAGTCCTTGCTGACATTGCAGACGGAACATCCCTGGTGGTCAGCTGGATCATCAACCTGGCACCCTTTGGAATCTTCGGTCTGGTATTTAACACCGTATCCACCAACGGACTGGATATTTTCACTACCTACGGAAAACTTCTTGCCCTTTTGGTTGGCTGCATGCTTTTCATTTACTTTGTAACAATCCCATTCTGGTTTACTGGTGCATCCGTCAGAATCCATATCCGCTGATTTTGCACTGCCTGAAGAAAAAGTGCCATCACAGCCTTCTTTCACCAGAAGTTCCGCAGCCAATATTCCGGTAAACATGAAAGCCTGTGAGGAGATGGGACTGGACCGTGATACCTATTCTGTAACCATTCCTCTTGGTGCAACCATCAATATGGACGGAGCTGCTATCACCATCACCATGACAATGGCAACTGCTTTCACACTTGGAATCCATGTTGATATCCTTTAAATTTGCTTATTTATCCTCAGCCTTCTTTTGCAGCACTTTCTGCATGCGGTGCTTCTGGTGTGGCAGGCGGATCTCCTCTTCTGATTCCTATGGCCTGCTCCTTTGTTTGGAATTTCAGATGATATCTCCATGCAGTGTAGTTGCAGTTGGATTTTATTATCGAGTCATTCAGATTCTGTGAATTGAACTCCTTTCTTCCGACCTGCTGCTCTTGCAGAGTTCAGGACAATGGACTGGAAGGGAAGAAAAATTACATTCTAAGTAAAACAGTATCTGGCACATTTTTGAGGTCTGTATGGAAGTTCGCCAGTTCCATGCAGCCTCTGTTGGATTTCACCAATACATTTCCCCAACACCCTCTGATTTATGAATGGCAGGCTTTCTCTCACAAATACTGCATCATATCTTTTCATTGAAATCCCCGCAGCTTCAGAATCCGTTTCTCCCATCCTTGACACCTGCACCTGGGACACTCCTCATTTTCTGCCACATCCATTCAGTCATATCCTGAGCCTGGCTGAAGTCCGATCAGCTAGCGCCCTGCCTCTAACTCTTCTGTAGCATTTCTTCCTAGGAAAGGCCCATCCAGAAGCTTCTGGTGGCTGTCCTTCTTTCCTTCCGGAAGCCGGTCCGCTCAGGCTGCAGGTCTGTGCTGTCCCTTTGCACTACTGTCTTATAAATGGAGTCCAATTCCTCAGCCGCACGATCATGGTCATGGCAAGCTCCTCCACGGCATGTCCATAGCTTCTGGAAAGCTCCTCCCCATATCCGGCTCCCTTCCCAGCTCTCCATTTCCTCCCGCACTTTATAGATTTTAGTACTGGTTTTCCTTTATGGAACGGCTTGACCTTTCAGAATGCCGCCATCCCGAAGAAAACGCTTGATTTCCTGACAATCATAGGTATTGCATAGGTATAGAAATCTCAGCATCAAATTCTGGATTGAACTTATTCACTGCTTCAGAAGACTGATGTCAATCTGAAACAGATCTCCTCCATTTCACCTCTTCCAAGAAACGCTGGTTACACTGTATACCAGTCCTGCTGTTCTCTGCAAACATGGGCCTCTTGTTTTATCTCAGAGTAATGCCCGATGAGAGTAAGAGAGGGTCTATGTGCTCTTCCTTGATTATTTTTCCTTATTTTGTTTCATATGCACATATGTTCCTTTCTCATCAGTTACTACTCGTCTATAAACGCTCTCCATAAATGTAACTGGCGTTATCGATTCCTGGTTCGCCTGGTGGTATGGCTAAATTTTGGTACATTCGGGAATCTCTCACGTGCCGTTGGCCCCTTGGTCGTTCAGATAATGGTGTTTGCGCATTTCATCTGATCTTATGTATTCTCCTTGTATCTGTGGATGATATGGCAGTTGGCACCGCCTGATACGGCAGTCTTTGGTCTGGCTACTTCTGCGAGTGGATTCAGTTGGGTAGAAAGCCGCAGCTGTCACCTTTGCCAGCTTTCGCCTCTGGCTTCATGTCAAAATAATGGTTTGCCTTCGTTTGAATTCTTCATTATACGCCTCTTCCATCTACAGGGAAGTTTTGCCTGTTTCTTTTTCTAATTTCAGAAATCTGCTCACTCCTGACAGTCTCAAAAGCTTCTAATATACCTGCCATACGGCAGGCCTTCATACCTGAGCGCATGCCAAGAGCCCGGTATCGCTCTATAATCAGTTCCTCCACCTCGAGCTGTCCATAAACTTTGGTATCCCCAAAGTCAAAGAGATGGTCCGATGTAGATTTTCCCTATACGTGGCTCTGACTTCTGCGAATCAGTTCCGATGCCGATGATCCAGTTCCTGTGTCAGCTTAATATCTGTGACAATCTGTGGCTCAAAAAATACCTAAGTAAAACCTCTTTATTTTATCTCCCTTTCCATAAATTGATTTTAGCAATACGTAACTGAACGAAGTACAACAG
>VOFG01002688.1_pt1 | contig 13759 bp, 18 predicted proteins | sample 5384171 | NCBI WGS metagenome assembly VOFG01 (sample SAMN12384726, study PRJNA508395) | human gut metagenome | isolation source: healthy gut F | host: Homo sapiens | reverse complement strand
CCGAAAAAGCCCAGCGGACGGATCGGATGCAGCAGGCATACGTGGCGCGACACCTGAGTGCGGGCGATATTGCCGGTGTTCTGCGGAATCTCCGGCTCATGTAGAACGATATGCATGGGGCACAGTGTATTCCTTTCCGTGCCAAATCTCCGCTCCATTATAGTACGTTTCTCCTCCAAATGCAAGTATTATCTGAAAATTTACAAATATGTCCGGGTTCCTTTGCATTTTAGTAGTATAATAAGAGGAACCTCGAGACGGGTTACCTGCGAGGGCAGGACGTCGGCGGCAGCGCCGCGGCAGAAAAGACAGAAAGGATTTCTTACAAAATGAGTATCGTCAGTAAGATATTCGGTACCTACAGTGACCATCAGCTGCGAAAAGCTGGAAAAATTGCAGACAGGATCAGAGGCTCTCGCCCAACCTACAAGGATATGGGGGACGAGGAGCTGCGCGGCATGACGCAGGTGTTCCGGAACAGGCTGGTGGCGGGAGAAACGCTGGATGATATCTCCCGATGCCTTTTGCCGCTGTCCAGGGAGGCAGATGACCGTGTGCTGGGCAAGCGCCCCTTCCATGTGCAGCGCTTGGCGGCATTATCACTGCATGGACGCATTGCCGAGATGAAGACCGGTGAGGGCAAGACGCTGGTTGCTACCATGCCCGCCTACCTCAACGCGCACCGACCGGTAACGGCGTGCATATCGTCACGGTCAATGATTATCGGCAGCGCGCGACGCCGAAATGGGCAAGGTCTGCGGCTTCTATGGGACTGACCACCGGGTTGGTCGTTCATGGGCAGACGCAGGCTGAAAAACACGCCGCTTACAACGCGGATATCACGTACGGCACCAATAATGAGTACGGCTTCGATTACCTGCGTGACAACATGGTGGTGTGTATAAGGAGCGCGTGGTACAGCGCGGGCACGCTTTTTGCCATCGTGGACGAGGTGGACTCCATTCTGATCGACGAGGCACGAACGCCGCTGATTATTTCCGGAGAGGGCGAGAAGCCCACGGATCTCTATGAGCGCGCGGATCAGTTTGTCCGCACCCTGCGTAAGTACGTCGTGACCGAGCTGGATGCCAAGGAGGAGCACGATGACATCGACGCGGACTACATTGTGGACGAGAAGGCGAACACTGCCGTTCTGACGCCGCACGGCGTGGTCAAGGCAGAGAAATTCTTCAGCCTGCCCGCCGGAACCTATACCAATGCCGAGAACGCAACTCTGGCGCATCATATCAATCAGGGCAATCCAAGGCGCATGGCTGCATGAAGCTGGACGTGGATTACGTGGTCAACGAGAACGGCGTCATGATCGTGGATGCCTTTACCGGACGTCTTATGCCCGGTCGCCGTTTCTCCGACGGGTTGCACCAGGCGATTGAGGCGAAGGGAAGGCGTCAGCATTCAGAAGGAAAAAACAAGACGCTCGCCACCATCACCTTCCAGAACTACTTCCGTATGTACGGCAAGCTGTCCGGTATGACCGGTACCGCACTGACCGAGGAGGAGGAGTTCCGCGAAATCTATCAGCTGGATGTGGTAGTCGTACCGACCAATATGCCTATGATCCGCAAGGATCATGATGATGCGGTCTACAAAACGACAGCCGGCAAAATACCGCGCCGTTGGAATCGGTGCGGGCGTGCCCACGAAGGGACAGCCGGTGCTGGTCGGCACTGTCTCCATTGACAAGTCCGAGGTGCTGTCCGCGCTGCTCAAAAAGGAGGGCATCCGGCACACCGTCCTGAACGCCAAATACCACGCCCGTGAGGCGGAGATCGTGGCGCAGGCAGGTAAGTTCGGCGCCGTGACCATTTCCACCAATATGGCAGGACGCGGAACCGATATCATGCTGGGCGGAAACCCGGAGTACATGGCCAAGGCAGACCTGCGCGCCGCCGGTGTGGATGAAGGTCTGATTGCGATGGCAACCGGCAGTGCCGACACGGAAGACGAGGCGGTTTTGGGCGTGCGCAGGCAGTATCAGGAGCTGTACGCCAAGCACCGGGAGGATTGCTCCGGAGGCGGACGCAGTGCGTGCCGCCGGCGGTCTGTTCATCTTGGGTACCGAACGTCATGAGAGCCGCCGGATTGACAACCAGCTGCGCGGTAGTTTCCGGACGGCAGGGTGACCCCGGCGAGTCCAAGTTCTTCATCTCGCTGGAGGACGACCTGATGCGCCTGTTCGGAAACAATGAGCGCATCATTGCCATGATAGACAGACTGGGCGTGGATGAGGATACGCCGATCCAGGCGCGTATTCTGTCCAATACCATCGAGTCGGCGCAGAAACGCATTGAGGATCAGAACTTCAAGCGCCGGAAGTATGTGCTGGCGTATGACGATGTCATGAACCAGCAGCGTAACCTTGATCTACAAACAGCGTCAGCAGGTTCTGGATGATGAGGATCTCACCGAAACCCTGCGCCACATGATTCATGAGACCATTGAGGCGACGGTGCTGGCGCACACGGCGGATGACCACGCGGAGAACTGGGGCTGGACGGACTGCGGGCGTCCCTGCTGGGCTATGTCTGCCGGGATGAGGATCTTCGTTACTCGCCGGAGCAGCTGAAGTCGCTCAAGCGCGAGGATCTGCTGTCGTCCCTGCTCGCGCAGGCGGACCAGCGCCTTGCCGCGCAGGAGCAGCTTTTCACGCCGGATACCTTCCGCGAGGTGGAGCGCGTTATCCTGCTCCAGAACGTGGACAGAGCGTGGATGGATCATCTGGATGCCATGGACGAGCTGAAAAACGACATCGGATTGCAGGCGTATGCCAACCGTGATCCGGTCAACGAGTACAGATTGGTCGGCGCGGATATGTTTGATGCCATGGTCGCGGAGATACGCGACAAAACCGTGCGTATGCTGCTGACCGTTGCGCCCAAGCCGCGCGAGGAAATCAAGCGTGTGCAGGTTGCCAAGCCTTTGATCGAAGGATTTGAGGGCGGTTCCAAGCCCTCTGCCAAAAAGGTTGTGCTGGCGCCCCGCCGTGCCGCGCCCAAGGTGGGACGTAACGATCCCTGCCCCTGCGGGTCGGGGGAAAAAGTATAAGAACTGCTGCGGTTTCCAACGTGAACCGCACGGTGTGACGCGCAGAACGGCGCAAGACCGCACGGCAGGGAAACGCTGAATCATGGGCTTCGGATTGTTGCTGGCGGGGTACTTTTTACCCTGACCTTCCTGTCGTTCGGGTGGGGATTACGCTTTCGCTTTCTATGCAGTCGGCGGCGCTGTGAGCTTTATAGCCGCCGGAAAGCTGTACGAGTACAAGCACCGTTTCGGTATAACCGTGGCAAACCTCGCTCAGGTGGATCGCATTGGGCGTGTACGGTGCTGTTGCGTTTCTCGGCGAGGTGTTCCTGTGGGAGCTGCCTTTGCCGGGGATGGACGCGACCGTTCGAACCTGTGCTGTTCCTCCTTCAGCTGGTGCATACGGCGGGACTGCTGTCCGCGACGGACTGCCTTGCCGCGGTTGGCGCGGGAAAGAGTGCCATCCCGTGGGACGCCGGGATACTGGGGATGTGGGCGGTCGGACAGGTTATCCTGCTCCTGTTTCCGGCGGTCGCCGCCTTTGAGGATCAGACCGTGACCAAAATCGTCCTGCTGATCCAGCTTATCGGCTATCTCATGGTCTGCCTGACGTTGCTGCGTGCCTACCGGATGATCTGTCCGGCAGGTGAGGAGGAAAACGCGCCGCGCAAGCGCTCCCGCTTTGCTCTGATTAACCGCATCAACGACAAGTTGGAGGAGCGTTCCAAGCGGGCATTGGAGGAAAGCATGGAGTACCGCCGTCAGCGGAGGAATCCCGCCGCACGCGCCGGAACGGAAAAAGAAAAAAGTAGAGGTTCCCCGAAAGCCGGTAGCCGGCTCCGGGGACCGGGAGCGGAGGTGCGTATGAAAAAGAGCAGACGCGATGGCGCGTTGGGACTCGGCTGTATCGTGGCGGGTGCTGTGTTCCTGTTTGATCTGTTTGTCGGCGTTTTTGACCTGTTGCCGGATATCATCGGGTACCTGCTGATCCTCCGCGGTTTGCGCAGGCTTGCGCTCTTGAGGGACACTTTGACGAGGCTATCCGCCTGTTCCGGCGGCTTGTCCTGTTGGCAGCCATCCGGATTCTCGGCGATCCCGTTCATCTTCGGGCTGACGTCGTCGTCCGAACAGCCGGTGGAACAGCTTTTGGTGGTATTCACCCTTGCCATCCTGGATTGTATTGTGCTGTTTCCGGCATGGCGCGAAATCGCGCTGGGATTGACACAGCTTGCTTTTCTGCACGACGGGCAGGCAGTTCTCAAATCAGACGCGTTCGGGAACAGCAGTACCGATCGGCTTTTTTGCGGCGCACGCTGGTGTTCATGACACTCCGCGAGGTGATGGCTGTCCTGCCCGAACTGACGGTGTTGTTCAGCAATCAGAGCGGTGAGGACAAGTGGCTCCGGTGGTCCTTCCTGTACGGGTATGTGGGACTGCTGAGGTTGTTTTCGGTTGCGATCATGCTGGCGTTCGGCATCGTGTGGCTGGTGCGCGTAATCCGCTATGCCAAAGCGGTGCGGCGTGATGAGCCATTCCTTGCCTCCCTGCGGTTGTCCCTGGACGGCTATATGGAGGCACATCCCGATCTCGTGCGTTGCCGTGCCGTGCGCCGGGGGCTGTTTCTTTTGGGTGCATCCGCAGTCCTGACAATTGACTTCTTTGTGGACGGAATCAATGTTCTGCCCGATGCGGTTGCCGGGATATGCGTGCTGTGTGCCGCAGTTTCCATGCTGAAGTGCGTCCGGATGCGGTATGAGCCGGTTATGGGCGTGGCGACGGCGTTTCTGCTGATCGGAACGGTGGCGACCGTCCGGCAATCCGCTATCCTGCACGGGTTTGTGTCCGGGGGCGTCATGGACAGCGATTCCTACTCCCCCGACGCGGTACGCCGTCCTGCTGGAAAACGCAAACCGGATGCTCAAGGACGCCGCTGCGCGGACGGATTTTTACGTAGCGTGTGCGATCCTTCTGCTGGCACAGCTTTGCTTCATCCTGCTGTTGCTGGTGGTGCGGCGTATGCTTTCCGGCGTGATTGATCGCTATACAGGCTCCCAATCGGGCGGGAGAGCGATCCGCGTCTTGCGGGTGCCGATGAGGAGATACGCGGTCGCCTGAAGCGCGGCGTCCTGATTGCAACCGTCATCGGTTGCGTGGTGGCTGTGTTCCCGGTAGTATATATGTTCACGCTCCCGCGTGCGTTGGGCACGGTGATGGAAGCATTCGGACCGCTGAATACCGTGCTGGATATCGTGTTTGCCGTAGCCTATATCAAGGTGCTGGGTGATATCCGACGGCAGATGGATACACGATACCTGCTTGCGTGAGCGCGATACCGGATTTTTGTGACTGTTCCGCATAAGCGGCTGGAATGGGGAATACTTTTCCTGAGGCAGGGCGGCGTCCCGCTTGCCGTGCCGAATAAGAAAGGATGGTGTCTACTCCATGCAGAACCAGAACCGCAATCAGAACAGAAACCAGAATCAGAATAAGAGTCAGAACAATCAGAACCAGAACAATCAGAATCAGTCCGAGCAGAATCAAAACCAGAATCGAATCAGAACCGCAACCGGCAACAGTCGGAGGACGAGGCAGACTGACCTTCGCATAGACCGTCGGCGCGACCGTACTTTGAGTCTCCGGGGCTGCCGCACGTGCGACAGCCCCCGCCGGGCTTGCTTTTTGCAACGGGGCGGTTCCGGAAGCCGAAAAATGAAAGGATCATACATATGACGGATAGCATGACCATGGCAGAGCTTGCCGCACCGGCGGCAGGCGGACTTGATGCGCGCTACCTTGCCGCAAAGCGTGCCCTGTTCGACCGGGTGTACGCCGGGTTGAACCTGAAGCAGCGGGAAGCGGTATACGCAACGGAAGGACCGGTGCTGGTGCTGGCAGGCGCCGGAAGCGGCAAGACCACGGTGCTGGTGCGCCGCATTGCCTTCATTATCCGGTACGGCAACGCGTATGAGAACGACGATGTGCCGGAAAATCTGACAGAAGCACGCGTTGCGGAACTGGAGGCGGCGGCTGCGCCTGACTCTCCGCTGAGCGCTGCCGAAATTGAAGCCGGTATCCTGCCGGAGTTTATCACCGATCCCTGCCCGCCCTACCGGATGCTGGCAATCACCTTTACCAACAAGGCAGCAGGCGAGATATGCGAGCGGCTGGTCAAACAGCTGGGTGACGAGGAGATGGCAAAGGATGTCTGGTCGGGAACCTTCCATTCTGTGTGTATGCGTATGCTCCGCCGGGACGGGCATCGCATCGGGTATGATCGTTCCTTTACCATTTACGACACCGAAGATCGAAGAAAACGCTGACCGCGATCCTCAAGCGGATGTATATCGACGACAGGCAATTCCCCGTCCGGCGTGATGAATGCCATCAGCCGGGAGAAGGATAAACTGCGCATGCCGGAGGATACCGCCGAGGCGGCTGGTGCCGATTACAGGGCAGGGAAGATCGCTGCCATTTACCGGGAGTATGCCGCCGAGCTGGCGCGCTCCAACGCGATGGACTTTGATGATATCATCATGCAGACAGTGCGCCTGCTCCGCACGTGCGACGACGTCCGGGAATACTATCAGAAGAAATTCCGCTACGTCTGCATCGACGAGTATCGAGGATACCAACCAGGCACAGCTGGAGCTGGCGGTCATTTTGTCCGGCGGGCACCATAACCTGATGGTGGTGGGTGACGATGACCAGTCCATTTACAAGTTCCGCGGGGCGACCATCGAGAATATTCTCGGCTTCGACCGGCGCTTCTCCGATGCGCGGGTCATCAAGCTGGAGCAGAACTATCGCTCGACCGGTACCATTCGAGGCGGCGAACCGGGTTATTTCGCATAATCAGGGGCGTCGGGGCAAGAACCTTTGGACGAGTGCCGGTCAGGGCGAAAAAATCATCCTGCGCACGGCGGAGGATCAGGTGGCAGAATCCCGCTCCATCGTGGATACCATCCACCGCATGATGGCAAAGCCCCGCCCGGACGGCACCCCGCCTTGCTTCCACGATTTTGCCGTACTGTACCGCACCAATTCGCAGTCCAGCTCCGTGGAGCGTGCCTTTTGCCAAAAGTGCGATCCCATACCGCATGGTGGGAGGCACGCGCTTCAACGACCGCAAGGGAGATACGCGATGCCATCGCATACCTGCAGTTGATCAGCAACCATGCGGATAAGGAACGGTTGCTCCGCATTATCAATGAGCCGAAGCGCAAGATCGGGGACAAGACGCTGGACGCCATCCGCCAGCTGTCGGAGGAGCAGAACTGCTCCCTGTTCGACATCATGGCGCACGCGGACGAGTACCCTGCGCTTGCCCGTTGCGCCGCCAATCTCAAGGCATTTACCGCGCTGATTGACGAGCTGACCGATGTCGCCGCGCAGTCGGATATGGCGGCACTGTTTGATGCCGTGATGCTCAAGACCGGCTATATGCGGATGCTGCTGACCAGCACCGAATCCGAAACCGAGCGCATTGAGAACCTGAACGAGTTGAAATCCAACATGATGGAGTACGAGCAGAAGACCGAAAATCCGACGCTGGTCGGCTTCCTGGAGGAGAACGCCCTGGTCGCCGATGTGGATAAGTATGACGACAAGGCGGATGCCGTTGTGCTGATGACAGTACACAGTGCCAAGGGACTGGAGTTCCCGGTCGTGTTCCTGCCCGGCATGGAGGACGGCATTTTCCCCGGTATGCAGACCATCATGGGAAAGCCCGAGGATATGGAGGAGGAACGCAGGCTTGCCTATGTCGCCCTCACCCGCGCCAAGGAGCAGATTATTCTCATCCACGCCAAGACACGCATCTGGTATGGGCAGACCGTGTACAATCCGGTGTCCCGCTTTGTGGAGGAGATTCCGGCGGAGCTGATCGTGGAGGAGGATCTCACGCAGATGCAGCCGGCAGAGCCGGCGGCACCCGCCGAAAGACAGCGCCGCCGGGCGCCGGTTCACACCGACCGCCTGACGGTCGGACAGCAACCGGTCAGCCCCGCAGACGCCGACGCCATGGCACGGCGCAAATCGGACATGAAGGCGCTGAAGCCCGGCGACCGCGTTGCGCACCAGACCTTTGGTGAGGGCGTTATCCTGTCGGTCAAGCCGATGGGCGGCGACATCCTGTTCGAGGTCATGTTTGATACCGCCGGAACCAAAAAACTGATGGGCACGTACGCCCGACTGAGGCATATCGGGTAATAGCCACGGAACGGCGAAGCCCCCGAAGCTTCAGGCGCGTCGGAGCCGCGATTACTGTCGGCACAGCAAAACCGGCACCCGTCCAATGGCGGGTGCCGGTTTTGTCTGTTCCAAAGCAGCAGATTACCGACTCCGGATGTCTCTACCGTCCCATAAGGCGCATGGTTTTTTTCAAGCCAAACGGCGGTTTCCCCACGCGTCATACGCCCGGCAGGGGCGGCAGTGTTGTTCGGACTGCACAGAAGCCCTAACGCCTTGAGCGAGGACAGGGCGGGCACGGACCAAGTCGGGATTGTGTCTGCATCAGCGAAGGCATTGACCGCCGTGTTGCGGGCGTAGCCAATGATGTTGGAGAGAAGAACAGCCGCCTCGGCACGGGAAATGTCCTCGTCCGGGTGCAGGTAGAGCCTGCCGTCCGCGCCGTTCTTCCCGGCAAAATAGCCCTTCTCCAACGCAAAGGCAAGCGTTGTGCGCATCCCGACCGGAATACTGCCTGCATCGGCGTAGCCGGAGAGAATACGTGCGGCTGCGCTGTCAGTGAATCCGTTGCTGTCCGGGCTGATTCCGGCGGCATTCATGGCAGTGGCGATGAACTCGGCGCGTGTAACCGCGATATCCGGGCGGAAGTAGTCCTTTGCCGCCGACCCGGATGCCGTTCATGATGCCCGCCTCCCCGAGCCGCAGTGCGGCGGCGGCACAGGTGCTTCCTCGGTGTCGGCAAATGATACGGCGGTTGGAATGGCGTGTACACGGACAGACACCGTTGCGGCAGTGGAGTAGTTGCCGTACCGGTCGCGCACAACGTAGCGGAATTCATCGTTTCCTACGTAACCGGCGTCCGGGGTGTATAGGTAAGCGCCGGTGTGACGGTCTGTCAGACGGATGCGCCCGTGGGCGGCGTAGGACGTGATCTCATAGGTTATCTCATCCCTCCTCCGGGTCGTAGGGCAGACAGCGAGCCCTGTGCGGGCATATCCATATAGGTCATGACTTCCAGACTCGACGGATGACGCCAACGCCACGGTAGGCGTAGTTGATGCGTTCCAGCAGACAGAAACGGCAGGTTATCTCATACCCACTGCCGACGACCGTAAATACGGCGGTCGCCTCACAGGGGCGTCGCGGTTGGCGGCGGCAAAGGACAGAAGCGGGAAGCGCCTCGACCGGAACCGTCTGCCCGACAGCTGCCCCCGCCGCACCGACAAACAGAGTGCCCTTTGCGGGGATCGGGCAGGGCGGTCAGCGTGATTGCCGAAACCGAGGACAGGTTCAGTGCACGGCAGAGGTCATCCCTCGTAACCGTGATCTCGTTGCCGCACAGTCCGGAGAGCACCATTTCTTCGCGGGCGGACAGCACCCGCAGTCCGTATGAGACCGGTCTGGCAAGAGGATCAGTGGTTGCCGTTGCTTTGACATCGCCGGCTGCCTGCCCGGACGTTGCCGAAGCATCAATGCCTGTTTTGAGTCCGCTCTGCGGAGCGTTTGTGTCGGCGGCAGAGGCAGCCAAAACCGTCGCCCAGCACAGAAGAAGTGTGAAAAAGAGCGCGGACACTGTCCTGCGTCGCACGTACCTGATATTCCGATTCGGAAACATGGTCTGTACCTCCGTATCTATGGTTTCGTACAGATTGTATGCGGGGATGGTGCCGGATATGTGTCCCGGACGGAATCCTTTTGCCGCCTGTCGGGAAATTTCCCGCGCTCTGCAAGCATCCGCTGAATAAAGCCCCTGCGGTCTGCTCCATACCAGGGCGACGGGCGTTGCCCGAATCTTTACCTGTACGGAGGAGTATTCCATGCAACTGACTCAGAAGGCTGAAGTGTCCCTGCTCAAGGATATGCGCAACCAGGAAAAGCTCTGCATCGACAAGTATTCCAAGTATGCCGCGGAAGCGCACGATCCCCAGCTCCGCCAGCTGTTCGACAGCATTGCCGGAACCGAACGCGCACATCTGGATATGCTCAATCAGATCGAGGCAGGGCAAAGCCCCCACCAGCACGGCTACCGATCCGGCGCCTGCCTTTCGGGCATTCTATCCTACCCTCCCGACGCCGGAAAAGCAGGCTGACTCCTATCTGTGTGCCGATCTGCTGTCCACCGAAAAGCATGTGTCGGCTTTTGTACAACACCTGCGTGTTTGAGTTCACGCAGAACGATCTGCGCAAGGTGCTCAATCGGATCCAGACCGATGAGCAGTACCATGGCGAGCAGCTCTGAAGTATATGAGCGTCAACAGTATGTACAGCTGACCGAAAACAAAAAAGGGGCGGAACTGTCCGGGTGACAATCCGTCCCTTTTGGGTGTCATGAGAGCAATGCCCGCAGCGCGGAGAGGAGCAGGCACAGCACGATGCCGACCGCCAGCGGCAGTGCCGCCGCGAGTAGCGTCCAGCGTAGGCTGCCTGTTTCGCGCCGGACAGTGAGAAGCGTGGTGGCGCAGGGGATGTGGAAGAGGAACAGGCAGAGAAACCGATGCAATTCCAGATATCCCATCCGGCGGCGGACAGGGGTTACGCCGATGGCGCCTGCCCCCGGTGCGTCTGTCAAATTGCCGCCGCTTTGCAGGATCAGCAAGCAGTACCGGAACGGTCAGCTCATTTGCCGGCAGGAGAGCGTCAGTGCCAGCAGAACCGCACCGTTGACGCAGAGCCATGCGCCGACAGGATCCAGCGCCGCCGAGAGCGTCAGGAGCAGGTTCCCGTCCGACGTACCGATATGGCTTACCAGCCATAGCACGGCGCCGGAAGGGCTGCCGCTGCCACCGCACGCCCCAGTACGAACAGCGTCCGATCCAATAGGGAACGCACCAATACCGTGGGAATATCCGGCACCCGGTACGGTGGTATTTCCAACAAATACGCGGACGGCTGACCGCGAAGGAGCGTTGCGGAGAGCAGGCGGGAGACCATCAGAGTCGCCAGGAGCACGCAAAGAAGTATCATGGCAGTAACCAGCAAGGCGGGAAGCAGGCTTTCCGTCGCACCGCGACCGCTCCGGCGAATTGCAGGCAAACTGCCGCCATTTTGGTCGTGACAAGCAGTCGATGATGCGGCATCCCGTCCGCCGCAGGGAGCATGAAGGCATTGGTCAGGACTGCCGCCGCAGCGCCAGACGGCCCCGAAGCACCGGTCAAAGCTGAAAGCAATCCGGGGAAGAAAGCCGAAATCCTCCAGCAGTGTGAACAGCGGGAAGAAGATTGCCATCGGCGGAAGCATCACGGCTACCACCGCGCAATAGTCGCATACACGCCATCCAGCAATAACCGGAAACCCAGGGGCAAGCCGACCATAGCGTGAGAGTTGCCAGCCGGTCACCGAGGAGATCAGACCGTCCGCAAGCAATTCCGATGGGCGGTTGGCGCCGTATATCGTGATCCAAAGAATCAGCGCGAGGAATAAAAGCGCGACCGGTGCCGCGGTCACCCGTCCAAGCACCACGCGGTCAAGCCATGCTCCGGATGCGGTGTGCCGTTTCCGCCGACCCGGTGCGCGGCGGAAACGCCGTCCGGTGGTGGTCAGGGAGACTTCCGGTGCGACGTAAGGGCGGACACAGGCGGCACAACAGTCGCGCGCACGGGCAAAGCGGATGCTGCCGGCGGGATCGAGGCATCTGCCGGCGCCGTCACGGCGGTGCCGTTTTCCTGCATCATGCGGAGTATCTCCTTGCCGCACCTCACTCACCCCGCCCGGTGCGGGCGCAGGGCACTGTCCGAAAACCAGGAAACCGCCTCCAGCGCCTGTGGGCGAAACCGTCATTCCCTGTGACTCCGCCTCATCAATCGAGGTTGACACAAATCAGGATACGGCTCTTGCGGAAGGAGGCCTCCGCTAAAAGCAAGCGGCAGATTCCTCAAGGTTCTGCGCATCGCAGACCACCACCGCGCCATACAGACGGCTGGACAGCAAAAATGCAGTGCCGCGCGCTCCTCGCCCGTGCGCGGAGACAGCGAGTAACAACCGGGCAGATCTGCCAGTGCGATGCGTGTGTGCCGTTCCTCCGCTGACCGCGCAGGTATCCCGACCGCACAGCCAACTGTTTTTCCTGTCCAGTTGCCGGTAGCTGATGCAAGCCGGTGAGCGCGTTGAAAAGACGGATTTGCGTTGGGATTGCGGAAGAAGACCGCTTTGCGCTGCGTTCCGGTCACGGGAAACGCCCTATCTCATAGCCCTTCTCCTTTCCGCGCAACAGAGACGCACGCGGCGGGCGATCCGGACGGTCAGCACTCCTGCATCCCGACGGCGCAGAGCGATGACGGTTCCGAATCGCCCAGCGCTCGAGGATATGGGGTGATGCAGGGTCCAGCAGGGTGAGGCCACAGCCGGTTACCGGGGCAGAGACGGCTCGCAAGACGAATGCGGTATGCCGACGCATCGGAAATGATTGCATAATGCCGATCCCTTCCTTGTACCGGAGGCATAGCGACGGCAGACCTGAATAACCGCCGACCGAAGCCGGACGACGGTTGGTATCAGCGAGGGGTAGAAAGGGGTGAATCCTGTCGGATATGCGAGGGTGTCCGGAAAAAGCGCCCCGTCATAAAAGCAGGTAGCCTGGCGGTTTTTAATGATGGTAGAGCGTTTTCTGCTCGTATACAGGATCGCAGGTCGACGGCACCGACCTCCGAATAACCGTCCGCGTGCGCGTGATAACCGGAATGACGGTTCAAGCCCTGCCAACGATTCCATCGCCAGTGATGCGTACCGGTCGGTGACAGCGCAGATGGAGAGAGCCAACAGTAGTTCATCCGTGTGCATCCGCGGGGTTACGGTTGCCGAGGTGCTCCGCTTTTCAGATGCATGGATCGGGCGGATGACCTCCGGCGAGATGAGATCAACACTATCCGGAATTCCGGGTGATATACTTGAGCGCATTGAGCAACGCCGCCGACGAAGAGCCAAGCAGGTCGGTTGTCTTGCCGGTGACGATATGTCCGTCCGGCAGCCGGATGGCAGTGGCAGGGCGTCCGGTGCGTTCGGCAACGGCGCGGGCGGCAGGAACCGCGACGCGACAGTCTCCCGAATGCCGGCTTCCTCCATGAGCAGTTCGATCTTGCGCAGCTCATCCGAGTCGCCGTTGTTCCGCAAGCGCGCGCACGCCGTGCCCGGAAATAGCGCCGCAGGATCTCCTGCCGCGCCGCTTCCCGCACAGCATCATCATCATAAATGGCAAAGCCGCCATGTTCACGCCCATATCGGTGGGGCTTTTTGTAGGGGGCAGACCCCGAAAATACGGGACATCATGGCATCCAGCACACGGAAAATTTCCACATCCCGGTTGTAGTTGACAGCCACCGTGCCGTAGGCGTCCGATGGTAGGGGTCGACCATATTCACGTCCGCAAGGTCGGCAGTCGCCGCCTCGTACGCGATTGACCGGATGGCGAGCGGCAGATTCCAAACAGGGATGTCTCGAACTTGGCGTAGCCTGCCTTGACTCCCCGCTTGTTTTCATGGTAAAAGCTGGGACAGGCAGGTTCCCTTACCATCTTGCCGCTAGCAATACGTAA
>VOFG01001747.1_pt1 | contig 13768 bp, 17 predicted proteins | sample 5384171 | NCBI WGS metagenome assembly VOFG01 (sample SAMN12384726, study PRJNA508395) | human gut metagenome | isolation source: healthy gut F | host: Homo sapiens | reverse complement strand
CTGTGAGATCCTAAGAGGATGTTCAATATGCTATGATTCGAATATCAATAATGGTTGGGAATATTTATCAAAATATTATATGAAATTCATTGGTGATGATTTCTGCTGTTATATTCAAATATATCAATCGCTTGATTATCATAATCTATTTTGGCTGAAAACAATTCAGTCCTATTCGAATATTATCTGTAATTTGGATAAATTTAAGAGGTACTGATAAAATTTTTCTATTACCCACCGTTAAATTGCACGAGGACAAAATTTTTGTCCCTTTGTATCCGTTAGGAACAAACGGGGGACAAAAATGCTGAAAAAATAAGCAAACAAGAGAAAATATGACTCCTAAAATAGCTTATTTTTCCTCTATTTAAGTGCTATTTTATCAGTATTTTACATTTGTGTAAATGATAAATAATTGTAAATTAATTAGTTAAGTTACTTACGATGCACTATTGTATTCTCGGTGATTGTCAATGGTTACATCTTAAAGGTAGACTGCTCAAAAATTTACTTGTTTTTTCGCAAAATCGAATTTAACATTTTTTTTTCACTTTCCTTCGAACAGGGGGAAAGAGGGGAAAAACGGCGCTTTTGGGACCCCGACAGATCCCGTCTGCAAAGATAGGGCATGTCGGGTTTATTTCGCCAAAATGGGCTGTAAAATCCAGGATGGATTCACGGATATTTTTGATTCTCAATGAGGTATTTTTGCTTGAACGGAGGACCGTTGGGGACCAACCTTTACATCCGGATTGCTTATAAGTTTTGCTGCCAAAAAGAGAAAAATGACAGAGTCCATTTTCATGCGCAGCTATCTCTTTCTTCCTCATTTTGACTTTACTTTAATGAACGTATATATGAATACGGGAATAAAGTAGGTGCATAACCATTATAATAGTTTGTCAATGCATATCTACTTATACAATCAGTAGCGTTGCAGACCAGTATTCTTTCTGAAATAGAAAACAGTGTGAAGACAATCCTCTTGACTGGGTATTATCCTATATGTGGCTTTGATATTCAGGCTTCTCCTTTTTGCGTCCTCCCTAATTATTCATGCTTAACTCCACAAATTTCCTATTTCCAGAATATTTCTAATGGCCTCTTCGAGTTGTGGTATGAGTAAAATGGAGAGCAACTAAATAATCTTGATTGAAATAGGCTTCAAGCCCTTTTGTAATAATAGGAATTCTTTCTGTTTTTATAGCTGGAGATTTAGTAATAAATGACAATATATTTTATTGTGAAATACCTCTTAGCTTTTCCTTCTTCAATGGCAATGACGAAATTGTTTCAAACTTCATTGACATGGATATATATGTGCAATTAAGTTACCTTCTATGTCAGTTCCAATACCTCCTACGACAGCTTTTACTCGGCCTCTTTCATAAATATTGATTGAGGAATCATATGCAGGAATGGGGCGTCTTTGACATAATACGATCAAGACTCTCTTTTCACGCTCTTTCTTAGGGATAAAATTTATTATGTAAAACACCTAATGAATTTTCAACATCTTTTCATGTAAAATAGAGTTTACATAGATATTCCTCTTTAGATACATTAAACTCTTGCTTAAATTCAGTCATCTCATCTTGAATACCCTCTCCGAATTTAGCTATCATAGCTCCTTGGTGGCTTTATCTTGCAACACATAACGTTAATAATTTGTGTGAAGTTGACTATATTCCTACTAATTGCAATTTAGCCATATCCGGAAATGATAGCATTAAAGATTCTTCAACTTTTTCGATAAATCCTCTATTTTACATCAGGCGGAAGCTTTGTATTATCCAGATAAACTATCTGCTAAATCCATCAACAGCCAGGGATCTCGTTTTCTCTCCACTTATGCTGTTATTTATATATTTGTATAAATCGAGTTTCAAATCAGCGATTAAAGCCTTTGTTCCTCGCCTTATAACTATTAGGAGATTCTGTGCTAATACGGTATGCCGCCCCCCATATTCCTATTGCATTTTCTTTTTCCATGCCTTGATATTAAGTTAGATAAAGCCAACTTAGCTTCTTCAACAAATCAACTTGGTTAATTTTTTTGATAATTTTATTGCTCGCTCAGCTTGTTTGACGCCCAATATAGGATGAGATAAATAATCATTATTTATGATGCAAATTAAGGATTGTATACGTGCGGGCAATTTCAATATCGCACTTTTCCCCGTTGCGGCAGCTTAAAATCCCATACTAAACCAGCATAACGTGCTTTCAATATACAATTCTTTTGCATTATTGATACGAGTTTCCCAATATGATATTATTTCCGGGGTGATGAGTTCCCTGTCTGGATATTCTATGAATTCTCCTGTATTGTTGTCTTGAAAAACCAGATGCGGACCAAAATAGAATTTGCCATTAAAAGCATCATTATCACTTTTGTAATCTTCTGTCAATTCAGAAGCCATAACTTCCGCTTGATATGCTTACAGAACTTTTTTCTGCATCATTGCAACTGGAATATTTTGATGCATAATCGAAATAATCGAAATGTTTGCCTTCAATGTCAAATTCTGATAGTATTTCTTGTATAGTCATGATAAAGTATTATTAATTGAGCAAATTATACATAATGTATTGAGAGGAAAATGGCGTGTGGAATTTATCTTGCCATCTTGATGTTCTCTTTTTACTCAGTTTTGAAGATTCGAGTTGTACGTGGGTATAAATGGGGGATGTTTTTTTCCTGCGGAGTGAATATTGAAACTTCTTCGTCTGGAAAAGAGACTTGATGTCTATCACAATTGATTCACTGTTCTCATTTACCCATCTCAAATAGTTTGGATTCTCTTCAGCCACCTCCTTTATCGTCTTGCCTTTATATTTACCAAATGTGAAAGAATCTTCAGCACGTAGAATCAGAACATCTTTAAGGTGCTCAGAAATTACATCATCAATGTCAAAGAAAAAGAAATTTGATTCTTCGTTAGCCCATTTTATCCAGTTCCAATCACTGTGGATTACATCTACGACTTTCTCTCCCTTTATGCTTGCCTCTTTCAAAAACATCACCATTCCAACACTTTGACTGGGTCATGAGTGGGGTCTCCAAGAATATCAAGCAACACCCAAGATCCACATACTCCACATGGGACGGGCTGCGGTTCTATGTCATCTATCTTGCACCAACAATAAGCAGGATCATCAGAACTATTTGCCCTCACTCCATTCCCTGTAATAAAAAGGCAAAGAGCATCTCCATATTGTCCACCTTTCCCTGATGGCTTTACTTTATGCACCTCGACATATTGCAGTGATACCAGCCTGAAACTCGTCCAATCAAAACCCAGTGAAGACAATGCTAATATTATAATAAATCAAGCTATTATAATCCTTTTCCCGGATAGCTTTTATCAGTTTCTCCTTTTTCTGAAATCATGTGATTGTTAAATATCAACTGGTCTTTCTTTGTGCGACAATTAGCAAAATAATTATTAATTAGTTAGGACCCACTAGATGTAAAGGTGGGCATCATAAAATTACTTGTTTTGAAATAAAAGATTTAACAGTTTTCATCGGCCCTCTTCAGACAGGGCAAAGACAAAAACCTTCCTTTTGAGCTGACAGACCCCGTCTGCAAAGATAGGGCATGTCCGGGTTTTATTTCGCCAAAAAGAGCTGTAAAATCGAGGATGGATTCACGGATATTTTGGGGTTCCAATTGTGGAATTTGGTGCTTTATTGAGTGTCATTTTATCGGTCTTTACATCCAGATTGCTTATAAGATTTGCAGCCAAAAGAAAATGGCCGGAGCTGTTTGCAGTGGCACAGCCATCTCTTTTTTTCCCTTTTATTTTGACTTACTTTAATGAATATATATGAATAAAGGATAAAGTAAAGTCGATGATTTCATGGAAAAGTGTAGTTCTCAAGCCTCAATTTGATGGAAAAGTGTATAATGAGAGTCTGATTCGTTGGAAAAAGTGAATGAATTCGATTTCTTCGCTTGAAAAAGTGTTGAACTGCTTAAATATCATATCTTCTATTCTTGCGAATTTTACCTATAACACATCATTAAAAGGTAAAAGTAGTATGTTTTGCATATTATATGATATGTTGAATGACAAAAAGTACAATGGGTACCAAGTTGCCCAGAAAACTGGAGCAGAATATGCCAGATAGTGGGGGCAAATCAAACTGGCAAGACTGCGCAGGAATCTCAGCATGGCTCAGGTTGCCGAACGCGCAACCTGCTCACAGCTTACAGTTGGCCGGATAGAAAGGGCGCACCGGACAGTAGCTATTGGCATTTATCTCAGAGTTCTCTATGCGCTTCAACTGGATGATGATATACTTCTCCTTGCCAAAGAAGACGCAATGGGAAAGGCCTTACAGGGATTTAAGTTTGAAAAAGCGAGAGAGAGCATCTAAAAAGAATAAGCCATGAAACGACTATAAAAGTTTGCTGATTTTGATTACTGAAAGCACCAAGCGCTGATTGGAGAGCCGAGCTATGAATCACTTCGTGTCGACAGTTATGGATTTCGGAACAGATTCTGGCGAAAGAGGAGAAGCGCCCTTGTCCGCCGTCTTTCATCCTTTGACTATCTTGTCGGAATCGAAGACTACTCCCGCATGGGTGGTCTCCGTTTTAAGGACCTTGGACGGAGAATATATCAATACAAGTGAAGTTCTACAGATTCCGCCAATAACCGATATCCGTGAACTAACAATGGACAGGGGTGGATGATTTACGCAAACAATTTGAGCAAAAAATCTATAGAAAATGATTAAAATTATAGATAGTCTATACCTTACAGAGAAAGGATGTAGTATAAAAAACGCAATTATCATCCAGTTCATATTCGTCGGCGAGATATTGATGGTGCATGTGCTGTATATTCTTTTGATGATGATTTACTTATCTTGAAGACGATAAGTCGAGTTCAGATTGAAGATGTATATGATAATATAAAGAAGTCGCCAGAAACGGAAAAACTATTCCATGAATTTTTGACAAACATGGTATGATAAGAGGGTGGCTTTTATTTGATCAGCTTACCAAATTAGTCAATAGGGTTTATGGAGAGGTTGTTACCGCCCAATATTCCAATATTAATGATAATTTAGAGAAACTGATTTTTTGTGAGTTAGTAAAAGACTGCAATAGATGACAATATCCCCATTATTCTTGGTATGGATTTTAAAAAACGGGCGGTGGTCATGCGTTGTTCTGCCATTGGGTACGAATATGATGAAGATGGTATATTCAATGTAAGTTTTGTCTTGATCCCGGATATGAATGTAAATCAACATCATATTGAATATGGTTGCCTTAGATCTATTCAGCGGGAAAATTTAAGCATCAGTGTTTGACTAATTCGTATAATTGTCCTGCAGTATATATCTCTGATGCAATATTAATTACGAAAATAAGAAAAATAATATGAGCGAAGAATTACAACAGAAACTCCGTGACTAGCTTTGGGAGGTCGCAAACCGTTTGCGTGGCACATGTCGGCAAGAGCGACTTTATGTATTTTACCTTGGGGGTTTATCTTTTACAAATACTTGTCTGAAAAAATAGAGAAATACGCCAACAGTACACTTGAAGATGACGAAGTCACTTTTAAAGAATTGTGGAATATGACCGATGCCGATGCAATGGAGTTACAGGAAGAGGTCAAAACCAGTGCCTGGAAAATATCAGTTTATTTTATAGAGCCCAAATATCTATTTTATCTGTGATAGACACTATCAAACGGAAAGAAAATATCCTGCCAATGCTGGGACGTTCGTTGAAACGCATAGAAGACAGTACACTTGGACAGGATAGCGAAGAGGATTTCGGAGGACTGTTCTCTGATATTGATTTGGCTTCTCCTAAGTTGGGTAAGACTGCTGACGACAAGAATACATTGGTCAACAATGTACTTCTTGCTTTGGATGATATATTTTGGTGTGAAGCCTCACAGGAAATTGATATTCTCGGTGATGCCTATGAATACATGATTTCCAATTTACTGGAGCTGGGAAGAAAAGCAGGAGAGTTCTCATGCCCCAGAACAGTCGCATATTGGCGATTGCTTCACGGCCACCAACGTCACGCAATGTGTATGATCCCCACTTGTGGCAGTGGTTCGTTGTTGTTACGTGCTGCAAGTATAGGGAAGGGGCTGTATATATCTGATGATATAAGAATCCGACCACCTATCAACCTCGCCCGAATGAATATGCTGCTCATGGAATCAAGTTCAGCAACTTCTCAAAAATAGAAAACGGTGATACACTTGAATGACGCTTTGGAGATACCCAGTTTGATGTAGAAGGTAAATCCGCCGTTCTCTGCCGAATGGAGTGCAGCTGACAAGTTCAATAATGATGATCGTTTCAGTAAAGCCGGACGACTTGCACCGAAGAAAAACGGGCCGATTATGCTTATTTTTTGCATAGGCGATTTACCACCTGAAATGAAGGTGGTACAATGGCTTGTGTTGCTCCTCATGGTGGTATTGTTCCCGTGGAAACGCAGAAGGTATTATACGTCGCTTCCCTCATAGAAAAAAAAACTACATAGATGCCATTATCGGATTACTGTCAACATCTTCTATTGGTGGTACAAGTATTCCGACCTGCATTCTTGTTCTTCAAAAATGTCGCAAAGAGGACATAATATCCTGTCTATTGACGCAAAGAATTGAAAGCAAAGACTAAAACAGGCTTCGTCCGGCAGCATATACAGAAGATAGTTGAAACTACCGTGACCGTAAAGAATAGAAAATACAGCCATCTTGCTACCTTAAAGAAGTTGCTGATAATGACTATAATCTGAATAATATTCCCAGGTATGGATACCTTTATAGCAAAGAACCATTCCATCAAGGCTGTAATGGCAGAAAAAAGAACTTGAAGCCAAAACGTGCTGAACTGGACAAAGAGATTGAGGTGTACTTGAAAGAATTGGGACTAGTTGAATAAGTGTAGTATGGCAAAACAGTTTGAGATAAGAAACAGTACGGCAGAATTCTTATCTTCGCTATTGAGGGTAAGGAAGATGGTATACAGGTGATGTATCAGAACGATACCATCATCTGGTGTACGCAGAAAGCTATGGCCACCTTATTTGATTGTTCGACAGACAACATTGGTTTGCACCTGAAGAATATATATGCCAGTCAGAATTACAGAAAGAGGCAACTACCGAGTTTTTTCTCGGTAGTTCAAACAGAGGGTGAGCGTCAGGTCCACAGGAAAAACCCAGTTTTATAACCTTGGACGCCATTATATCTGTTGGATATCGGGTAAACAGTATTAGAGCTACACAATTTCGCCAATGGTGCACTGCGTCATTCGCCAATTCGCTATCCGTGGTTACGTGATAGACAAAAAGAGAATGGAAAACGGTTCTTTCATTGAGAAAGATTATTTTGAACATTGCTTGCCGAAATCAGGGAGATAAGGTTGAGTGAACGCCTTTTATCAGAACCACTGATATTTATGCCACTGCAAATTAGCTATAACCGTGATGTCTGGATAACAAAACTGTTCTTCTTTAAAAAGTCCAGAACAAAATGCACTATGCCGTATATGGTCAGACTGCCGCAGAACTGATCGTGAATAGAGCGATGGCAGAGAAAGAGCATATGGACTGATCATGGGGAGAATGCCCCTGACGGAAAATTGTTGTAAGATGATGTAAGCATTGCAAAAAACTATCTGAAAGGCGTAGAACTGGAAGATATGGGACGTTTGGTCAATGCCGTGTTGGATATGGCTGAACGGGTGGCAAAGCGTCATATACCCATGACGATGGAAGATTGGGCAAACGTATAGACATCATTCTTGAAGCTGGTGGAGATAACCTTTCTGATGCCGGCAAGGTTACAGCCGAATTGCCAAAATTTGCTGAACCCGAATTTGAGAAATACCGCCCGCATCGTTTGTTTAGCCGATTTCAACTGTTTAATCAGAAGGTGACAACTTGTTGCCATTTGAAATTAACCTGATAATGAATATGATTTCTTCATAGCAAATAATAAATGAGTTCCGAATGTTACCGTTTTACAATCGTTCATAATGTTATACTTTATGGTTGTTATTAATTGCTGGGTAAAATCACTGTAATGTAACCATGCAGACCACCTTCTGTAGTATTTAATTTGAACAATTTACGGTAGCCCATAATCAATACCTATGATACCACCCATCACCCGTCAAAGTTCACTTCAGGAAGCGATAAGGTTCTTCTCGGTTGATCTGATGGAATTGCAGGATATTGGCGTTCGAGTCGAGAGCGCTTTCTGAATTTTTCCACGCCTCCTTTGACGGTGTAGTATTCGACCTTTGCCTCCGCGAGTTCTTCGAGAGGTCGTAGCCTCGATAGAACATCTGCCCGCAAGTTTTTTTCGGATGGATATTGTTGCGGGTAGACATGCGAACGGGATGGCGACACGTGTCATGCCGTCACTTCTCCTGGGAATATTCGAGCACCATTCAGTCATCGAGTCCACCTCATATTTGGGCAAAAGGCAGCATCGATAAACAGTTGAAACAGCGGATTCTCACTTTCGGGACCAGCGTTGTTGGGATAAGGTCATCGCCCATTTGGCATTGACCTTTATATTTCAGTGCAATCTCCTCAGCGGTGTAATACTCGGTGATATCCCGAAAGTCCGTTTTTACATACCAGTCCGTTTCATAAAGGTTTGCTTTTGAGCATGAGTTCGATGTCGGCTTTCCGTATCAGCGACATCTTTCCGCTGAGAGCCGGGAAGCACGAGTTTCCTCCTTACCAGTTTGTAGATGATGGCGGCTTACACCCATCAGACGTGCAGCCTGCGAAAAGGCAAGTATTCCTTGCTTTCCAGCGACGAGCGCAATTTCTGCATCTCCTGTATATGGCAGCTCCATCTTCCGTTCCATCATGCGGTGTTTGTAACCTCGTTTCGAGCATTGCGGGCCGCAAATAACATTGTTGTTTTCTGTGCGATGAACGGTTTTCCGCACCATTGACAAATTCTTTTTTACTTCCATATTTTCGTCCTGGCCCACTGCCATTTACATGAATTTTAATTTCCCTTTTTGTCCACATGTAAACCATTGTCAACACACGTCAACTAATGCGTCACTGTGATATTTGGACAAACCGTGAATTTCTGTCACGGTAGAAATATGTATGAAAAATATGGATAAAAACCATTACTTCCAAATACGGTCTGAAAATACACACACAAACAAAAGTCGCTTATATACAGCGACTTTATTCTAAATGATTATGGTTGGTTATGACTGTTTACAAGCCCTTATTTTCCGATGCAGAAACGAAGCGTAAAATGCTAATTATTTGTCAACTATACGGTTGTGTGCGTCTGTCGCTAGCTTCGTTGTAAATACGCGGCAAATTATTTTCGACGGATTTTCGGATGAAATTATTTTCCCGGCAGGATGTAATGTCGCTATGTTAGTTGTTTGATTCTTTTCTGCGATAAGCGCTTTTGTATTTGCCTTTTCATTTCTTCCGGGCAGAAACGAAACGTCGATCCACTCGCCCCATTTCGAATGGCTTTGATGAATTTCTTGAACAGGTTGTCGATTACCTTTTCGTCCATGCCCGAAGCCGTCATTGCCTGCACGAAATCGCTGCGGCGGAGCCAGGCCGAGGGAGCGTTCAGCGTCAGTGCTAATCCCCTCGCGTTCGGCAAACGAGCGCTGTCGATAGCAGGTCATAGCCGGTGTCAGCCCATAAACACCCGGATTCAGGCTATACAGCGAAAAAAATTTTTGAGGTGTGTTGTCGGCACTGCCCGTGAGCCAAGAGAACAAGTTTCTTTGGCAATCTGTTCGTAGTGGAACCTTTGTATTTGTAGTTCTGTCAGTCGTTCGGAGAGTTGACAGAGAGGTCTTCTATCGGATATTTTCGCCGTGAGGCCTGACATGCGGCGTGTGATGTAGTACAACCCCCGTCGGCAAAGCAGGACGAGCGAGTGGGGGACTACCTGTATCTTACGGCTTCGGCCATGTGCAGTCAAATCTTCCAGTTCCGCAAATGCGGATAATGTTCGGTCTGCGGTTTGAGGATATAGCGGCCCCACAGCCCGACGATCGTAAAGCGTTCCGGGTGCTCTTTGCCCTTTAGCAATGTCGAGCGATTAACTTGCCTGGCACCCGTCAGCGTCGTTTATTGCGGATTACCTTCGCGGGCAAGTTCACGATATTGCAAAGCGCGTGTGTGGGGGAGCAAATGGGAGTGCCGAAATTTTGAGAGCAGGATTTGTGGAAATCCCGCCGCCACGTTGTATTAATTCCTTTTGTAACAATATAAACAACGCCCATGTTATATCCTCCTTGATTCGATAGGCGACACTGACTGCACCGATGCAGTTCCTTTGCGAGGCCAAAAAGGCGACATCCCACAAGGTTGTCGATTTTCCAGCTCTTTTCGCTGGCAATGTCGAAAGCCAATTTCTGGAAATCAATCCGTCAAAGAACGGGAACAGCACCTTGTCGAGATTGCCCGTAAGCGGCAGCGTGAAACTGACCGCTTCAGCATCGGGCAGGCGGAGATAGTTCGGCATCAGCGGAACGTGTAACTGGTTTCATCCTCGGTCGCTTCCCGCCTCTGCGGTTGTAGAGAGATGGCAGCCTGTTTCATCGGTCATCCGTTTTGTCATCGGTACCATCTGATCTCGGCCCCGAACAGGTTGAGAATCTGATTGACTTTGTCCAGCCGCAAAGATCGGTTTCCCTTGCTCAGCTCGGCGCACGAACCGCAGTCCCACACCCGATTTCTCGAACCAGTTCGACCTGCGTCGAAGCCGATGCTGCTTGCGCATAGCTTTTTACGTATTTCGATAATGTTGCCTGCATATTATACCTTCTTTGGGTGCAAAAATGGTAAATAATTTGTAATTATATCTTTTTGGGTATAAATAGTTTGCCGTTTTGTTGAAATATGTTTCATGTAAATATTATATTAGTATAGCTTATTTGAGTATTATTCGTTAATTTTGCATAAACTGATACTGTAGAATTATAGAATATGGAGCCCGGAAGAGAAAGCCCGAAAGAAGATAGACCACATGTTCGATGATTTTTCGGCTGAAGGTCGTAGGGGATCACTATGTCTGAAGATCTCTGTTGCTGCAATCGAAGGTGGCTTGTTGGAGCAATCTTGAAGGGATTATTTATTTCTAAATGGCAAGGCGGTTGGAGTCCTTGAAGCAAAACGAGAAGAGTTGATAACCGGGATGGTGGGCGTGCCAGGCTTACCCCTGTATGCTCGCAGTGTACCCTCTAAGTATCAGACAGAAGTCGTGTTACATCAACTAAACGGCAATATTGGCTAACATGCTCAAAGACCTGCGGATGAAAAATTCAGTATGATGAACAGAAACCACCAAAGGAAATCGTGAAGATGCTGGCATAACGGACGAATTGCGGGGCCGCCGACTTTGAAGAAACGAGATTGTGGTGGACGTCAGTTTGAGGCACCAGTGAGTTGGAAAGTAGTTTTGTACAGGACACAGAATCGTGCATTGATGGTTTTGTTACCGGTGTGGAAAACGTAGGCCATGTATGGCCGCTCATTGGATGCTGTCATATAAATTTCGCTGACAAAAATATTTGTATTCCTTTATAGATAGAAACAATTTGGGGAAACGGCAGAAGGTGAATTCGGCATGTTTCGATTGACTGAAAATGGCGAGCCATTTAATACAATTTTCCAGTAAAGTCGAAGCCCAAATCGGGCAAGATTCGGAGGATACTTATGTCGTTATTCTACGATACAGCGTCTGTTTCATTGCTAAAAAGGAGATGATATTACGGACAGTGACGATGAAATATGTAATGATGAGATGGCGGATATTGCATTGCCTGCCAATCTGACTTTGCCGCCGGGACTATTTCCGATATGATTATCATTGATGAGTGTCATCGCTCTATCTATGTTGGTGGCGAATTAACCGATTATTTCAATACGGCAAAAATGGTCGGTTTGACAGCTGCGCCTGCGCCGGAAACATTATTCTTCAATAACCGCATTGTAAACTACACGCTCGAAAAAATCTATCGCCGATGGTGTAATGTGATTATCGTGTATACCGAATCAAAACAAGCTACCGAGGATGAGTGAGCACCGTGAAGGGAGAAAGCAAAAAGATAACCCGATATACCGGCACGGCTTTGAGGATATAAAACGCGCGAAGAATCGACAGGCCGTAAACAGAGCTGACCGCAGGCATAATCAATCCTGCACAACAAAGCTGGTTCTTGAAACCTATCGGGATGCAGTATATTCGAAATGTTCGTCGATCCACAGCGCGAACCGAATATGGACTATTTTGCCGAAAACGCTCATTTTGCGCTGAACGATGCTCATGCAAGCAATATCGTCAAAATTGCAAAAGAGATTTTCGGTCGGAACGATGACAAATTGTAAAAAGATTACCTATTCGCCGGAGATAGCAACGAATTGATACGGCAATTCCGCAAAATAAGAAATACAGTACTGTAATAACGTTGGTTGCTACGGGTATGTCGGACAAGTCGCCGTCGAAGCGATCATGTTTTATGCGCTGATGTCGAAGTTTGATTCTCTCTGTATACCAGATGAAGGGTGCGGAGTATAGCACGATTGGGGATGAACAGTTGTGAATGTTACGCCGAATGCGTATAGTAAAGATCATTCTATCTGGTTGATGCTGTTGGCGTAACAGAGCACGAAAATGGTAACCTGTCTGAACGATGACGTAAGCTGACCCGTGAGAATTTCAAAGAACTGTTTGGAGCGTATCAATAACGGCAATGTGATGAATGAATATCTGCGCCTTTTGGCTGCACGCCTGTCCGTATTTATAATAAATGCAAAGCATCCGAACGCGACAATTTTTAAGGCTGGCGAAAAAGCTGATATGAAAAAGATATTGCTGTCGGTATATACGATGCTTTGGAAGCCGATACACTTCCGCCATATATCGACATCACGAGCTGAATAACGAGCGCAAAGGGCTGGTAGCGGCAATCGTAAACCATCCCGATGCCCGATAATATCTGTTGATTCTGAATGCAGGTTTCGTAACGTATTGCAGCCGGGCGAAGATACGCTGGATATCAAGGATTTTCAATTGAGGAGGCACAAAATACGATTGATGCGTTTGGAAACATATATCAACGAGCATAAAGACGAGATTGAAGCCCTGCGAATCATATATAACAATCAAGGTGAGCCGATTACCTACACGATGCTGAAGATTTTACGGAGAATAAGTTGAAATTTGCCAACAGCAGAGTTTAATCCTACGTTGTTGTGGAATACTTATTCCTTTATAAATCCCCAGAGAAGTCGTTCTAAATTCTCGACAAAGGAGGAGGAAAAAGAAAGCATTACCAATATCATTTTCAACTGGTACGCTTTTGCATTTCCGTCCAGATTTTAACCACTTTCAAACTAGCATATTGGTATTTCAATCTCTGCCTGCGATCAGGTCACAGACGCAAGCATTACCGATACACAAACGGCGTGTAATCAAACAAAATCGTATCATACATCGCATCAGATACGGTTCGTGTACGATAAAAGATGTTCGCGACACAGGATAGAACTTATGCCGCACAACTGATTCAAGGGCATTCGGTAATCCCGAACAGGTAAACCAATTCACTCATATCTCGCAGTTCCTAATTTATAGAAAACAGCATAACAATATATGGCTACTAGCAACGGCCGCAAACGAGACAGAACCTCACAAAAGGGTATGGACACTGGCAGCTACAACTTGCCGGTCAGGCATGGTTTTACAGACTATATCACGCA
>VOFG01002269.1_pt1 | contig 13790 bp, 25 predicted proteins | sample 5384171 | NCBI WGS metagenome assembly VOFG01 (sample SAMN12384726, study PRJNA508395) | human gut metagenome | isolation source: healthy gut F | host: Homo sapiens | reverse complement strand
TCGCAAAACGCCTCGTTGAGATTGCAAGAAAAGAAGGCGCGGTTGCCATCTGCCACGGCGCTACCGGTAAAGGCAACGACCAGATCCGTTTCGAGCTGGGCATCAAGGCACTGGCTCCGGACATCAAGATCATTGCTCCATGGCGTATGACCGATATCTGGACCCTGCAGTCCCGTGAAGATGAGATTGAGTACTGCAAGCAGCACGGCATTGACCTTCCGTTCGCAGCCGACAGCAGCTACAGCCGTGACCGTAACTTATGGCACATCAGCCATGAGGGCTTGGAGTTAGAGAATCCGCAAACGAGCCGAACTACGACCACCTTCTGGTATTAAGCAACACCCCGGAGAAAGCACCGGATGAGGGCGAGTACGTTACCATGACCTTCGAGAAAGGTGTTCGACCAGCGTAAACGGCGAGATGAAAGTTGCTGACATCATCCGCAAGTTAAACACCCTGGGCGGCAAACACGGCATCGGTATCGTGGATATCGTAGAGAACCGTGTTGTAGGCATGAAGTCCCGCGGCGTTTATGAGACTCCTGGCGGAACCATCCTGATGGAAGCTCACAAGCAGTTAGAGGGAGCTGGTTCTGACCGCGCTACCATGAAGTCAAGAAAGAGATGGGCGACAAGCTGGCTCAGGTTGTTTACGAGGGCAAATGGTTCACCCGCTGTGCGACGCAATCCGCGCATTCGTAACCTCCACCCAGGAGTATGTAACCGGTGAAGTCAAATTCCAAACTGTACAAGGGCAACATCATCAAAGCCGGAACCACTTCTCCATACTCCTATACAGCGAGTCCTTGCATCCTTCACAACCGGTGACCTTTACGACCACCATGATGCAGACGGCTTCATCACTCTGTTCGGCCTGCCGCTTAAAGTTCGCGCAATGAAGATGGCTGAGCTCAAGAAAACGAAACCAAATAATCTGTTACAATCACAAATACATCCAAACCGGAAGCGCCGCGCCCTACGGCTTTTTCGGTTTTCGTTGTTTGAAAGGAAGGAACCTCCATGTCAAATTCCATGACCCAGGGCCGACCGGATTCTGAAACGGGATTCCATCACGAGCTGCTTCCAGATGGGACTTCCCACCGATTTCAGTTTTCCATTACCGCCATTGGCAGCATCCCTGTAGTCCGCAAACAACGGACTTTGGCGGTGGATTATGTGGCAGCCTTCACTGCGGGCGCAAAGTTAAAACAGTTTACCATGTGCCCCTTCGATGCCATTGCCACTGCGGTTTCCGTCTTCTGGCAGCCAGAACTACGGAGCCCGAACTTTGACCGATCCGCAAAGGACTCCGCCAGGGTGTCACAGCCGCTGTGGGCTACGGATTTCGCCGGCCTTGTCCTGATCTTTGCCGGACGCCCGCTCGCTGATCTTTGTGAGCAAAAGACGCAGTCGGCGTTCTGGCCGCCTCCACGAAAATACCTGCGGTGCATGGGCTATTTACTGGTGTCTTGAATCCTGTATGTCACCCGGATGGTGACCCAGGGACTGGAGCATTCCCGGCAGAGCCTTCTTCTCCGGTGTCACTGAAATGATCGCCCGCATCGTCGTGAGTGTCGGATTTGCAGGCACTTTCGGCTACACCGCTATCTGCTTGCAGACCAGACTGCATGGCTCCGCCTGCTTCTACATCGCCCCGACCTGTCTGTACTGCCTGCACAAAATTTCAAAAATTTTCATAGTATCATGCCAAAAGGACCGCCCCCCATAAGGAGTGGTCCTCTGTTTATACGTTTTCCGACCGGCAGGATCAGGTTATCGGTGCCGGTTGAAGATGCACATGTCGTTGTGGAATCCGTACTGATCGCTGTACGGCTGCTTGATTCCGCTTGCCATCCAGGATCATGTCAAAGATCTGCTGACCACCATCTGCGATGGTTTTCTCGCCGGTAGCTACATCACCTGCGGAAATATCGATCATGTCGAACCAGTGGTTCTTTAACTCGTTACGGCTGCAGACCTTGATAACCGGGCTGATGTCCAGGCCATACGGGTTCCGCGTCCGTCATGAATACCTGAAGGCCAATACCGCTGGCAACCTGGCTCGGTCCGCCCGACGATGTCGCTGGCCGGGGTTGCTGCGTAGATCAGGCCGTGCTTGGTCGGCTTCTGAGCCGGGGAAAGTACTTCCACGATCTGGCTGGTACCGCTCTTTGCGATACTTCCCATTGCTTTCTCTCTACGATGTTTGCAAGTCCGCCTGCCTTGTTGCCAGGAGTCGGGTTTGCGTCACGGCCTACGCCGCCCTCTGCAAGGTACTTGTCGTACCATTTCATCTCTTCTGCCAGACGGTCACGGGTATGGGCATCCGGGCAGCGTGCTGCTTAGCATGTGAACGCCGTCACGAACCTCGGTAACCTCACTGAACATAACGGTAGCGCCGCCGCGAACCAGCATATCTGCTGCGTAACCTGCACTCGGGTTGGCGGAGATACCGGAGAATGCGTCACTGCCGCCGCACTGCATACCGATCAACAGGTCGCTTAACGGAAGCTCCTCACGGGTTCTCTTGTTCAGTCTCTGCAGTTTCTTCTCTGCCATCTCCATGATTGCGTTCATCATGGCATCATGACCAGCGTAGTCCTGAAGGGTCAGAACGTTCTCCGGGGTGATGTCCTCCGGCGGAAGTACGCGGTCATAGGTCAGCTTCTCGCAGCCAGGCCTACTACCATGATCTCACCGCCAAAGTTCGGATGACGGATGACATTGGTGATCGCGCGGATCGGGATATATGCTAACGGTGCGTTGATCGCAACGCCGCAGCCATACGGATGGGTAACTGCTACCACGCCATCTACATTCGGATACTTCGGAAGCAGCTCTTTCTTGATGCGCTCTACTGCTACCTTTACTACGCCAGCCGCACACTGAACGGTGGTTACGATTCCCCAGAAGGTTTCTGGTGCCTGCGGACCCTCGGCATTGCGGTAACCATCCAGGTGGTTCTGGTCGGCATCGGAAGATCCTCCATCGGAACCATAGATTGGTGCCGTACTCCATATCGTCTACAGACGGGCTCTGCGGCAGATCCAACATATGCTCGTTGATCCAGTCGCCCTTCTTAATATCGTTGATCGCATAGCCGAGAACAACGCCGTAACGAATGATCTCTCCGCCTGCCGGGATATCACACAGAGCAATCTTGTGAGCCTGCGGGATGTCCTGATTGGTCACAAGACCTTCCATGACTTCGGTGCCAGCCTTCAGATCCCTGAACGGCTACAACAACGTTATCCTGGTCTTTGATCTTGACATACAAACGTGCCATACATTTCCTCCTTCTTCGTCTCACACTGCGGTTTCGCACGAACCTGCAGTGCTTTAACTCCTTGTTGATAATCATATTATAATGTAGGAAATGCCATAAGTAAAATTAATTCTTTTTTTGAAAACTTATTTTTGTAAGTCTTATTCGTACAGGTTTAATACGATCTTTGTGGATCCATCCTTTGCGGTTCCAGTGCGCTTATCCACCTCAAAGGTCTTCAAGGTCGTTCCGACTTCGTCCGGGCGGCTCTCTCCTGAACCACTACAGTATACTTGTACTGGTTTTTGCTGTCGACCCGGTAATGCAGCACAATATCCTCAAGAAATTTCCCGGTTGAACCATCCGGCGCGGTTCACCGCGTTCTCTACCAGATGGCAGACGGAGGTCTCATCCAGAGACGGATGGCTGTTCCAAACACCGGTCTCCCCCGTCCAGGTAATACCAGACACCGTCAATCTTCTGCCAGCCGGAGGCCAGACTTCCGTCATCCTCCGCATAAGTCCAGTCTCCATTCTCTGCCTGCTGCCACTCAGCCGCGTAAGACTTCATCTCCGTCTCGGTGCCAACTGCGAAGACTGCTGCGCTTCCAGCGGCCAGCAAAAACGCGCCCGCCAGAATGCCTTTCATGGTTTTCTTTATTTCTCCCTGTTTTTAATTTCGCCCTCTTCTCTTTCCTCTCTGCGATGTCATACTCTGGTTTCGCCCTCTTCTTTCTCATTCAACTGTGCTACATCTTACCAGAAGAATATGACCGTTCTATGAAAAAGAAAGTTAAACTTTTTCAGATTCTTTTCCCCGGACATGCAAAGGACCTTCCCCATAACAGGAAAGCCCTTTCGCATGTCTGTCGTATGAAACCAGGGAAATTTTTGTTTTATTTGCAGAGTTTCTTGAATTCATCTGCCACCTGTACCTGGGTTCGATGATGACCTGAACGGAAGTCTTGCTCGGACGCATCACGCCAGCCACCCAGCGGACTTGATGACTTTTTCATTGACCTTGGTGTAATCTTTTTACCTCAAGGCGAAGTCTGGTAATGCAGTTATCGATGGAAGCCACATTCTCCGGACCGCCAACACCTTCCAGAACAATCTTCGCTACTTCGGTGAAGTTGTTGTTGGACAGGGCTACCTTAGTCTCGTCTGCATCGTCATCCTCACGTCCCGGAGTCTTCAGATCAAACTTAGTGATAACAATGCGGAATACTACATAGTACAGAACGCCAACTGCCAGACCAACCGGGATCAGCAGCCATGGATTCTCTGCCAGTGGGTGAAGGAGCTGAGTACCATATCAACTGCACCGCCGGAGAAGGAGAAGCCTGCGCGGATCGGAAGCGCAACGGTAATGCCTGCGGTAATACCTGCTAATAAAGCATGTACTACATACAGACCTGGAGCCAGGAACATGAAGGAGAACTCGATTGGCTCGGTAACACCGGTAAAGAAGGAACAGAATGCTGCGGATGCAAGCAGTCCGTAAACCATTTTCTTTTTGCCCGGTTTTGCGGTCTGGTACATAGCGATACATGCTGCCGGAAGACCAAACATCATGAACAGGAAGAATCCGGTCATGTACATACCAGTCTGTCCGTAAACACCAGTGTTGCCCCAGAAATTGCTTAAGTCATTGATTCCAGCTACGTCAAACCAGAATACAGAGTTCAGTGCATGATGCAGGCCGAACGGAATGAGCAGACGGTTGAAGAACGCGTAAATACCTGCGCCCAGAGCGCCCATGCCGATAAAGGCCTCGCCCATGGTAACCAGTGCGCCGTATACTAACGGCCATACAAAGAACAGGATCAGTGCCGCAATAATGGAATACAGTGCGGTAAAGATTGCAACCGCGCGTTTGCCGCTGAAGAATGCCAGTGCATCCGGAAGCTTCACGCTCTTATACTTGTTGTAACAGGTAGCGCCGATCAGACCAGATACGATACCCACGAACTGGTTCACGATCTTGCCGAACGCCGGAGCTGCCTCGTGACCGGTGATACCGGCTACGGAACCACTGCTTAATAGTGTGGTGATCATGTACATGGAAACCAGGCCTGCAAGACCTGCTGTACCATCTGCGTCATCTGCCATACCGACTGCCACACCAATTGCGAACAGCCAGGACATATTGTCGATCAGCGCGCCTCCTGCCTTGATCAGGAACAGGCCGATAGAATAGGCCATGCCTCCTGCAGTGAAGCCCTGAACCTCACCTGCCATTGCCGCAGGTGCCAGAATGTATCCGATTCCCATCAGGATACCGCATACCGGAAGACATGCTACCGGAAGCATCAAAGCTTTGCCCAGTCTCTGGAAAAACTTCATCATAATATAAAACCCCTTTCTTTTTTTCGCCTTTCGGCTTTTTCTTTTTTGTATTTGAACCACTCCCCAATGGTTGCAAATCATAATTTGCATGGCAGCAAATTACCTGCTCAGGATCTGAGCAATCGTATTTACTGCCGTCTCCTCTTCTTTTCCTTCCGCGTATATTTCAATGCTGCTGCCAGACGGTACTTCCAGCGCCATCAACTCCAGAACGCGATCTGCCTTTGCCTTTTTCTCCCCGTAAGACAGCGACAGATCTGCATCCAGCCTAGCTGCTGCCGCAACAACACGCGCAGTTCCGAACATGGAGTCCTTCCGGATCTGCCACCTGTACCGTTACGCACCTCACACCGCATCAGCCTCCATTCCTTTTACCGCAATTTCCCGCGAAAGATCCTGTTTTTCTTTTTATTATAAAGAAATCACCGGTTCTCCTGCCTTTACCGTAATTCCGGTATGGCAGTCCATATCCGGAAAATCGGGCGTGTTGCAGATGATGACAGGAGTAATGACATCGTACCCCGCTGCGCGGATCTGCTCTAAATCTGCCGTGATCAGAAGATCCCCCGCCTGAACCCGGTCGCCCTGTTTCACATGGGCTGTGAAGTGCTGTCCTTTTAACTGCACTGTATCCAGGCCGATATGGACAATAATCTCTGCCCCGTTGTCTCCCTTGATGCTGACTGCATGTCCGGTATCAAATAAAACCACAACCTCTCCGGAAATCGGTGCCCGAAATTCCCCTTCGGACGGCTTCACAGCCACACCCTTTTCCCAGTATTTCCTGGGCAAACGCCGGGTCGTTCACTTCACTTAACGGAACTACCTGGCCGGATACCGGCGATAACACCTCCACCGCCTCCTTTTTCCTCCAAACATTTTTTTCAGTGCCTGAAACATAGCTCTTCCCCTTTCTGTATGCTGCCTGGCCGGCCTGTTCACGCCAGCCGTGTACCACACGCCTTCTGCGCAGGCTTTTCTATTGCGCCTGCGGGCTGAAGTTTCTGACCCTCCGGATATGAACAGACAGATACGATACTTCTTCCTCCGACTTTTCATGGCCGTAGGTCTGCCAGATGAACTCCTTTACCTTCCTGCTGCAGGCGTATTCCTCCGGATACATCTGCCGGATCATGGCGTGAAACTCTTCCAGCCCGGCTCCGTCATCCAGCGACTCCCCGCTGTAGATCCGTGCGCCAGAAAACGCAGATGTGTGATCATGCGCTCGTAGCTTGTAGAGGGTTTCATCCAGCTCTATGTGAAAATATTCTCCCACTAATTTAAGGACATCCTGAATGATCTTTGTCATATCGATGGTGTCGCGCATGCGGGTGTTGTACTCCCGCATTGACAATATGAAGGGCAATGGATGCCGCTTCATCGGCCGGAAAGGCAATGCCCAGCCTGCGCTCGATCAGATCCAGCGCGAAGGTGCCGATGAGGTATTCTTCCCGGTAAAAGGTACGCACCTCCCGCAGCAGCGGATTGCCAAACAGCATTTTTTTCTGATACCGCTCGATCGCGAAATTGATATGATCTGTCAGCGTAAGATAAATGTTATGATTCAGTTTTTATTCATAACACCCTTGGCATACTGGATCACCTCTGCGGATATCTGCAGCCGCTCCGGCGGAAGCTTCTGGACCAGGTTTTTGAACTGATCCATCACCCCCGGATTGTCCAGACGGAACACCTTTTCGATCAGCTCCTCCGGAATATCCATACCGGCCCGGAGCTGGAAGCCAATGCCCTTTCCCATAACGACCACTTCCCGGCCGTCTTCCAGGGCACTGACCACATTGTTGTTAATCACTTTTTCAATTTTCATACTTGTCCCCACCAGTACCAGCCGGTCTTCACTGGTCTGATCTGTTTCTATAGTATCAGGCAATATAGTGGAAATAAAAACCAATTCTGAACAAATATCTGCAACACAAAAATATCGTTCAGAACTGGTTTTGCCTGCCGTACAGTAAATAACCCAATCTGTTGCTATTCAAATCATGTTACCTTATCTTACCATGATTTTGACGGCATGTCAACTTATTTTCGACTTTTTTATTGTCAGTTTTTCACAATCAGTTTATAAAATATGATTCTCGTAATCCTGCAATTCATGAAAAACCGCATCAATATAAACCATCCTCTGCAATGCGGTAGAGCAAAAAATATCTGTGTGACAAAAATTAATTCTTCGATATCCCAATTTTTTAATCTGGGATTCTCACACATTTTTCAAACTCCCGGCAATCCGCTCCAGCATTCTTCTGGTTGAATCAAAATCATCCAAAAGATTCTGTGCAGCCTGAGCATTTTCTTTCTCAAAAAGAAGATATCTTTACAAAACTGTCCAAGTCTGCTTCCGCATCGGATGTAACAACAACTTTATAATCCATATTTCGCCCTCATATCGGCTACCATCACAGCAGCATCCGATAATCCCCCTGATCGGCGTGTTTGCGTGCCTTCTCCAGTTTATCCAACACTTCTGTTTCTGATAATGCCATGAACGGATTTCCGGTTTTCCTTTTTATCTCAAACGGAAAACCATTATTTGCTACAGCCTGCGTCAAAACATACCGAATTGCTGTTGTCGTATCCGTTCCCAGTTCTTTGAATAAATTATCAGACTTTGTTTTGAGTTCATCATCAACCCGCACCTGTATTGTACATGCCATAATTGCTTCTCCTTTCCTGCTCATCTAATTCCTATCTATTTTCATTATATGCTATTTCATATATAAATCAATGCTTTTTATTGTTTTAGCAGTATTTACCTATAACACTTTTCATTTCATGCGCTTTATGTTAAACTAAAACCATCCATAAGCAAGAAAGGAATCTACCATGTTCAGAAAGAAAAAATACCGGCGGCTATGTCTTAAAAACTCAGCCCGCAGGGTCCGAAAATGCGCTTTAAATCCGAGAAGGAAGCCAACGAGTACCTGGCAAAGCTGAAAGAGAAGAACGCAAAATACCGCAATAACGAAAACGCATAAATCAGCGGACGTGCCCGCTGGCACATCCTCGATATGTATAACGCAACAAAACAGGGGGCGAAAAATCCATGGATTTTTCGCCCCCTGCTGCCTATCGGACAGATAAATTACCGTTTGATATTAAACGCCTTCACACCCGGAAACTGTGCTGCAACGCCCAGCTCTTCCTCAATGCGGAGAAGCTGGTTGTACTTTTGCTACACGCTCACTTCTGCTCGGTGCGCCGGTCTTGATCTGGCAGGTATTCAATGCAACCGCCAGGTCTGCGATTGTGGTGTCCTCTGTTTCGCCGGAGCGGTGGGACGCGATGGCGGTGTAGCCCCTGCCTTGTGGGCCATCTTGATGGCCTCTAAGGTCTCGGATACGGTACCGATCTGGTTTAATTTGATCAGAATGGAAACTTGCCGCAGCCAAGCTCAATGCCCTTGGCCAGACGCTCGGTGTTGGTTACGAACAAGTCATCACCAACCAGCTGAACCCTGTCGCCCAGCTCTTTTGTCATCATCTGCCATCCTTCCCAGTCCTCTTCATCCAGACCATCCTCAATGGAGTAGATCGGGTATTTCTCACAGGCTCTTCCAGTGCTCAACCAGCTCTTTTGAGGTGAACTTCTTGCCGCTCTTCGGAAGCAGGTACTCCCCCTTCTTATTGCTCTTCCACTCACTGGAAGCTGCGTCCATAGCCAGAACAAAATCGGTACCCGGCTTATAGCCAGCCTTCTCAACTGCCTCCAGAAGCACCTGGATTGCTTCCTCATCGCTGCCAAGATCCGGCGCGAAGCCGCCCTCATCACCAACGGAGGTAGCCAGTCCTCTGGATTTTAACAGAGCAGCCAGAGCGTGGAACACCCGGTACACCAGCGCAGCCCCTCTTTGAAGCTCGGAGCGCCGGCCGGCATGATCATAAACTCCTGCACATCCACGGTGTTTGCCGCATGAGCGCCGCCGTTTAAGATGTTCATCATCGGAAGCGGCAGACGGTTTCCGTTTGTTCCACCCAGGAAACGGTACAGCGGCATCTCCATAGCGTTCGTGCTGCTGCTCTCGCGCTGGCGATGGATACCGCCAGGATCGCGTTGGCGCCCAGATTGGATTTTATCTTTGTGCCGTCTGCCTGGATCATAGCCTGATCAATGGCGTAAACATTGGACGGATCCATGCCGCACAGAACATCGGAAATGACGGTATTGATGTTCTCCACTGCCCTGAAACACCTTTTCCTCCAAAACGGTTCTTGTCCTGGTCTCTCAGCTCCAGTGCCTCAAATTCACCGGTGGACGCGCCGCTCGGTGCAGCACCTCTTCCAACGGTGCCATCGGTTAAAAGTAAACCTCAGCCTCTACGGTTGGATTTCCGCGGGAATCGATAATCTCTCTTCCAATTACTTTCTCAATTTCCAGATACATCATAGTCAAATCCTCCTGCCTGTGCCGGATGCGGCACACATTTTTCCGGTTATGTGTTAGCCGTAGCTAATCGTCTACAGTCTATCATAAGGTCCCTGTTCTGTAAATCAACCTTATTGATCAGCATTTCTCAGTATTCCAGATTTGATTGTTTTTATACAGAATCCGGTTCTCTTTCCTATGGAAAAGATTGACAGGATTTCGTTTTATGCTATGATGTTAGCTGTAACTAACTTTAACATTATTTTCCAGAGGAGGAAATCATGCCACTGAATTTAGCTGAAATCAACCAGCAGTATATTGTTCAGAAAATATGCGGCGATGAAGAACAGCGTCATTATCTGGAAACTCTCGGTTTTGTGGAAAACACTGCTGTTCGTATTCTTTCTGTCTTTTTTGGCAATTACATCGTCATGGTCAGGGAAAGTAAGATCGCGATCGGCGCTGATTTTGCGAGAATGATCATCGTACAGGCTGAATAACCAGCCGTAAAGAACGCTGCAACTATACCAAAGGAGAACCTTATGAAACGAAACAAGAGCATCCTGCATCTTTGTGAAGTCATCCTGGGTGTGCTCATGCTGATTCTGATACTCAATCTTTATCTGATCAAGCTTTGGTCGACCCGATATCTCTTATACCCCCATGTACCGCAATCTCTGCCTTACCCTGGCCCTGCTTGTATTCTGCATGGTCCTGGCCCTGATCCAGCAGGAACTGCTGGCGCGCCTGCTCAACAACGCTTACCGCGATGTGACCGGCATCCATTAACAACAAAAAATCCCTGGAGAAAAGCTCCAGGAATTAAATGACCGCGCCACCACCTTCGGCGTGGGTGTTATGATGTTTGACTTAAATAATCTGAAACATGTCAACGATACCTACGGCCACGAAAAGGGAGATGAATTTATTCAGGCTTTCGCCTACTGCCTGACCCGCATCCTCGACGATCACAGTTTTCTAGCCCGTTACGGCGGCGATGAATTCATCATCATTCAGGAAAACACCTCACCGGAAGAGCTTAAGCATATGGATCTTCAGCTGAGCACACTGGTCCAGGAATACAATACCCGCACCAGCCTGCCTTTTGAGCTATGCAGTTGGCTTCGAGGCCAGCTACCGGAACCACTATTTTATGATGGACGACCTCATCAATGCCGCGGACAAAACATGTACCAGGATAAATTTATAAAAAGAATTCCCGTACCGCCGCCGAACAGCAGAAGCAAAGCAGTCAGGTCATCCCAACGGTATCTTCCGAATATCTTGCGGAGAAAATCCGCCTGATCCAGTCCCAGGCATCCGGGAAGCTTCAGATTTCGCTGATTTCCACCGATATCGAAAACTTTCACTATATCAACGACAAATACGGCTATCCGCTGGGAAATGAAATTTTAAACATCGTCTATGAAGAAATAACGGCCTCTTCCCTTTCTTTATTTACGGCCCGGTTCTTTCTGATGTATTTATCAGCATTGCCGACGTCAGCAAGCAGACAGGAGACGCCCTCCGCGAACATTAGATTCCAGACAATGGACCAGAAAATCTGCGACCGGATCCGCGATACCTACCACATCAGTTTCTTCCGGTATCTACCTGATTCCGAATGAAGAAATCACACCGAAACTATGATTTCTGTGCCAATGTGGCTCGCCGGATTGCCAAAAAGCTGATCGGCCACACCTGTCTCTATTCCCGGAAATTGACCGGCAGGAGAAGATGCAGGCCGAGATCCTGCATTCCTTCCATCCGGCTCCTGGAAAACAAAGAATTTGAAATCTACTTCCAGCCAAAGATCCGCACCACAGATCAGGCCGTTTCCAGTGCAGGAAGTTCTGGTCCGCGGATCCGGGACGGAAAAATGCTCTGGTCCCCGGATATCTACATTCCACTGTTTGAACAAAACGGTTTTGTGGTGGACCTGACTACTATGTTTATGAGCAGGCCTTCCAGTGGCTCCGCAGAAATATTCCGGGAAACTGCCGGGGACATTTCCGCATTTCCTTAAATGTATCTCCGGTCCATTTTGAACAGCCTCAGACCTTCATTCAGAAGATTCAGAAGCTGATTGACTCCTACGGCATAAATCCGTCCTTCCTCACCTTTGAGATCACGGAATCCACCTTACGTCAACAACCCGCTGACGCTGTCAACCAGGTCATCCGTAGTCTCCAGAACCGAAACATCCAGATATCCATGGATGACTTCGGCTCCGGCTATTCCTCCTTAAATACCTTAAAAGGATCTGCTCTTTGACGAAGTCAAGATTGACCGATGTTCCTCGGAGACACGATCTCCGAAAGCGGCCACATTGTCCTGGAAGAAATCTTCCATATGTTAAAACGCATGAAGAAATCCATCGTCTGCGAAGGCGTGGAAACCCAGGAGGTCGCTGACTTCTTAAAGCAGGAGGGCTGCGATGAAATTCAGGGCTTCTTATACTACCGCCCCATGTGCAGAGTGGATTTTGAAAAGCTGATGGGATGCTAATGCTTCAGCATCTTCAGATATTCCTTCTGCCCCGGTGTAATCCGGTAGCTTTCCCTTGCCTTCTGAATCGTCTTATTGTGCGTCCATGGATCCAGGCGATTCTGTTCCAGATAGGAAATTGCCGCGTCCCTGCTTGGCCAGCGCTGTCGCAAAGAACCACGCCGTCATCATGTTCACATAGTATTCTCCTGAACGGACCGCGGCAGGCATCTCCAGATATTCCGGCTGAAAGTCCTCATCCAGAAACCAGCGCATGAGCATGCCCATTCCAAACCGGCAAATGTAGGGATGCTCGATGGAATCCAGAGTCTGATTTTTCTCCAGAAGCTCCGCTTTATGTTTCCCGAATACTTTCGGGGAAAGGCCGTCGCACACGGCCCAGTTATCGATATAGGGTAAAACTCCAGTGTCTCCATACAGGCATCGTAATCCTTCATTCCGGCAATCAGAAGCGCGCCAGAAGAATATTTTTCGTCATAATAAGTATGTGGGACTGTTTTTAAAAACACAGCCGCCTCCGGTTCTTTCACCATTCTTTTGCCAGCTTTCTCATGGCGAGCGCACGGATTCCAATGATTTTTTCTCCCTTGCAAGTCCCGGAATCAGGCTGCTGTGAAAATCCCCAAACTTTTCATCCCCAACGCAAATAATCGTTCCTGAATCATATGTACTCCTGTAAATTTTCCGTTTCGTCTTTGCCTTAGAATCCCAGATCGTCATTCACCAGGATCACATGGATTCTTCCGGTGTGTCTGGAATATCTTGTGATCAGGAACGACAGCAGATGGTATCCGGGGTTGCAGTCGAAACATTTTCCTGTCGTCTTGCAAAGGTGTTTTTTACTTCAAAACGCTGGGCATTGGCAGCGCTGCCACATTTCTGGCCGCTTCATGGCTGCGTCAGATCGCTGCACACCTTATTGATTCCCACAATAAAAATCACCTTTTTTCGGTCCCTGGGCAATACAGGGATACCCTGTTGGAATTTCCATCGATATTTACCAGAATGCCATCGTCGGTGATGGCATTCGCGCTGCTTAAGAAAACATCTGCATCGTAAGCCGCCATAAGTCCTGCTCTTGGCTCCATTTTCGCGCGGTCCATGTAATTGTAATTACCCTCTTCCAGTGCCTTGATCAGCCCGATCTCATGGGCACTCATGCAGCCGCCCATGGCAATGCTGCCACTCCGGAATCAGTTCCAGGGCCTGCTTCAGCGCCTCTTTCTTTGTTTGTCGCATAATGACGGACATATTGCGGGACTGCAGCCTTAATGACCGTCTGTG
>VOFG01003188.1_pt1 | contig 13794 bp, 20 predicted proteins | sample 5384171 | NCBI WGS metagenome assembly VOFG01 (sample SAMN12384726, study PRJNA508395) | human gut metagenome | isolation source: healthy gut F | host: Homo sapiens | reverse complement strand
AGTCGATGCCGTCGTCGCACATCGTCAGCTCCTGCATACCCTCCAGCGGCAGCGGTTTCGGGAGACGCGCGCCGCGATATAGAGAATCAGAAACTTGATCTCCAGCTTGTCGCGGATGAATCAACGCCCATCTCAGGCACCTCCTTCCTCATTTGATATAAAGTATACCGCAAAAAGCCGTTTTTTGTACAGCCCGACTTCCAAAAAATTAGCGCCGCACCCTTCGCGCCGCCCGGCATACACTGGATTGAAAGCCAGCGCTTTCAGACTTCTATGGGAGGTTTATCAAATGGCTGATACTGTCATGCCCGGCCCGGTCTGCGACCTGAACAACGTCCGGGAAGCCGTATGCGTCCACACACGGAAAATTTTCGATTCCTGCCGCGACAAGGACTGCGTGGAGGATCTGCGCTTTTATCCCACCACGGCCGCGCAGGAGGCTTCTGGCCGGGTGCCAGATGGTCAAAAGGGCGGCACGGCGGAACTGCTGTACATCTACACCGACGTCGAGCCGGTCACCTTCAACCGTGGGTTCTATTCCATCGACATGCGCTTTTTCTACCGCGTGACGCTGCAGGTCTGCAACGGGACGCCCCGCTGCAGCGAAGCCGAAGGTCTGTGCGTATTCGACAAGCGCTGCATTCTCTTCGGCAGCGAGGGCAGCGCCAAGATCTTCTCCTCCGACACGGTCATCGACGAGCTGGACGTTCCCGGCCGGATGCGCACGAATCTGCCCACCGCCGTGGTCGAGGCCGTCGACCCGATTGTGCTTGATGCACGCGTGGACGATTGCTGCAAGCCGCGCTGCCGTGAGTGCAGCCTGACGGAGATTCCGCGTTTATCGCCCGGAGCTTCGCGCAGGATCTCGTGTTTGACGACACCAATCCCCGCCGCTATTTCGTGACGCTCGGGCAGTTCACGCTCGTGCGGCTCGAGCGCGAGACGCAGCTGCTCATCCCGGTCTATGACTACTGCATCCCGACGACGGAGTGCAGCTGCGGCGGCGACCAAGAGGATCCTGCGGGCTTTTCCGGAACGTCCCGTTCCCCGTGGGCGAGTTCTTCCCGCCGAACAGCGTCGAGACACCGAACGACTACGCCAGCACCCGCAGCTACTGCGCCTGCAGGCCGTAAAGCAAGTCTCCCGCACCGATTGGTGCGGAGACTTTATTTATGATGTATTGGGGGCGGTCTCGGCGGGTCGCTTTCTTTCACCGGCGAAAGAAAGTAACCAATCGGAGGCACGGACAAGCCGATTCCACCACCAATCCCCCGCCAGAAAACACCCTCACTCCTTGCGGAAAAACGCGACCGCCACGGCGCCGGGGCCGGCGTGCGTGCCGATCACGCCGGAGATCAGTGCTTCATCGAGCGAATCCGTCCCGTGCTCCCACAGGGCGCGGCTGTCGTCGACATACTTGCGCAGAAACGCGTCGCTCAGCCCCGTATAGCCCAGCAGAATCGGCAGTTGGAAGTCAATCCCACCGCAGGCATGGATCTTCTCCACGAGTAGGTTATTCCCCTGCCGCGAGCCGCGCGCCTTGCCGATCAGGGCGATCTCGCCGTCCTGAATCGTCACCACCGGCTTGATGCTCAGCAGTCCTCCTGCGAAGGCGACCGTCTTTGAGATACGCCCGCCGCGCTTGAGATACTCCAGCGTATCGAGCAGGCCGATCACGCAGATATCCGCGCGCTTTTGTTCAAGGTGTGCGGCGAGCGACACCGCGTCCATACCCGCCTCGGCGCAGCCGATGGCGTATTCGGCGAGGATGCCCGTGCCGATGGCGGCGCTCAGACTGTCAACGACATAGACGTTTTCATAGTCCGCCGCCGCAAGGCAGGCGCTCTGGTAGGTTCCGGAGAGCTTCGAGGAGATGGTGATGACCACCGCGCTCTCCCCCCGCCCGCTTCGCGTCCTCATAGAGCTGCTGAAACACGGCGGGCGAGGCCTGACTCGTCGTCGGGAGTGCATCGCTCTCCACAAGCCGCTCGTAAAAGCGGCGGCGGTCGATGCTCACGCCGTCGATAAGCTCCTCGCCGCCGAAATGTATCGTCAGCGGCGCCACGGCGGCGCGGCCCCGATAGCGCGGTGCCATATCCGCCGTAGAGTCCACAATAATTCTGACCTTCATCTTATTTTCCTCCGTCCACCGCAGCATTTTCGCGGCTTTGCTTTCTGTTATCGTAAATCTGTTCGAGACGGCTCCCCGATCGTCCCGAGCGCCCGGTACATGACCGCGCGCTCCTCCGCACCCAAGCCGGCGCTGGCCTCGGCGACGATTGCGTCGATGCGCCCGCCGATCGTGCGGCAGGCATCCCGTCCCTTCTCCGTCAGGCGCAGGGGCTGCGGTAGCGCCGCGCGCCGCCGCTGCCGCAGGTGAGGTAGCCGTTTTTCTCCAGATAGTCGATCGACCGGGAGATGGCCGCCTTGTCCTCGTCGCAGCGCTCGCAGAGCTCCGCCGCCGTCAGCTCGTCATAAAAAGTGAGAGATAGTACAGGCACGAGACGTGCGGGCCCTTCAGGCCGAGCCGCTCCATCTCCTCCGCCTTCAGCCGCCGGATGCTCCGGCTGATCCGCGCGATGAGCACGGTGAATGTTTCAAAGCGATCCTCCATGGCATATTCCTCCTACCGCGCCGAACTTGTTGACAAATCAACGTGGTTTGCATCATAGCACTACTACGTTGATTTGTCAACTTTTTTTTGTTTCACCGAGTGATTCTTTGAACCATTCTTTTTGTTGGTTTAGTATAATTAAATCTCAATTAAACTGCTAAATATGCCAAAAATATGCAAAATTTTCCTTAGTTGAAATAAACATGGCGCTAAGAAAAATTTTGGCAGTATTCCAAAATTTGAAAAATGCGTCAAAAACGCGGCTCTGCGCGGTTTACTTTCCCGTTCTTTTGTGCTTAAATAATCATAGGCTTTGTATATAGCAATGGATCCATAGAAAATGTATAAGGAGGACAAGATTCATGGTACAATTCGCAAGCCGAATGGACCTTCTGCATGGGTCTGAAAATCCGTGAGCTGCTGAAATTGACTGCGCAGCCCGACATTATTTCTTTGCCGGCGGCCTGCCTGCCGCGGAGCTCTTCCCCGTGGAGGAGATGATGGCAGCTTCCAAGGCGGTGCTCGAGGAGCACGGCCGCGAGGCGCTGCAGTATTCCACCACCGAGGGCTTTCCCCGTCTGCGCGAGCAGATTGCCGAGCGCATGCTCGCCAAGAACAACATCCATACCGATCCCGACCACATTCTGGTCACCTCGGGTTCGCAGCAAAGGTCTGGACTTCTCCGCCCGCGTCTTCCTGAACCCGGGCGACGTTGTCCTGCTGGAGAGCCCGTCCTACCTCGGTGCGGTCAACGCGTTCAAGGCCTGCGAGCCGCGCTTTATCGAAGTGCCCACCGACGACGGCGGCATGATGATGGATGAGCTGGAGAAGATCCTCGCGACGACTGAGCGCGTTAAGATGATCTATGTCATCCCCGATTTCCAGAACCCCACCGGCCGCACCTGGGATCTCGACCGCCGTCACCGGTTCATGGAGATCATCAACAAGTACGAAATCCCCGTTGTCGAGGATAACCCCTACGGCGAGCTGCGCTTTGAGGGCGAGTATATGCCCGCGCTGAAGAGCCTTGATACGAAAGGGGCTGGTCATTTACCTCGGCACGTTCTCCAAGATTCTCGCCCCCGGCTACCGTCTGGGCTGGGTCTGCGCGGACGACGCCATCCTCTCGAAGTTCAACTTCATGGAGCAGGCCGCGTCGCTGCAGGCGTCCACCATCGGCCAGATGGAGGTCGCGAAGTGGATCGACATGTTCGATCTCGACGGCCACGTCACCAAGATCCGCGAGTGCTACCGCAAGCGCCGCACCGTCATGCTCGACACGCTTGAGCGTGAGCTGCCGAAGGAGTGCACGTTCACCCATCCCGACGGCGGCCTGTTCGCGTGGGTCGTCCTGCCGGAGTACATGGACGCGAAGGATCTGCAGATGAAGTGCCTGGCCCGCAAGGTCGCCTTCGTTCCCGGCGGTTCCTTCTTCCCCAACGGCGGCCACGAGAACACGCTGCGCCTGAACTACAGCTGCATGCCCGAGGACAAGATCGTCAAGGGCATCACGGCTCTGTGCCAGACCATCCGCGAAAACCTCCGCTAACACATCACATCCTATGCGCCCGCGCGGCAGCTGGATCTGCCGCCGTGCAAATCCCCCCGCGCGGGCGCGCTTTTATCACCGTCAAAGGAGAGCAGACAGACATGAAAGACGTCAAGGTGCTCATCGGCAACTACGGCAGCGGCAAGAGTGAGCTGGCGCTGAACTTCGCCATGCAGGCCGCGGCCCGCGGCGACCGGACGGAGCTGATCGATCTGGATATGGTCAATACCTACTTCCGTCTCACCGAGCGCGGCAAGCTCGTCGAGCAGAAGGAAATCCGGCTCATTTCGCCGAACTTCGCCTGCTCCGGCATCGAGACGCTCTCGCTCCCGGCCGAGGTGGCCTCCGCGTTTGCTCTGGACTGGGACAGTGTCATCTTTGACGTCGGCGGTGACGATGTCGGCGCAACAGCGCTCGGCCGCTATCACCGCGACTTTGCCGCCCTCCCAGAGGGCGCGCTGGAGGTACTGAACGTCGTCAACATCCGCCGCCCGCTCGCGAGCACCCTCGAAAAAGGTGCTGCACCTGCAGGAGGGGATGCAGACGCACGCACGCCTGCGCATCACCGGTATGATCAACAACACCAACCTCTCCACCATGACCAGTGCCGCTGACCTCTGGGACGGCTATGAGCTGCTGCGCGAGGTTGCCGACCGTGCCGGCATCCCCGTGGCCTATACCACGGGCAAAAGGAATTTCTTGAGGCATTTCTTGCAAAATCTCCCGACCCGGCCTACGTGGGAAGGCCCGTCGCCATCGACATGTATATGCACCGCGACTGGGACTCCCTACATTGCCCACGGCATCAACACCGTCAATCCCAACCGGGAGATGTACTGATTTATTTTTATTCGGCATAACCCCTCTTCCGGGGTGAAGCATATCGCATGGAGAGAACAACAGAGTATTAAGAAAAGAGGTGCAATTGAGTGATTAGAGTAATGATCGACGAAACCCTCTGCAAGGGCTGCGGCCTGTGCGCCAGAGCGTGTCCGAAGGGCATCATCGCGCTCTCGGAACGAAAATCAATGCAAAGGGCTACCATCCCGCGGAGGTGACCGATATGAGTAAGTGTATCGGCTGCACGTCCTGCGCGAGAACCTGCCCCGATGTGGCAATCCGAATCGAAAAAGACTAAGGAGGACAGATCATGGCTTTGACTCTTATGAAGGGTAGCGAAGCGATTGCAGAAGCCGCGATTCGTGCCGGCGCGCGCTTTTTCTTCGGCTATCCCATTACCCCGCAGACTGAGATTCCTGAATACATGTCCGCGCGTATGCCCGAGGTCGGCGGCTGCTTCTTGCAGGCCGAGAGCGAGATCGCGGCGATCAACATGATCTACGGCGCAGCCGGCACCGGCGCCCGTGCGATCACTTCCTCCTCAAGCCCCGGCATCTCCCTGAAGCAGGAGGGTATCTCCTACTGTGCCGGCGCGATGGTTCCCGCCGTCATCGTCAACGTGATGCGCGGCGGCCCCGGCCTGGGCAACATTCAGGCCTCGCAGGGCGACTATTTCCAGGGCACCAAGGGCGGCGGCAACGGTGACTATCACCTGCTGACCTACGCCCCCGCCTCCATTCAGGAGTTCATCGACATCATGATGTTCGCCTATGACAAGGCGGAGAAATACCGCATCCCCGTGCTGTTCCTCGCCGACGGTATCATCGCGCAGATGATGGAGCCGGTCGAGCTGCCCGAGATGGTCGACTATAAGGTCGATCCCGAAAAGAAGCCGTGGGCCTGCACCGGCTGGAAGCCGGGCGACGATCCGAAAAAAGCGCGGCATCATCAACTCCATCTACATCGACACCGAGACGCTCGCCGTCCACAACGACGAGCTGCAGGCCATGTACAAGCAGGTCACGGCCAACGAGCAGATGTGGGAGGAGTATAACTGCGAGAACGCCGAGTACATCATCACCGCCTTCGGCACCGTGGCGCGCATCGCCAAGAGCGCGATCAACGAGCTGAAGGAAAAGGGCATCCACGTCGGTCTGGTGGTCCGATCACCGTGTGGCCCTTCCCCTATGACGCGGTCGCCAAGGCCGTGAACCAGCCGTCCGTCAAGGCGGTTCTCGACGTGGAGCTGAACGAGGGCCAGATGCTTGAGGACGTCAAGCTCGCCGTCTGCGGCACCAAGCCCATCGACTTCACCGGTTACTGCGGCAGCCAGATGCCCACGACCGACGAGATCGTTGAGAAGATTCTCAGCATGAAGGAGGGGAAATAAGATGGCTGTTCTGTTTGAAAAGACCAAACTGCTGACCGACAAGCAGTTCCATTACTGCCCCGGCTGCAACCACGGCATCATCCACCGTCTTGTCGCGGAGGTCATCGACGAGATGCAGCTCGACGGCAAAGTGATCGGCGTGGCCCCCGTGGGCTGCTCCGTGTTCGCGTATGACTACTTCAACTGCGACATGTACGAGGCCGCGCACGGCCGCGCCCCCGCTGTCGCCACTGGCATCAAGCGCGCCGTCGGCAAGGACACGATGGTCTTTACCTACCAAGGCGACGGTGACCTCGCCTCCATCGGCACCGCCGAGATCGTCCACGCCGCCCACCGCGGTGAGAAGATTGTCACCATCTTCGTCAACAACGCCATCTACGGCATGACCGGCGGCCAGATGGCCCCGACCACTCTGATCGGCCAGAAGGCCACCACCTGCCCCAACGGGCGCAGCGAGGAGTGGAGCGGCCTGCCCATCAAGATGAGTGAGATGCTCGCGGCCGTCCCCAGCTCGTACTATATCGAGCGCGTCGCCGTGAACAACACCGCCAACATCGTCAAGGCCAAGAAGGCCATCGCCAAGGCCTTCCGCTATCAGAAGGAGGGCAAAGGGCTTCTGCATGGTCGAGGTGCTCTCCACCTGCCCGACGAACTGGGGTCTGTCCCCGTCGAGGCAATGGACTGGCTCGAAAAGAACATGATTCCTTACTATCCTCTCGGTGTTTACAAAGACAAGGAGGCCAAGTAATATGGAAAAACCTTTATCTTCGCCGGTTTCGGCGGACGGGCATGCTCCCTGATCGGCAAGTTCATGGCCATGGCCTGCCTGCTCGACGGCAAGCATGTCTCTTGGCTGCCCTCCTACGGCCCCGAGATGCGCGGCGGTACGGCCAACTGCTCCGTTATCGTCTCCGACAATCCGTCGCTTCCCCCCGCTGGTGAATAAGGCCGACGTGGTCGTCGCGATGAACCGCCCTCGCTCGATAAGTTTGAAGAGCACGTCAAGCCCGGCGGCGTCCTCGTCATCAACAGCAGCATCATCGACCGCAAGGCCGTCCGCGATGACATCACCGTCGTCTACTGCGACGCGAACAACGTGGCCGAGTCCGTCAAGAACCCGAAGGGCGCGAACGTCGCCATCCTCGGCGCGGTGCTCGAGAAGGTTCCTGTCACTACCGTCGACCAGATGATGGAGGCCATCCGCATCGAGCTCGGCGAGCGCAAGGCGCGCTTCCTCGAGGGCAACAAGGCGGCTCTGCTCGCCGGTATGGCGTCCGCGAAGTAATTCTCCCCTGTTCATAACGCATAAAACAAGGCCCCGGCTTCTGCCGGGCCTTTTGCAAAAAAACTTTGTCCCTTTGCATAAAACAGAAAAACTGTACAATTCGGTTGATGATTTGTTTCACAATCTGCCGGATTTGTTAAAAGCCTTGCCAATCCGGCGGTTCCAGCTGCCGGCAAAAATCCTCTCTTTACGCCAAATCGCCTATTTCCGGGAAATTCTTAGTCGAAACTGTTTCACAAAGCGAAAATAGTTATTGACTTCCTGCTGAATGTTTGGTATGATTGGTATCAGAAAAAGTTTCCAGGGGGTGTATTGGATGGGTTCGTTCTCCTACCACGTCGGCCAGCGCATCAAGAAGTATCGCAAGAGCCGCGGCTATACGATTGAGCAGTTCTCTTCCATGATCAACAAGAGCAAGGCCACGCTCTCCAAATACGAAAACGGCACCATCACCATCGACATCGAGACGCTCTATGAAATTGCCAAGGCGCTCGACATCGACATGAAGTGCTTCATCGACTATCAGCCGCCCGTGTTCCACACGGAGGCCGTCCTGCCGAAGAACTTCTACTTCAACCAGCCCCGCGCCTATATGTACTACTACGACGGCCGCGTGCCAGCTGGTGCGCTCACTGCTGTGCTTCTCCCCCTCCTCGTCCGGCGCGTCGATCGACGTGATGCTCTACATGGGCGTCCACTCGTTTCAGGAACCGGATCACTGCCAGCATCTCTTCACCGGCGAGATGAAGCCCTACGACACGATCACGCACATGGTGCTCAACAACCAGATCAACGAGGCGGAAAAGCTCTATATCTGCATGCTCAACCCCATGCAGAACCGGACGCCCGCGATCGGCCTTGTCTCCGGCATCGGCAGCACGCCATTCTTCGCCCCCATCGCGCTCAAGACGCTCATCTCCAACGAGCCGCTGGAGGAAAACGAGCGCCTGCTCACAACGGTGAAGCTCGACAAGGACGACTATCACCTGCTGAAATACTACAACATGATGGTTGTCAACCGTCCCGCGTCCCTGTTCCTGGATTGATATTTCGCAAATATGTCAGCAGCACCTGTGAAGCAAGTTTGCTTCACAGGTGCTGTTTTTGTTTTTCTTTTTTGATTTTTATCGTCAAAAATCGTTAATAACGTTCTCTCAGCTCATCTTGACAATCTCGCGGCGAAGCCGCGTGATAATCCGCTTCTCAAGCCGCGAGATATACGACTGGGGAGATACCGAGCCGGTCGGCCACCTCCTTCTGCGTCAGCTCCTGCGCCCGCCGAGACCGAAGCGCATGGTGATGATCTCCTGTTCGCGCCCAGAGAGCTTCGCCACCGCGTCTCGCAGGAGCTTGCGGTCGACATCCGCCTCGATGGGGCGCATGACGACGTCCCCCTCCGTCCCGAGTACGTCGCTCAGCAGCAGCTCCTTGCCATCCCAGTCGGTGTTGAGCGGCTCGTCGAGACTGACCTCCGTGCGCTGGGACGAGTTTTTTTTACGCAGGTACATGAGGATCTCATTTTCGATGCAGCGCGAGGCATAGGTCGCGAGCTTGATGTTCTTGTCGCTGCGGTAGGTGTTGATGGCCTTGATGAGACCGATCGTGCCGATGGAGATAAGATCCTCGATGTTGATGCCGGTGTTGTCGAAGCGGCGGGCGATGTAGACGACCAGCCGCAGGTTCCGTTCGATGAGCGTCTGGCGCGCGGCGGGGTCGGAATCGGCCAGCCGTGCGATGAGCGCGGCCTCCTCCGCGCGCGGGAGCGGCTGCGGCAGGGTGTCGCTGCCGCCGATGTACATGACCTTATCCGGCCTGCTGTGCGCTCTGATCCAGCGCAGCAGCCGCTGCAGCAGATTTTTTCACGGCTTCTCCCTCCTCTCCGCCCCACAGGGCCCTGATACCCGCCGCCGTCGCTGAGCGGGCCGTCCGAAAAGCGCGAGCAGCGCGCGGCGGTGCCGCCGCCCGGCGAGCTCTATGTAGTCGCTGTAGACCGCGAGCAGCAGGCCCGATGCCGTCCCGACGGCCGTGCACGGCAGAAGCGTGAAGCGCCGCCCGCTGCCCTCGCCGTGCAGACGGGCCATTTTCTCCTCCGGTGGGAGCGGCTGCGCCAGAATGTCCCCGCACCGGCGGGGTCCCAGCGGGTCGAGCGCGCGGCGCTCGAGCACGAGGACGGGGCCGCCCGTGACGGGGTCGCGCAGCGTGCAGCCTGTGTCGTGCAGCGCGCGCACGGTGCAGCACTTACCGCCCAGTGAGATGGTGATCGACATGATTTCATTCCCTCCATGACGCGCCGCCTGGCCGAACACCAGCCGCAGCAGCAAGCTCATTCCCAGCGCTGTCCCCAGCAGCACCGGCCAGCTGACGCGGGCATAATACACCCGCCCGAGGAGCTTCCCCGGTGAGCCGAGCGCAAGCCCGACGGCAAGCAGCAGTCCCGCGAGCGCCCCGCTGACGAGGAAAAACAGCGCGGTCAGCCGCCAGCGCCGCACCTCGCACCAGAAGGCCGCAAGGCTCATCGCAAGCCCCGCAAGCAGACGGAAAACCGGCCCGTTCAGCGCCGCGCAGCCCGGCAGGAACACCGCCGCCGCGTAGAGCGCCCCGCCCGCCGCACACAGCAGAAACCGCAGACGCCGCAGCGGCGTTCCCGCAAGAGGCGCGCGCAGATCAGAAGCAGCATGTAGTCCAGCGCCAGATTCAGCGCAAACACCCGGTCGATGTAGATCACCGTCACGGCGGCCCCCCTCTTCGTCCCTCATTATAGCGGGGCGGCGGGAGAAAACGGTCAGAAAAAGAGCGGAGACGAAGGCTTTTCCCCGTCCCCGCATGTCTTATTCAAAATAGAACAAATCCTCGAACTTCCGATCCAGCGCGATGCACAGCAGCAGCGCCAGCTTCGCCGTGGGGCTGAACTGCCCCGTTTCGATGGAGCTGATCGTGTTGCGCGAGAGACACCAACCATGTCGGCCAACTGCGACTGCGACAGCCCCTGTGCCGTCCGCACCTCCCGCAGGCGATTGCGCAGCGGCAGGCTCTCGTTTTCTCCCTCATACGCCGCGCACCACGCTCACCACGTACGCCGCCAGTGCAGCGGCCGCCGCTATAGTTGTGAGTATGGCCAACACCAGATCCGATTTCTTCCGCGTAAAGGCGAAGCGCGGATAGCTCTCTCCGCCGCGAGATACGCCATCATCACCGCCATCGGCAGGTCATTCCGGCCGGTCATAAATGTCGTTGAATATCAGCACCGCGATGCACAGTATACAGAAGGCCGAAAAGCCGTATTTCCTGCCGCGGTTCTCCGCCGCGGCCATGCCGTCGTCCTGATTCTCCCGCTGCGCACGCTGCAGAATCTCCTTCTTGTCCATGGTCAGCCCTCCTGTATGCCAAGTTTTCTTTACACGCGCAGTATAGCACCGCCAAATAAACTTGTCAAGAGGAGGTTTTTATTTTCGTCGGTGTATATGCCGGTTTCCTCGCACAGGAAATTGGTGCTTAAATCAGCGGCGTGTCTGCCTCCGGCGGGTCACTTTCTTTCGCCGAAAAAGAAAGTGACCCGCCGGAGGCCGTACAGCCCAACTCCAACGCCAGTCCCCCCCGCATACTCCCATTCGGTCAAAATAAAAGAGAGCGGATAACCGCTCTCTTTATCTTTCATAGTCAAAAATTGCCTTTTTCTCCAGCAACGGGCCGAATTCGTCCTTCCACCGGTGGTGCATAGCGGACTCGTCATACGTCGTCAACGCCGACGGCTCCATCTCCAGCTCGATCAGAACGTGATACCGGTTCTCGCGGTCGACGCAGCCGATAGACCGCCGCACCGCGGACGCCGGAATCTCCCCGCCGCGCCGAAGATCTCGCGGATCCGCGGGAGGTAACCGTGCCAGTCCCCGGCATCGGCCTGGAACTTCGCCAGAATGTAGTGTCTCATCGCGCGGCCCTCACAGGCTCAGATACGGCACGATCAGCGTCAGCAGCATCACCACCGCCAGCAGCAGGGCGATCCCCATCGCGACATAAGCGCGTCCATTTTGCTCTCATATCGGTTCCTCCTTTGAAAGAATGCGTTTGATGCTCTTCTCGATTTTACGGCGGGGTGCCATCACCTCATGGCCGCAGCCCTGACAGCGCAGCTTCACGTCCATACCGACGCGCAGCACCTCCCAGTTCCGGCTCCCGCAGGTGAGTCTTTTTCAGCTCGACCAGCTGGTGCAGCTTCAGATCCATTTTGGTTCACCTCTCCATTCAATCCGCCCCGCGGCGGTGCATAGATTACTATATCTCATGAAATAAGGATGGTTGCTATGACATTCGATCGCTGGCCGCAGCCGGAGACGCTCCGCGCTGCGCCAGATTATACCATTGGACAGCTGCAGGCCGCCATGGCCGAAGGACAGATTCTCACCGGGCAGGCCGTGCACCGCGACACGGCGCTGAACCTCCATATCCGGCTCGGCGCGCTCTCGGGCATCATGCCGCGCGGGCGAGTGCGTCGCGCCCTTTCTCTCCGGCGCGCAGCGGGAGATCGCCGTGCTCGTGCGTGGGGCGCGGCGTCTGCTGCCGTGACCGGACAGCGCACCGCGCCGAACGGCGACACGGAGCTGCTCCTCTCCCGCCGCCTTGCGCAGGAGGAGGCGATGGACTACATCGAAGCGCACGCGGAGCCGGGGCTGGTCATCCCCGCACAGATTACGCACCTCGCGCCGTTCGGCGCGTTCGCGGACATCGGCTGCGGCGTCGTGGCGCTGCTGCCGCTCGCGTCCATCTCGACCGCCCACATCCGTCACCCGCGCGAGCGGTTCGCCATGGGACAGCGGATCTTCGCGGTCGTGCAGGAGATTGACCGCGCGGCGCGGCGCATCACCCTCAGCCACAAGGAGCTGCTGGGAACATGGCTCGAAAACGCCGCGGACTTCCGCCCCGGCGACACCGTAACGGGCATCCTGCGCGGAAAGCACCCCTACGGCCAGTTCGTGGAGCTGACGCCGAACCTCTCCGGCCTGACGGACACGCCGCAGGCGCTCCCCGGAGGGCAGTGCCGTCTCCGTCCGCATCCGGAGCATCCAGCCTGAGCGGCAGAAAATCCGCCTGCAGGTCATCCGTGTGCTGGGGCCGGCGGCGTTCCCTGACGCCCCCCCCTACCGCATCACCGGCGGCAGCGTGCGCGGCTGGCGGTATACTCAGGAGCCGCCCTTGATCTCGTCCCAGTAACGCTTCGCAGCCTGCTCGGTCTTGTTCTCGCCGTAGTCGTAATAGTGCGCGTCCTTGAGCGCGTCGGGCAGGTATTGCTGGCGGACATAGTGGTGCGGATAGTTGTGCGGATAGCGGTAGGCTGGGGCCTTGGCGCTGCCTGCGCTGTCGGCGTGGACGTTCTGCAGGTGCCGCGGCACCTGACCGACGCGGCCGTGCTCAATGTCGCTCATGGCGGCAATGATGGCGTTGTGCGCGGAGTTCGACTTGGGCGCGGTCGCGAGTAAAATCGCCGCCTCCGCGAGCGGCAGACGCGCCTCGGGCAGGCCGAGCTGCAGCGCCGAATCCACGCACGCCTTTGTGATAGCGATGGCCTGCGGATAGGCAAGGCCGATGTCCTCCGCCGCGATGACGAGCAGGCGGCGGCACGGCGAGAGCAGATCCCCCGCCACGAGCAGACGCCCGAGATAATAGACTGCCGCGTCCGGATCGGAGCCGCGGATGGACTTCTGGAGCGCCGAGACATGTCATAGTGCTCGTCTCCGTCGCGGTCATAGCGCATTGCGCTGCGCTGTGCGAGCTGTAAGGCATCGTCACTTGTCAGATGCAGCTGTCCGTTTTCGGGCGCCGCGGACTGATACAGTAGGTCGACGGCGTTGATGGCCTTGCGCACATCGCCGCCGCAGGACGACGCGATGGTCTGCGGCACCGTCTCCTCCCAGTCGAGCGGAAGGGCGCTGCGCCCCTGCACGATCGAAGCGCCCGCTCGATCGCCGCGGATCCTCCCCCGCGGTCAGCGCCTTGAACTCAAACACCGTGCTGCGCGAGAGGAGGGCGTTGTAGATATAGAAATACGGGTTTTCCGTCGTGGAAGCGATGAGCGTGAAAGCTTCCGTTTTCCATCAAACTCGAGCAGGCTCTGCTGCTGC
>VOFG01004648.1_pt1 | contig 13796 bp, 18 predicted proteins | sample 5384171 | NCBI WGS metagenome assembly VOFG01 (sample SAMN12384726, study PRJNA508395) | human gut metagenome | isolation source: healthy gut F | host: Homo sapiens | reverse complement strand
CACAGACCGATTTATCGATATAAAGATCTCCTGCCGGGAGCAAATGCTCCAAAAGCTGATGGACTATGATCCTGCCAAGGGTGCGGAGTATGCTACATACATCTATCCGTTCATCTGGGATTCTATGCTCCGTTTCCGCATGGGCGAAGACGAGCCTACCGGAAAGCGGTGGACAAACTGACAGAACTGCTGGTTGCCGAAGGTGCGCTCCATGCTGTCCGGCTGAAACAACAACCAAAACCAAGCGCAAAAAAGAAAATCGCCGCCGCAATCTACGAATATCAAGCAGACTGCGACGGCGAATGGGGCGAAATTTCAGTTGATTTTGAGAACGGCACAGCAGAGATTATCCGACTTGCTGATTGGGATACAATTAAAACGAACTGGTTTGCCAAGGAGGCGATCTCAACCCACAGGTGGAAGCATTCAGGTGGAAGGCGATACTCTGCAATCCCTCAAGGGAAAGGCTCTTGCAGAGTACCGTGGCAAAAAGTTGGTTATCTATTCCAGAACTTTGAATTGCTGATAAGCAGCTTCATGTATTTACCTTCCGGCAGATTCAGGAGAATGTTATTCATCAGTCAACCTCCATGGCCATCAGCTCCCTGCTGATTCTGGCGGCGCTGTGTTGTTTTGGTGCAGGCGTAGGAATTGCAGGAACGAATAGCCTGTCATATTTGATTTGTTTATCGGACTATAATCGTTTGTTGAATTGTCCGGCAAAACCGGCTCTCCAATTAGGCGAAAAGGAGGCCGCTGTCTATATTGATACAGAGTTTACTACGGTAAGTCGTACCGCAATGCTGAACCAAGTATTGGCCGGACAGCCCAAGGTGGAACTGGATGGTAGTCCGATTCATCTTACAGGAGAGGTTCAGTCTGTGAATTTGGTCACGGACCGTTCTATAACCTTGTCCTTTGCATTGATTCTTCCGGAAAAAGAATTGCTGTTGTGGAAGATGAAGTCTATATGCGGGAAGAACTCTGCGATATGCTCGATAAGGTCTGCATACTCCAAAGGAGCGTTGTAGATCAAATAATCCAGCTCTGACCGCTGATACATATTGTCAGCAATCTCGTTCTCAACGACGATAGTGTCAATCGCAATCATACTGCCCGCAGGCCGGGAAGAAGGTGCTGCTGATCGACGGGGACCCGCAGGGCAGCCTGACCATCAGCCTGGGCCACCCCCAGCCGGACAAGCTGCCCTTTACACTGTCCGATGCTATGGGCCGTATCCTCATGGACGAGCCGCTGCGCCCCGGCGAGGGCATCCTGCACCACCCGGAGGGCGTGGACCTGATGCCCGCAGACATCCAGCTCTCCGGCATGGAGGTCTCCCTGGTGAACGCCATGAGCCGTGAGACCATCCTGCGGCAGTATCTGGACACGCTCAAGGGACAGTATTCCCATATCCTGATTGACTGCCAGCCATCCCTGGGTATGCTCACGGTCAACGCCCTGGCCGCCGCCAACAGGGTCATAATCCCCGTCCAGGCAGAGTACCTGCCCGCCAAGGGCCTGGAACAGCTGCTCCAAACCGTAAATAAGGTGAAGCGGCAAATCAACCCCAAGCTCCAGATCGACGGCATACTGCTGACGATGGTGGACAACCGCACCAACTTCGCCAAGGAGATTGCTGCCCTGCTGCGGGAGACCTACGGCAGCAAAATCAAGGTGTTCGGCACCGAGATTCCCCATTCTGTCCGGGCAAAGGAAATCAGCGCCGAGGGCAAAAGCATTTTTGCCCATGACCCTAATGGCAAGGTGGCCGAGGGCTACAAGAATCTGACCCAGGAGGTGATAAAACTTGAAAAGCAGCGCGAAAAAAGTAGAGCTGGCTCCATACGATGATTTGTTTTCCACCGAGGAAAGCCGCCAGGATGCCAAGCTGGAGAAAGTACGGGAAATCCCGCTGTCTGAGCTGCATCCTTTCAAGAACCACCCCTTCAAAGTCAAGGATGACGAGGCCATGATGGAGACCGCCGACAGCGTGCGGCAGTACGGTATTCTGGTTCCGGCGATTGCCCGCCCGGACCCGGAAGGCGGCTATGAGCTGGTAGCCGGACACAGGCGGCACCGGGCCAGTGAGCTTGCCGAGAAAGAGACCATGCCGGTCATTGTTCGGGATCTGGACGATGATGCCGCCACCATCATTATGGTGGACAGCAACTTGCAACGGGAAAGCCTGCTCCCCAGCGAGAGAGCATTTGCATACAGCATGAAGCTGGAGGCCATCAAACATCAGGGAGCCAGAACAGATTTGAAACTTCTCCCAAGTTGGGCGAGAAGTCGCAGCAGAGAAAATTCAGCGGCAAACAGTCGGTGAAAGCCAAAGGCAGGTTAAAAAGCTATATCCGCCTGACGGAGCTTATCCCCGAACTGCTGGATATGGTAGATGAGAAGAAAATCGCCCTCAATCCGGCTTATGAGCTGTCCTTCCTCAAAAAAGAGGAACAGCGGGACTTGTTGGACGCGATGGACAGCGAACAGGCCACGCCATCGCTCTCCCAGGCTCAACGGCTAAAAAATACAGCCAGGAGGGACATCTGACCCTCGATATGATGCGGGTCATCATGGGCGAGGAAAAGAAAAGCGACCTGACAAGATCACCTTTCACCAGCGACACCCTGCGCAAATATTTCCCCGGAGCTATACGCCCCAGCGGATGCAGGAAACCATCATCAAGCTGCTGGAACAGTGGCAGCGCAAAGCGCCAGAGAGACCAGGAACGATGAAAGGAGCCGCCTATGAGGGATATTTCAGCCCGTGAGCTGAAAGGACACAACATTCTCGCCGTGGAACGCTTCAAGGACAGCACCCGATGGATGGTCGAGTTTGCGGTCCGCAAGCCCCGCACCCCTACGCAGCCCCGGCGACGAGGTGCGCCTGTTTCTCACCGAGGACGGCTATCAGGCCGCCTTACTCAGCCAGCAGCGCCGGGAAATCAAAATAAAAAAGTGTGCCCATGTAATTGCCCACGTCCTGTATATAAAGAAAAACGGAGGAAATGAGATGTTCAGAGAAAAGAAATCTGTAATGCCATTCGCACAGCGTATCTGCACCTGTTCCCTGATAAAAGGAACGGAAACGGGCGCTCTCCAGACTGGACCTGGAGCTTGTGGCGCAGGGTGTGCGCTATCGTGGTGAAAACGTCCTTGACCTACCAGACTTCCGGCAGCCATGAGCGCGCCCTGGACTATTACGGGCCGGAGTTGTTTCCCCAGCGGGGGTGCTGCATTTATCAAAAAACGATTCAAAGTCATTCCACTCAGGTGGATGCCGCCTGTATCCGGGAACTGTGGCTTTTGGAGGATGGGCGGTTTGTGGAGGTGTCCGGCGTAACCACAAAAATACCGTTCGGCATACGAGCGGTTTTCTACCTGTTACCGCACATCCATCATATCGTCAAGGGCCGGGACTGTCAGTACTATCCGCCAGAGGAGATTGCCGATGCCTTTGAGGACATCAACGACCATCCCTTTGACGGGATGCCCGGAGTTTTCTATGAAGTTTGAGCCGCGTCATAACTGACAGCGGCTTTTTTCATGCCATGAATACCGAGAGGAGTGATGAAATGGCCGTTTTTCGCATTGAACGGACCCGTGATTATACCGTGATGAGCAACCACCACCTGCGCGACAAGGGGCTGTCGCTGAAATCCAAGGGACTGCTTTCCATGATGCTGTCCTTACCGGAGGACTGGAACTACACCACCCGCGGCCTCGCCAAAATCTGCAAGGAGGGCGTGGACGCCATCGGCGGGGCGCTGCGGGAGCTGGAAAGCGCCGGGTACATCGTCCGCAACCAGATGCGGGACCGGCAGGGCCGCATTAGCGACACCGAGTATGTCATCTATGAGCAGCCCCAGCCCAAAGCGCCCGATACGCCCCAGCCGGATAGCTTCACCAGATACGGAAAACCCGTATCTGGATGGCCCGGATACGGAAAAGCCCGCTGAATTAAATATAGAGAAATCTAAGACCCAAAAATCAAATACTCAGGGATCAAGTACCGATTCCATTCCCTTCCGGGGATTTGCGGCGGCCAGGCCGCCGGAACGGAAAGGATGGGATGCGATGTCGGTGGAAGAAATGCAGGAGTATCGGGATTTGGTGTTGGAGAACATTGAGTACGACCACCTGTGCCGGGAGTTTACCACCTACCGCGAGGATCTGGACGAGATCGTGGAGCTGATCGTGGAGACGGTCTGTGCCAGGCGCAAGACCACCCGCATTGCCGGGGCGGACTTCCCCATGAGGTGGTGCGGTCCCGGTTCTTGAAGCTGGACAGCTCCCACATCGAGTTCGTCATGGAGTGTCTGCACAACAACACCACCGAAATCCGCAACATGAAGCAGTACCTGCTGACCGTGCTGTTCAACGCGCCCACCACCATGAACAACCACTACACGGCTCAGGTCAACCACGATATGCACGCAGGCGGCTGGTAATGGCCGCCTTTTCTGCTGCACCGCCCAAGGAGGCACGATATGAACCAGATGGAAATTTTCAAAAACCCGGAGTTTGGCAGCATCCGCGTCATTGAGGAGGACGGCAAGTACCTGTTCTGCGGAACGGACGTAGCAACTGCGTTGGGATATACCAATCCCCGCAAGGCTGTCCGCGACCATACCCGCTGTGGAACGAAACGTTCCATAGGGGTCCAGACTGGCAAAAAGGCAGACGGAACCCCCGCCGTACAGATGGTAGAGATGCTCTTTATCCCCGAAGGCGACGTTTACCGCCTCATCGTCCACAGCAAACTGCCCTCGGCGGAGCGGTTTGAACGCTGGGTGTTCGATGAAGTCCTGCCCACCATCCGCCAGCACGGGGCCTACCTCACCAGAGAAAAGCTGTGGGAGGTCGCCACTTCGCCGGAGGCGTTGCTGAAGCTCTGCTCCGACCTGCTGGCTGAGCGCGAGAAGAACGCGGCGCTGCAAGCAGACAACGCCCGGCCAAGGCAAGGCCGTCTACTACGACCTGTTTATTGACCTGCGGCACAGCACCAACCTGCGCACCACCGCCACAGGAGTGGACGTGCCGGAGCGGCGCTTCGTCCGCTTTCTGCTGGAACGCCGGTACGTTTACCGCGCCCCCTCCGGCTGTGGCTGCCCGATACGCCAAGAAGCGCCAACGATGGGCTGTTCTGCGTGAAGGATTTCTGCCGCAACGGCCACACTGGCTTAACGCTGGTGACGCCAGGGAAAGCTGCACTTTGACGGAACTGACCGGTCGCTGATTCTGGTGACGGTATGACGGGCCGCCACCTGTTACGGCGGCTGGTGGTCCCGCCTTAGTATCAAGCGCCACCCCTGCAAAATCCGTGGAAAGGAGGCGATGACCTATGCAGGAGGAAGTAGAAAACAGGACCTTGACGCTGATTGTCAGCGGGACAAAGTTCACCGGGCGGCTGTTCAAGGCCGCCATATCCAAGTACATGGCCCACCGCAGGGAGAAAAAGCTGGAAAAGCAGCGCGGCCGGCGAGATTCTCCCCGTTACCCCCAAGGGCAAGCAGACGGTGAAGCAGCTCATCGGGCAGAACCAGGGCGTCTCCAACATCGAGATCAACGACCCGTCTATCCGTGATTTTGAGCGCATCGCCCGCAAGTACGGCGTGGACTATGCGGTAAAAAAGGACCGCAGCGCCTCGCCGCCCAAGTACCTGATCTTCTTCAAAGCCCGTGACGCCGACGCCCTGACGGCGGCATTCTCGGAGTACACCCAGAAGAAGGTCAAGAAGGCCGATCGCAGCGAGCGCCCGTCCGTGCTGGCGAAGCTGGCCCAGTTCAAGGAGCTGCTCAAAAATACCGTGGTGGACCGCGCCCACAGGAAGGAGCCGGAGCGATGAAGCAGCTGAATGTGAAAAAGCTGGTCCTTTTGAACCTGCCCTATATCCTGCTGGGTTTGTTTGCCACCAACCTGGGGGAAGCCTGGCGGCTTGCCGCCGGCGCAGACGTTTCGGCCAAGATGCTTTCGTTTTTCTCCACACTGCCGGTGGCGCTGGGGAGCTGGTGGCCCAGCCTGCACCCGCTGGACCTGGCCGTGGGGATTTGCTGCGGCGCTGCGTTGCGGCTGGCGGTGTACCTCAAAAGCAAAAACGCCAAGAAATACCGCCACAACATGGAGTATGGTTCGGCCCGTTGGGGCACCCATGAGGATATTGCTCCCTACATCGACCCGGTGTTCCAGAATAACGTCATTCTGACCCAGACCGAGCGGCTCACCATGTCCAGCCGCCCCAAGGACCCCAAGTATGCCCGCAACAAGAACGTGCTGGTCATTGGCGGCTCCGGCTCCGGTAAGACCCGGTTCTGGCTCAAGCCAAATTTGATGCAGATGCACAGCTCCTATGTAGTCACGGACCCGAAGGGCACCATCCTGGTGGAGTGCGGCAAGATGCTTCAGCGGGGTACGCCAAAGCTGGGCAAGGACGGCAAGCCGGTGAAGAATAAGAACGGCAAGGTCATCTATGAGCCGTACCGCATCAAAGTGCTGAATACCATCAACTTCAAGAAGTCCATGCACTACAATCCTTTCAGCTATCTGCACAGCGAAAAGGATATCTTGAAGCTGGTGACAACCTTAATTGCGAACACCAAGGGAGAGGGCAAAGCCGGGGACGATTTCTGGGTCAAGGCAGAAACGCTTTTGTACTGTGCGCTCATCGGCTACATCCACTACGAGGCTCCGGTGGAGGAACAGAACTTTTCCACCCTCATCGAGTTTATCAATGCCATGGAGGTCCGGGAGGACGACGAGGAGTTCAAGAACCCGGTGGACCTGATGTTTGACGCGCTGGAGGCGGAGAAGCCCAACCATTTCGCTGTCCGCCAATACAAAAATACAGGCTGGCGGCTGGCAAAACTGCAAAATCAATCCTGATTTCTTGCGGTGCGCGCCTTGCCGTGTTCGATATTGCCGAGCTTCGGGAGGTCACTTCCTACGATGAGCTGGAGCTGGACACTCTGGGAGATCGGAAAACTGCCCTGTTCCTCATTATGAGTGATACGGACGATTCCTTTAACTTTCTGATTTCTATGTGCTACACCCAGCTGTTCAATCTGCTCTGCGAAAAGGCGACGATGTGTACGGCGGGCGGCTGCCGGTCCATGTGCGCTGTCTCATTGACGAGTGCGCCAACATCGGCCAGATTCCCAAGCTGGAGAAACTGGTGGCCACCATCCGAAGCCGTGAGATCTCCGCCTGTCTGGTCTTGCAGGCGCAAAGCCAGCTGAAAGCTATCTACAAGGACAACGCCGATACCATCATCGGCAACATGGATACCTCCATCTTCCTGGGCGGCAAGGAACCGACTACCCTCAAGGAGCTGGCCGCTGTGCTGGGCAAGGAGACCATCGACACCTACAACACCGGCGAGAACCGTGGGCGGGAAACCTCCCACTCTCTCAACTACCAGAAGCTCGGCAAAGAGCTTATGAGCCAGGATGAACTGGCCGTCATGGACGGCGGCAAGTGCATCCTCCAGCTGCGTGGTGTGCGGCCTTTCCTCTCGGACAAGTACGACATCACCAAGCACCCTAACTACCCATACACCGCCGACGCGGACCCCAAGAACGCCTTTGACATCGAGGCGTTCCTGTCCACCCGTCTCAAGCTCAACCCCAACGAAGTCTACGATGTGTATGAAGTAGACGCAGAGGGCGCGTAAATCTGTTCCGCTGTGAAGGGAGTGGTCTTATCTATCCGCCTGAACCGCCCTTTTGGGGCCATTGGCGTACAAGGCGGACAATCACCAAAAAATAATGAAAAAAGGAGGACAGCCGGAATCAGGCCCCGGAAACCGGGTGCCGATTGTTCCGGCTTTTGTATGCCTATGAATGACTAATTCAACCTTTTCAAATGATTCCGGCTAACTATTTATGGCATTTTTCAATCAGGCTATCTACCCACGACTGAGCGGCAAGATGCAACATTGTGAATGAGGAACAAGGCTAAACTGCTTTAAGGGCAGTCCGAGGCGGGATACTCGACCCGACGGCGCAGGATGGTTGTATTCGCCGTATGTCATAGCGGAATGTGACAGGTAAACACAGACCGCACGATACTTATGACAGCCAGCCGCAGTAAGCGGAAAAGGACGAAACCCACTACCGACATCACAATACGCTTTTCCCAAAGTGTCTAACTGGAGATTGCCTAAACCGGAACGCCGGAACTATCCGGCTATGCGTAATGCCGCAAGGCGATAAATTTCAAGGGGTAAAAACCCAAGAAAGATGACGCTGAATATCCGGCATGGCAACGGAGCCCCCATAGTAGTCCGAGGGCGGGAAAGCCGTCTACATGGCGAAGGGAGGCAGGATGTCAACCAATTCATAAAAAGGAAAGGTGCGTGAGGCATTATGAGAAGTCCTGAAAATGTGTTGGAAAGCCTGAAAATCCAAGGCGTGTAACAAGAGTTACAAGTACGAGCGGTTATACCGCAACCTGTACAATCCACAATTCTATCTGCTGGCATATCAGCGGATACAGGCGAAACCAGGCAACATGACAGCCGGAACAGACGGCAAAACCATTGACGGAATGGGAATGGCAAGGATAAACGCCCTCATTGAAAAGATGCGGGACTTTAGTTATCAGCCTAACCCGGCAAGGAGAACGTATATCCCGAAATCCAATGGGAAAATGCGTCCTCTGGGGATACCGTCATTCGATGATAAACTGATACAGGAGGTGGTGCGGCTCATCTTAGAGAGTATTTACGAGCCGACCTTTAGCGATTATTCCCATGGTTTCCGTATGAACAGGAGCTGCCATACGGCGCTCAAATATGTGCAGAAATATTTTACGGGGACAAAGTGGTTCGTTGAGGGGATATAAAGGGCTGTTTTGACAACGTAGACCATCATGTGTTGATTGCTATTTTGCGAAAGCGGATTGCAGATGAACACTTCATCGGTCTGCTCTGGAAGTTCTTGAAAGCCGGATATATGGAGGATTGGAATTATCACAATACTTACTCCGGCACTCCGCAAGGCTCCATCATCAGCCCTATCCTTGCAAACATCTACATGAACGAACTGGATAGTTATATGGCAGAGTATGCAGAGAAATTCAACTGCGGAAACCGCCGTAAAATCAATCCTGCGTTCAAGAAGAAATTGGATGTCTGCCGAGGGAAAGAACAAAGGCTTAAAAGAAATATCTCTAAAATGAGCGTGGAAGAAAAAGAGGGCTTAATTGCAGAAATCCGGGAACTGCGGCGTAGTCTGAAATCTATACCGTATAGCGACCAGATGGACGATAGCTATAAACGGATTTGCTATATCCGATATGCCGATGATTTCTTAATTGGAGTTATCGGCAGCAAAGAGGACGCAGAACAGATTAAACAAGATGTAGGCTGCTTTATCCGGGACAAACTCCATCTGGAAATGTCCGAGGAAAAGACATTGATTACTCATGGACACGACGCTGCGAAGTTTCTTGGGATATGAGGTCACAATCGCCAAAGGCGAACACAACAAAAAAAGACCAAAACCGGGGCTACCAGACGAGTGAACAACGGAAAAGTCCTGCTCTATGTTCCCCATGATAAGTGGGTAAAACGACTGTTCTCCTACAATGCCCTCAAGATTAAATACGACAAACAAAATGGAAACAAAGAGGTTTGGGAACCTGTCCGGCGCACTCGCCTGTTGCACTTGGACGATTTGGAAATCCTAAACCAATACAACGCAGAAATCCGTGGATTGTATAACTACTACCGACTTGCAAACAACGTGTCTGTACTCAACAACTTCTACTATGTAATGAGATACAGTATGCTCAAAACTTTTGCTGGAAAATATCGGACACGAATCAGCAGAATTATCCGCAAGTACCGTCAAGGAAAAGATTTTGTTGTGGAATATCCGAAGAAAAACGGCAAAGTGGGTAAAGTGCTGTTCTACAACAATGGGTTCCGCCGGAATACCAAAGTCGAAAGCGGCAACCCCGACATAGTGGCAAGAGTGGTTGAGAACTACGGGCGCAACAGCTTGATAAAAAACGACTTCAAGCGAATAAATGCGAGTGGTGTGGCGCAGAGAATGTGCCGCTTGAAATACACCATATACGAAAACTCAAAGATTTAAGTGGCAGAAAACAATGGGAAATCGCCATGATTGGGCGTAAGCGCAAGACAATGGCACTCTGCATTGACTGTCACGATAAGTTACACGCAGGAAAGTTAGACTGACATCTGGAGAGCCGGATACATTGAGAGGTGTAAGTCCGGTTCGGAGGGGAGTTCTCTGAAACCTGCCATAGCAATATGGCAAGGCGTCGGGTTCTTACCTTACTACTCACAAGTTTAGCACCTATCCCGTTTGCCACAGTCCCCAACAGGGAAACCGGACACATGGGGCAGAACTATTTCCGCTCCCTCTTTGCAGTAGGCTTTCAAGGCCTATTGATTTTAGTCTGTGTCGCCATCTATGCGGTGCTGATCCAGAGTATCGCCACCGACGGCGACCCCATCGGGGCAATCTGGGGCTGCGTGGGATATACGGTGCTGCTGTGTTTTACCTTATTCAAAACAGGCAGTCTTGCAAAATCCATCTTCGGCTGCCATTAAGAGACTTCGGGCCATGCTGACCCGAAGCGGAAAGGAGGATCATGCCGAAAGAAAAAAAATTTTCGATAATCTATGCAGATCCACCGTGGCGGTATGAGCAGAAAAACAGGCAGGGATCAGCAGAGCTTCATTATCCCACTATGAGTATTGAAGAAATCTGTTCCCTTCCAGTGGCCGACTTGGCTGCAAAAGACAGCGTTTTGTTTCTGTGGGCAACATTCCCACAACTGCCGGAAGCCTTAAAGGTCATTAAAGCATGGGGCTTTTCTTATCGTTCTGTGGCTTTTGTATGGATAAAGAGGAACCGGCGCTCCTACTCATGGTTTTACGGTCTGGGGTATTGGACCAGAGGCAATGCAGAAATTTTCTGGATATGGAAAGCTCGCTCATTGTGAGTATGCACATTCAGTCGGTGGATCAGGTGAAAGCCATCAAAACGGTAAAGCGCAAGATTACCGACCTGGACCGCAGCAAGATCGAGGAACAGAAAAAAGCAGTCCGTGCCGGATACGACATGGACATCATTCCGAGTGACCTTGCCACCTACGGCAGCGAGGCGAAAAAAAAGCTGTTGCAGGATTTGCAGAGCCGCAACGAGAGAATGTTCCTGGTTTCCTTTCTGGTGCTGAACACAGCGGACAATCCCCGTCAGCTTGGCAACAACATCTTTCAGGCAGGCTCTATTGCCCAGAAGTATAACTGCCAGCTGACCAGCTGGACTTCCAGCAGGAAGAAGGACTGATGAGTTGTCTGCCTCTGGGTCTCAATCAGATCGAGATCCAGCGAGGACTGACCACCAGTTCCACAGCTATCTTTGTGCCCTTTACTACGCAGGAACTGTTCCAGAACGGGAAAGAAGCTCTGTACTACGGCATCAATGCCCTGTCCAACAACCTCATCATGGTGGACAGAAAGCTGCTGAAAAACCCCAACGGCCTGATCCTGGGTACACCGGGTTCCGGTAAGTCTTTCAGCGCCAAGCGTGAGATTGCCAACTGCTTTTTGCTTACCAGCGATGATGTCATCATCTGTGACCCGGAAGCGGAGTACGCACCTCTTGTTGAGCGTCTGCATGGGCAGGTCATCAAGATCTCGCCTACCTCAACCAACTACATCAATCCGATGGATCTGAATCTGGACTATTCGGATGATGAAAGCCCGCTGTCCCTCAAGTCTGACTTTATCCTCAGCTTGTGTGAGCTGATCGTGGGCGGTAAGGAAGGATTGCAGCCGGTGCAGAAAACCATCATCGACCGTTGTGTGCGTCTGGTCTATCAGACCTATCTCAATGACCCGCGCCCGGAGAATATGCCGATTCTGGAGAACCTATATAACCTGCTCCGTTCACAGGAAGAAAAGGAAGCCCAGTATATCGCCACGGCTCTTGAAATCTATGTAACCGGCTCCCTCAATGTGTTCAACCACCAGAGCAATGTGGACATCAATAACCGCATTGTCTGCTATGACATTAAGGAGCTGGGCAAGCAGCTCAAGAAAATCGGTATGCTGGTGGTCCAGGATCAGGTGTGGAACCGCGTTACCATTAACCGCGCTGCTCACAAGTCTACCCGCTACTACATCGACGAGATGCACCTGCTTTTGAAGGAGGAGCAAACCGCTGCCTATACGGTGGAAATCTGGAAGCGATTCAGAAAATGGGGCGGCATCCCCACCGGCATCACGCAGAAGGTGGAGAACATCTTTGAAAACTCCGACTTCGTGTATATGCTCAACCAGGCAGGCGGAGACCGTCAGATCCTTGCCAAGCAGCTGGGCATCTCCACGCACCAGCTGAGCTATGTGACCCACTCCGGTGAGGGCGAGAGAGCAGGACAATGTGGGCGTGGAAAGCGCCCACAAGTCCGAGAGGAAGCGGTGGAGACCGGCGCTTATCTGGTGCGGGAGGGCTATCGCAGCCACAAGCTGAAGCCGTACCGCAAAGCAGCCCAGGCAGAGCGTCAACTGGAAAAGGCAAATGTAAATGTTCTGTACCAGAAATCAATCCTCAGTTTTCCAGCAATCCTTTTTTCCCGCTGGCAGCAAAAGCAGGCCATCAAAAAGCAGTATGCCGCCGCCAAACACGCCGGTCAGACTGCCGGAAATACCGCCCAGGCTGCATCCAAAACCGGAAAAGCCGCAAGGACGGTAAAAGAAAAGGTACAGCAGGCAGGGGCATTCGTCATGCGCCACAAGAAGGGTTTCCTGATGGCAGGGGTTTTGTTCCTCATTACCTGTATGCTGATGAATACCATGTCCTCCTGCTCCATGATGGCGCAGAGCATCGGTTCCGTTCTCTCCGGCACCACCTATCCGTCGGATGACCCGGAAATGCTGGCAGTGGAGGCAGATTATGCAGCCAGAGAAGTCCAGTTGCAGGAGGAAATCGACAACATTGAAAAGCAGCCACCCAGGGTGTATGACGAGTATCGCTATGACCTTGGCATGGCAAAGCGCCCAGGCAGAGCTGGCGCGTGTGTTTACAGCACAGTATCAGCTGACGCTTACTGAGGAAGTGGAGATTCGCTACCGCACGGAGACCTCAACCGACCCGGAGACCGGCGAGACTGTTGTTTGGAAGCGGTTCCCTATGATATTACATTTGAATGTGAAACTCGCCAGTGTTGCCCATTTCCGCTGTGGTGTCGGACTTCTGCCCCGGCAATGGCAGCTGGTGGAACTGGCGAAAAGTCGGGTTGCAATGGCGGCGGTTGATACCAGCGGCTGGAGCTGTCCGGTTTGCAGTTCCGCCCCGGCAATCCGAATGGTGGAGCTGCCAAGCGGGGCAATCCCCTACTGGAGCTGGTGGAGACTCCCGTGTGGAATGGTGCCAGGTGCTATAACCAGGCAGGAAAAGTGAACCGCGCTTTGCAGGCTGTGAGTGGCAGGGCCCGTGGAAGTCTCATGGACAAAGAGGCTATAACAATCTGGCGGATGCAATTTTGATGAACTTGGATGGGACAGCAGACCATTAAGGGGATCGTGATAGACGATGGCCGGAACATTGGCAGATGGTGGTGGGAAAGGATAAGAAAAAAAGCAGTTTGATATTCTCAAAAAGCTGATGAACGCCCCGGATGTGACCGAGGTGGTAAATGCCTGTGATGCCGGACGCGAGGGCGAACTGATTTTCCGCAGCGTCTATGAACTTGCAGGATGCACGAAGCCCATGAAGCGGCTCTGGATTTCCAGTATGGAGGATTCCGCCATCCGGGAG
>VOFG01003408.1_pt1 | contig 13800 bp, 24 predicted proteins | sample 5384171 | NCBI WGS metagenome assembly VOFG01 (sample SAMN12384726, study PRJNA508395) | human gut metagenome | isolation source: healthy gut F | host: Homo sapiens | reverse complement strand
CAATGCCTGTATACTATGTCCAGATCACTCCATGGCAGGCCGAAGGTAAAGATAGGCTTGATCGTGCATGGTTCCGTCAATGCCAGCTGGAATTAATGCAAGAAGTTCCTAATGTTGGTATGGTTACAACGACGGATGCAGAAGTGAAAAATTCATTCATCCTCCCTACAAAATTAAAGTCGGTCAGCGCCTTGCTTACTGGGCTCTGGCCAAGACTTATGGCAAAGAAGGTTTTCTGTATGCAGGCCCTTTGTATAAAAGCCATCAATTGAAAGAGAATGTAGTAGAAATCACTTTTGAACATGGCAGTGATGGACTGATCCCTGAAAATCAAAAGTTGCGGGGATTTGAACTTGTAGACGAAAAGGGAAATATCGTACCGGCAGAAGCGGAAATAATCAATGGTTCTGCCCGTGTGAAAGTATGGAATGATTCGGTGCCTCATCCTGTAGAAGTGCGTTATTGTTTCCGCAATTATATGGAAGGTGATCTTTTCAATAATGCGGAAATACCTGCTTCTCCATTTCGGGTCGTAATACATTAATTAAACGAAAATTATGAATAACAACAGTACACGAGCTTTCTTCTTTGGATGCCCTGCGTGGGTATGCTATTCTGACAATGGTTCTCTCCGGCAGCGTTGCCTGGGGAGTGCTTCCCGGATGGATGTATCATGCTCAGGTAGGTCCCCGCTCCAACTTTGTGTTTGATGGTTCTATATATGGGATCACTTGGGTTGACCTGGTGTTTCCTTTTTTCCTGTTTGCCATGGGAGCTGCCTTCCCTTTTTCAATAGGTAACAAATACAGAAAAGGCAGCTCCGCCGAGAATTATATACGACAGCCTTTTAAGAGGTTTCCGGCTGACTTTCTTCGCTATTTTTATTCAGCATATATATCCGTGGGTAGTATCTTCTCCTCAGGATGTTCGCTCATGGCTCATTGCATTGGGAGGTTTTGCCTTGATGTTTCCCATGTTCATGAGGATTCCGTTCAAAATGCCGGAATACGTAAGGATGCTGATTAAAATACTGGCTTATGCAACGGAGTGTTCATGCTGCTGAATATCAACTATGCCGATGGACGGACATTCAGTCTAGGCTACAGTAATATTATCATTCTGGTATTGGCCAATATGGCCATTTTCGGCTCACTGATTTATACATTAACGATCAATAAGCCATGGATTCGTATAGCAATATTGCCTTTATCATGGCAGTGTTCTTGGGAAATGAAAACGCAGAATCATGGAATCATAGCCTGATGGCATTCTCGCCCTTACCGTGGATGTATAAGTGCTCCTATCTGAAGTATCTGTTTATCGTAATTCCCGGCAGCATTGCCGGAGAATATCTGCATGAGTGGTTACACTGCAAAAACACGATGCCCGTAAACGACAATAAAAGACGAACGCAAAAGAATGCCATGGATACTCTTATTGACCATCGGACTGATCGTATTCAATTTATACGGACTTTATATGCGTTATCTTATTCTCAATTTAGTGGGTACAATCGCTATATTATGCGTTCTCTACATTCTCTTGCAAGTGGAAGGAAAAACACCGGTTACTGGTATAAACTCTTCAGAGCAGGAACTTATCTGATATTATTAGGGCTGGCTTTTGAAGCCTACGAAGGGGGAACCGGAAAGATCCTTCTACGTACAGTTATTACTTCCTTGCATCGGGACTTGCCTTTATGGCGATGATTGCATTTTCTATTATGTGCGACATTTATTCTTGGTCCCGATTGACCCGTCCATTGGAATATGCAGGGCAGAATCCGATGATTGCATACGTATCCACCCAGTTGGTAGTATTACCTCTATTGAATCTGGCAGGACTGGGAACCTATCTTTCCTATCTGGATCAAAATGCCTGGCTGGGCTTTTTACGGGGGAGTCATCATAACTTCTCTGGCTTTATTAATAACCATATTATTTACTAAATTAAAATGTTTTTGGAGGACTTGAATCATGTTAATCAAACGTCTATATTTTATAACAACAGCACTGCTTGCCTTCTCTATATGTTCATGTGGAGAAAGCTATCCTGATCATCCGTGGGAATGGGATCAGGAAACTGAAGAGGAAGAATCGAATCCTGATATAGTATCACAAGGATGGACGACAGCCGATAATTTCGGAAGTCTTCCGGACTATATTCACATCTATAAATCACCTGAAAATCTGGCGGAAAGAAGGCGATTGCCTACATAGCTGTCGCAGATATGAGTAAAGCTAAATTTGAAGTTCTGGGCGACATCGCTTTCTCACAGGAAGCCAATGGATATGGAGGTAAATCGATACATACCCCTTCGGAGTTTTATGAATCTTCCAAAGCACCGGTAGTCATCAATGGAGGATTGTTTTTTACAGTGCCGGATTCTATTATTCGCAAAATCTAGTGATTCGTGAAGGGCAGTTACTGGCACCCAATCAGAACTACTATTCAAAAGACTGGGTAACTATGTGGTATCCGACTTTAGGAGCCTTCTGCCAAATGAAGGACGGAACATTTCAAACGACATGGACTTATCAAGCATCCGACGGAATTAATTATTGCTATCCCGCCCCTGCTGATAACGATATAAACAAGGATCCGTTGCAGGCTCCGTCATCTACTTTCCCCAACGGCGCAAAAAGCATTGGAGGCTACCACCGGTATCGGAGGTGTCACAGTTTTTACTGCGTGCCGGAGAGATTAAAACACGTATGTAGAAGAAATGCTGGATATTTCTGCAGGCGGTCCTCGCACCGCAATTGGTATAACAACTAACAAAAAAATGATTATCTTTTGTGTGCGAAGGCAGAAACATGACAGAAGGAGTAGCAGGACTGACCACTGCCAACGTAGCTAAAGTAATGAAAGATCTGGGATGTACGGAAGCGCTGAATCTTGACGGAGGCGGTTCATCGTGCATGCTGGTCAATGGCAAAGAAACCATTAAAGGCAGTGACGGCAAACAAAGGAAAGTGCTGACCGCTGTCGGAATTAAATAGATGATGAAACAATTCTTTTTTTCACAATGTTGTGCCTGTTCGGCATTCAGTTACAGGCACAACAAATGACGTACCATGATGCGTCATGCTTTCCTCTTTAGGAAAAGCAACACAAGACACAGGGGCAAGATATGAGAGACTACCGGATTCTCTCAAAAACATTTCTCGTCCCCTTTATGGAATTTGAGTCGTAATTCGGCAGGAATGGCGATATGATTTCGTAGTAACTCTACCCGAATAGCGTTGAAATGGGAGAATCTCTTTAATAACCATATGAATCATATGACCGATGTAGAATAAAAGGTCTTGATTTATATTGTTGGGAAGAGAACGGTCAGTGGAGATTTGTCAATAGTGCACGTCCTAATGGAAAAACAAATCAAGCTACCGTTATCGCCAATATGCAGCCTAAAAGAAAGGGAATATATGCTATATCTTCCTTTTATGACGGACTTGTGTCACTGTCTATAGGAGTCGATTCTTTATCTTCCATTGATCAGCCTCAGATTAATTATCCGATCCGTGAGAAACCAATTGTATTCTATGGAACCAGCATCCTGCAAGGAGGGCTGTGCTTCACGTCCCGGAATGGCACATACCAATATCATATCAAGAAGGTTGAACCGAGAATGCATTAATCTTGGTTTTTAGTGGTAACGGACAACTTGACCTTGAAGTCGCAAGAGTCATGGCGGAAGTGGATGCCGGTGTCTTCGTTTTGGATTTTGTACCCAATGCTTCAGTAGAACAGATGAAAGAACGTATGGAAACTTTTACCGGATCATTCGCAACAAGCATCCGAAAACTCCGATTGTATTTATAGAAGACCCTATTTTCACTCATACATTATTTGATCAGAGAGTAGCTCATGAAGTAACAAGGAAGAATCAAACATTGAATGAGATTTTCAATTCACTCAAGAAGAAGGGGAAAAAGATATATATTTGATTCATTCGGAAAAGATGATAGGAGAAGATGGTGAGGCTACGGTTGATGGCATTCATTTTACCGACTTGGGAATGATGAGATATGCCAATTTGATAACTCCATTCATAAAAAAAATGATAAAGCGATAGGGTCTATGAATTTATCGTTTTCATCCGGTTACATTTAAGCATTAAAAAACAGTAGATTTATAAGATGTTATTTAATCTACTGTTTTAATTTTCTGAATATCTCTCAACGCATATCAACTCAACCTAAATGAATATTCATGGCTGATTCTACGAAATTCGAAACCTTCGGCATTTATTGAAGGATGTTCCAATAAAAGCTCCATTTTCTCCAGTTTCTCTAGATTCAATCAGAAATATATCTTCCAAAGGATTTTGGGCGCTTGAAACCTTTGAATCTTGATCAGGTTTAATAAGATATGACATCAAGCATACTTTACGCTTATATCGATTTATAAAAGCAGAAATAGAAGGAACAGCCCTGATTGTTCTTAACGTTTCCAACAATTGTATTTCCGCTTTTTCATATTTTCCACCGGGATAGATCACGTTTTTATCCTTATCAAGTATAGGCTTAGATAAGTTCTCAATATTTTTTTGGTAGATGTTTGTTCGTTTAAGATATAAAAACTATCACAACTGCCTCCTGTCTCGTGCAAAATAAAATCACACCTCTTCCTTCCGGTTTCAAATTTTGTTCCCTTCAGGCCTATTAGATACGCTTCATAATTAATAACCTGAACTTCTGTCCGATTACTATGATCGAAAGAAATATTCCCAGTCTTATAATCCACGATAGATGTCAGACCTCTGTCTGTCAAATCAAAGTGCTCTTCAGCAGTAATCTCATATGGAACATCAACAATGGTACGATGTAATTTATAATGTGACGGTAGTTCCCGTTTTAGTAAGTCAATCATTGTATCTCATCTAATTTATCGTACTCATTGTATATCTCGTTAATATCATCCGATAGGTAATCCGTGTTTATCAGATGGGCATTTTGAACTTTAATGCTTTTTTACCATCCCATGCTCTACTACATATACCTCAGTCTTATGATAGTCCAATGCTGCATTTTCTATTTTCACCCCTTTGTCAAATGCTTTAAGCAAAAGATTCAAATGATTAATGATATATGGACTATGAGTAGCCAAAGTCAATGTCATATATTTATTTCCGTTCAAGCATTTATCTATAAGCATATTTAATGATGAACGCTGGGCTGTAGGAAACATACTCAGTTCCGGTTCTTCAATCATCAGATGTATGGAACGGTTGGCAATATCACCGATATTCATATCATGTCTGAAAGATGATAAACTATCATTTTGCCCAATAGAGTAACTATAGAAGAATTAAATCCGTGTACCAGATCAAAATGTTTTGAGAAATATTCAGCGATCACAGCAAGGGGTGTCATCGTTTGAATGCCAGAAGATGCATCTTCAAAATGAATTTTATAAGTGTCATTTACATTGCTGATAAAGAATTGTCTGCTTCCATTCTGAGCTTTCTTTTCATAGTAGCGAACACCTAAATAAGGCATTTCCAGGCTCCTTTATCACTTCTGTAGCTTTTTAAAGTCTTGAAAGGTCTCGGTAAAATAGAATCCCAACGCTGCTCCATCACTCAAATTTGCTAATAAAGGAGCTATAGCTCCCCGTTTATCAGAGAAAAATGAGATCTTCTCAATGATAAATTCTCGCTGCTGATTATTTTTCTTGTTCCTTTTAGTCCTTTCTGTGGAGTATAGGTTATATTACAATCTCCTTTGCTATAAACTATTTCAGTATCATTTTTGACATAATCTGTCATCCCACCATTACGTAGATATTCAGAAATGCTTAAATCTATGGTTTTATCAATAACATTACCCAATTTCAAGTATGAACGAAGATTTATTTGCTTACATATGTCTCATCATAGCCAGCACCTTTAAAATGGTACTTTTTCCACTACCTGATTCACCAATAAAGAAAGTGAATGGTTTGATATTATCTAATTTGACATCCTTTATTGGACCAAAGGATTTAATACTGAGATATTCTTTTTTGTTCCATTATTTATATAATTCTTTATTATAGAGTAAAGGTAGTCTTTTTTTTTCGAGAACAACTTCATTTCAATGTTACTAAAATGATTCTACAAAAATAATAAAAACGTTTTAGCTATAATTACTTTCATTTTTTTGCAACGGACAAAAACATGCATAGTAAAATAAAAACTCATAACAAATAGTTTCTGTTTATTGACTTATTATCAACAATACTCAGTTGATCCCAGAATCTTTTACTAAAAATTTCAAACTGACATTCTATATCACAGGAAAGCTAGTTACATCGTATATATAAATTGACAATTTATATATATTCATGTTTTTATCGAGTAATTTGAATATAACGATAAAAAAGTAACAAATTACACTTATATACATTTTACCTTCTTATTTTTCTATATTTAACTAAAAAGAGAAGTTTTACTAGCTTCATCTGTATACTATAGTTAATTTAAGCCAAGTTCTCGTAGGACTAGTCAACACTCTGACCACCGTTCTTGCTCTTGTGATCATCGACAGGGTCGGCCGCAAGCAACTGGTCTATTACGGAGTTTCGGGGATGGTTGTCTCCCTCCTGCTGATCGGCATTTACTTCCTCTTCGGTGATTCCTGGGGAGTCTCCAGCCTCTTCCTGCTCGTTTTCTTCCTGTTCTATGTATTCTGCTGTGCCGTCTCCATCTGTGCCGTGGTGTTCGTGCTCCTCTCGGAGATGTACCCCACCAAGGTGCGCGGGCTGGCGATGTCCATTGCAGGATTCGCCCTGTGGATAGGAACGTACCTGATCGGACAGCTAACCCCCTGGATGCTCCAGAATCTCACCCCCGCCGGAACATTCTTCCTGTTCGCAGTCATGTGCGTGCCGTATATGCTCATCGTATGGAAACTCGTGCCGGAGACCACAGGAAAGTCACTGGAAGAGATTGAAAGATACTGGTCCCGGTCGGAACAGTAGGAGAAAAAGAGACCTTAATAACAGTAAACTAACAACAACTTATAAAGATATATGGATTTTAAACCTATACCATCTATAATAAAACAATATGGATTTTAAGAAACTAGCGAATCAGTAATGAATTGTTGGACAATGTCCTTCCATTCTGGCTCGAGCACTCTCAAGATCTTGAGTTTGGCGGTTATTTCAGCTGCTTAGACCGCAAAGGGAAGGTTTTTGATACAGATAAATTCATCTGGTTGCAGGGACGTGAGGTATGGATGTTCTCCATGCTTTACAACAAAGTGGAAAAACGACAGGAATGGCTGGATTGTGCCGTTCAGGGTGGTGAATTCTTAAAAAAATACGGACATGATGGAAATTATAACTGGTACTTTTCACTCGACCGTTCGGGTAGACCACTGGTAGAACCATACAATATTTTCTCATATACTTTCTGCCACCATGGCCTTCGGGCAGTTGAGTCTTGCTACCGGAAGTCAGGAATATGCAGACATAGCAAAAAAAACTTTTAAATCATACTCTCTAAAGTTGATAATCCGAAAAGCAAGTGGAACAAGCTTCATCCGGGTACTCGTAATCTGAAGAACTTCGCCCTCCCCGATGATCCTCTGTAATCTGGCTTTGGAGATCGAACATCTCCTGGATCCCGGCTATCTGGAACAGACGATGGAAACCTGTATCCATGAAGTGATGGATGTCTTTTATCGTCCGGAGTTTGGTGGTATCATTGTTGAGAATGTTGATATGGACGGTAATCTGATGGATTGCTTCGAAGGTCGTCAGGTGACCCCCGGCCATGCTATTGAAGCGATGTGGTTCATCATGGATTTGGGCAAACGCCTGAATCGTCCGAAATTGATAGAAAAAGCAAAAAGACGTAACCCCTGACAATGCTCGACTATGGTTGGGACAAGCAATATGGAGGTATCTATTACTTTATGGACCGTAACGGTTGTCCTCCCCAGCAATTGGAATGGGATCAGAAACTTTGGTGGGTGCATATTGAATCTCTGATATCACTGCTGAAAGGTTATCAGCTGACCGGAGACAGAAATGTCTGGAATGGTTTGAAAAAGTGCATGACTACACATGGTCGCACTTCAAAGATCCGGAATATCCGGAATGGTACGGATATCTGAATCGCAGAGGGGAAGTTTTGTTACCGCTGAAAGGTGGTAAATGGAAAGGGTGCTTTCATGTACCAAGGGGATTATTTCAATGCTGGAAAGTATTGGAACAGCTATAGAAACAATGAATTATTATGTTAACCAATCTTATTAATAATCTAAAAATAATTCTATGACAGAGTTTAACTCAAAAAATTAAGCAAAACTCTCGCATATTGAAGATATTTCTTTTCTCAATATGCGCACTTTTTGCATGTGCTATCAATGCTCATGCACAGAGTTTGGTGCAAGGTACTGTTACTGATGAGACAGGAGAATCTCTACCTGGTGTAAGTGTTGTAGTAAAGGGACTACTAATGGTACAGTTACAGATGTTAATGGAAAATACAGCATTCAGGCGACTTCAAAAAGATATATTGTCTTTCACATATGTAGGTATGGCGGAACAAGATATAAAAAGTTGCCGGACAGAAAACGATCAATGGTGATGAAGGATGATGTGGCATCTCTGGATGAAGTGATTGTCGTTGGTTATGGTACTGCAAAGAAACAATCCCTGACAGGAGCGGTTTCTGCAGTCAAAGGCGACGAACTGTTAAAGGCACCGGCAACCAATGTATCAAGTTTGTTAGGCGGACGTTTGCCGGGCATTTCTTCTGTTCAAGTCTCTGGAGAACCGGGTGATGACCAAGCAGTATTGCGGGTTCGTGGTTCTATTTACAATGTTACTTATATTGTAGATGGTATGCCTCGTTCCATCAATGACATTGATCCTAATGATATTGAGAGTGTATCTGTCTTGAAAGATGGAGCTTCTGCGGCTGTGTACGGTTTGAAGGGCGCAGGTGGTGTTATCATTGTTACAACAAAGAGAGGACAGGAAGGAACGTCAAGAATCACATATAACGGTTCAATAGGAGCATCTATGAATGCAAACTTTCCGCAGTTTATGAATGGTCCCCCAGTTTGCATATTATTATAATATGGCTGATATGATGGATAAGCTGGCTAACGGAAGTATTACGGACATGAAGCAATATACACCGGTATTCACAAAAAGCAAATGTGGAAGCGATGTTGAACGGCGATCCTACTGATGGGTGGGATAATGTCAATTATATTGATAAAGTATTGGGTACAGGTATCAATCAGAAGCATAACATCACCGTACAGGGTGGTAGTGACAAAATGCGTTATTTCACGTCTGTCGGCTATTTGGGACAGGATGGTAATATTGATAACTTTTACTTATAGACGGTACAACTTAGAACCAACATTGAAACTCAGCTGGCCAAGAATTTCCAGTTAAGTTTGGGAGTTGCCGGAAATGTAGGAAAACGTGAAACTCCGGGATATGCCTCGGTGGTACAGATTCTAATTCCACATTGGGAGAACAAGGTTGGTTATCCGTTGCTCACCAGACTATCATGATGCATCCGTATTTACCGGAAAAATATGATGGACTTTATACCGCTACTACACAGAATAATACAAGACACCGAATAGTCCGCTAGCAGCCATTTATGAATCCGGCTACAAACATACCAATAGCTTTGATTTGCAGACTAACCTCTCTTTACAATATAATCTGCCTTGGGTAAAAAAGGATTAAGTGTAAAGGTTACCGGAGGCTTTATGACTACAAGACCTCACATAATAAAAACCTGAATACACCTTATTCTACTTATATCAATAAAATGCCGACTTCCACTACAGACTGGACTTGGACTAAAGCGGATGATCCTCGTGGAACTGCAAAATGGAATAAATTTTAGGTGAAGGACAATTCAGTTCCCGTCAAATGGTAGGCCAGGCAAGCATCAATTATGCGAATTCTTTCGGTAAGCATAATGTTGAAGCCATGGTACTTGCGGAAATCCGTGATTATAAAGAAAAACAGTTTCTCCGGATATAATAAGAATATGAGTTTTGCAGAACTTCCGGAATTGAGTTTCGGACAACCGGCAGACTCTTTCCGGCTACAGTGATGCCAATCGTAGCATTGGTTACGTTTTCCGTTTGAAATACGACTATGACAATAAGTATCTGGCAGAATTTACAGGACGATATGACGGTTCGTATAAGTTTGCGGGCATTGTAAGTGGAAAACGTTGGGCATTTTTCCATCAGCATCAGTAGCGTGGAGAATATCCAAAGAAAAACTTTATGTCCGATCTGACTTTTCTAGATGATATGAAAATACGTGCATCTATCGGTTTGTTGGGTAATGACGATGTGAGTCCGTATGCATTCCTTAGTACTTATAACCTGATGGACGGTAACAAAAAATGCGTACCAGACAATTCTGAACGGAAAAGTCATGCAGGCGCTGCGTGCATCTGTAATTGCAAATCCTACTCTGACGTGGGAAAACACGTTAACTTACAATGCAGGTTTCGACTTTACCATGGAATGGTTTACTGGGTATGGAATTTGATGCATTCTATAATTATACCTATGATATTCTGACAGCAATGGGAGGCGATTATCCACCATCAATGGGAGGATATTATTATACGTATGCCAACTATAACAAGGTAGACAGCAAGGAGTTGAAATCACAGTGAGTCATCGTAATAAATTAAATCTGGCAGGGAAACCATTTTCTTATGGAGCCAGTTTCAACTTGACTTTTGCAAGAAATCGCTATCTTCGTTATCCGGATAGTCCCAATACTGTAGAATGGAGAAAACGTACAGGTCGCAGTGTAGACGCTTCAGTCGTATGGGTGGCAGAAGGTTTGTTCCGTTCGGAAGAAGAAATTGATAATTCCGCATGGTATGGAACCCGTCCTAATGTAGGTGACATCAAATATAAGGATTTAAATGGCGATGGCAAAATAGATAGAAGATGACAGAACACGTGTAGGACGGGGCAATCGTCCGGAACTTGACTTATGGTCTGAACTGAATTGTGCCTGGAACGGATTTGATTTAAGCGCACAATTTACTGGAGGCGCATTGTTCGATGTATCATTAACCGGAACTTACTATAATGGTTATGATGACAATACGGTCTGGACACAAGCATTCAAAGAAGGTGCCAACTCACCTTTATATCTGGTTCAGAATGCGTATACCACGGAAAATCCGGAATGGAACATTCCACGTCTGACTCTGGGAAATCAAGGACATGGAGAGACAATGGATTAGCTTCTACCTTCTGGTTGCGTAATGGCAGATACCTTCGTCTCAAATCGGCACAGCTAGGTTATACATTCCTAAAAAGTGGATGCGCCCTGTGGGAATTCAGAATCTTAGAATTTATGTAGAAGGTTCCAATTTATTCACGATCTCCGGTCTTCCCGATGGAATCGACCCCGAATCTCCGGGAGTGAATAACGGATATTATCCTCAACAACGCACAATCATGGGCGGTATAACTCTGACTTTCTAAACCTTTAAAAGATTTATTATGAAAACAAAATTTATAAGTATCATATTGTTGGGAGCCTCTTTAGGGCTTGGTTCATGTAGTGATTATCTAGACATGACACCGACGGACAAAGCATCAGATAAACTAGTATGGAGTAAACTGGAATATGCCGAACAAGCTGTCAACGATTTCTACCGTTATATCGATTATTTAGGAGTTTATCGTGACGGACAATGCCTGGCAGGCATGACGGAAGCCTTGACCGACCAATTGAAATACGGTTCCTATAACTATATGTCTAAATGCCAGATACCTAGCGAAATCGCTTATGGAGGATCCGTTCTGACAGTAAGTTATGTCAGCACTTATTTAGGCAATTGGGGGACGATGTATGAATATGTACGCCGTGTCAATGAAGGTCTCAATAAACTGAAAAAAGTACGCCTCATTCGGTCAGACGGAACAAGAACGGCTGGAAGCGGAAATGCGCTTCTTCAGAGGATATTTATATACCGACGGTAAAACGTTATAAGGAAGTCATTATATATGATGAAGATCTGGATAATATAAAGAAGGATATGCCGGTCAGTTCCGAAGCAGAAGGATGGAACTTTGTATATGAGGACCTGAAGTTTGCGGGCGAACATTTACCGGTTGATAAAACCCCTAATGGACGTCTGACTAGCGGAGCAGCATATGCAATGCTGTCACGGGCAATGCTTTATGCAGAAAGATGGGATGATGCCCGGATCGCTGCCGAAGAAGTGATGGGCATGGGATATAAAATGGAAGAAAAAGAGAATTATTCTAATGCATTTAAAGCAGGAAGTCAGGAAGCTATTCTGCAATATTGCTATGACAAGAGTTCTACTGTAACTCATGATTTTGACGGCTATATGGCTCCCGGAGGTGATAAAGCATTGGATGGTAATTCAATGACCGGAGGATTTGGAACTCCGACACAAGAAATGGTAGAATCTTATGAATATGCGGACGGTAGCGGTTTTCCGGATTGGAGTACCTGGCATACTGCAGAAGGAACAACGGCAACTCCTCCATACGATAAACTTGAACCACGCTTCAAAGCAACCATTCTTTATAATGGTGCGACGTGGAAAGGCAGAACGATCGCATCTTATGTCAATGGTACTGATGGTTGGGCTGCATGGAAAACGGATGCCAAACCAGAAGGACGTTCTACCACAGGTTATTATTTGCGTAGGCGGTGGATGAGACTCATAGTTTCACTTCTGTGCAGGCAAGTACACAGCCATGGACCGAAATTCGTTATGCCGAAGTGTTACTAAATCATGCCGAGGCTTGCTATCATTTGAGTGGCTATGCCGATAAAGCCAATAAAGACATCAAAGACATTCGTAACAGAGTCGGCTTGCCTTATTCGGACAAGAGTGGAGAAGACCTGATGAAAGCGATTCGTCAGGAACGTAAAGTCGAATTAGCTTATGAAGGACACTATTATTGGGATATGCGTCGCTGGAAACTATCTGCAACGGCATTCACCGGTATCCGTCTTCATGGACTTAAGATAGAACAGAATGCAAACGGTTCGTTCAATTACATTTATGTAGAGTGTGATGACAAAGATCGTAACTTCCCGACTAAGATGTACCGTTTCCCTATGCCACAGGCGGAGTTGGACAATAACGGTGCGGTAACTCAATATGCAGAATGGCAATAAATCTAAAATGAAAACAATTATGAAAAGAATATACAATATTTACTATTAGGAGTATTGGCATTAATGAGTTCCTGCCAAGATCCGGAATATGTACTTCCAACTGCTGAGCGGCAGGGAATCACAAGACTTGACCGCACTTTTTACATCAGGTCCTTATGTGGACAAAGAAAGCTGTTGTCTACACAATTGCGGATGCGTCTGTAGATAAATATGTGATTCCTATACCATGGTTTTATCCGGAAGACAGTGAAAATGAAACGGCGGAATATATGAAGACAATGAGGGTCCAGGCAAAGTTAGCTCCTAACTGTACTATTAACCCTGTTTTGACGATATTGGATTTGACTAAAGAAAATTACTTCACTTATACAGATGCGCAGGGATATAAGAAACAAATCTGCATTACGGGTGAAAGAGTGAAATCCAATAAATGTCAGTTATTAAGTTTCTCAATACCGGCCGAAGATATTAGTGGAATTATTGACGAAGAGCATAAGACGGTATCTCTGATTTCTGCAGAAGATTTATCTTCCTGTCTGGCAGAATATTCACTTTTCTCATGCGACAATGTCGCCGGATCCTAAGACAGAGGCGCTTGACTTCAATTCACCTGTAGAACTGACGGTCATC
>VOFG01001930.1_pt1 | contig 13809 bp, 29 predicted proteins | sample 5384171 | NCBI WGS metagenome assembly VOFG01 (sample SAMN12384726, study PRJNA508395) | human gut metagenome | isolation source: healthy gut F | host: Homo sapiens | reverse complement strand
AGCGACGCATAGCGAGCAAAAGCGAGCGGTAGGAGTCTGGCGCTTCGCGAACAGGCGCGGCGCGAGGCGGCCGGGCAGCAACGTTGAATGCAACTTGAAAAAGTTGAGGAGATATGTACAAACTTACATTGATGTCGGCGGCACCAACACCGACGCCGTTTTGATCGACGAGAACCTGAAGGTTGTCGCCGCGGTGAAGAATCCCACCTCGGGCGATATCTACGAAAGGCATCATGGGCGCGGTTGACGCCGTGCTCGCCCAGCGAACATCGATCGCAAGCTCATCAAGCAGGCTATGCTCGGCACCACGCAGTGCACGAACGCCATCGTCGAGCGCAAGGGGTTGGCTCTATTGCCATCCTGCGCATCGGCGCACCTGCTTCTGTGGGCATTCCTCCATGGTCGATTGGTCCGACGATATTGCTGGGTTGCCGTTGATACTGCCTTATTGGCGGCGGCTTTGAATTGACGGCAAGCGTTTGGCCGACTTCGATGAGGGCTGCGTGCCGCGCCCTTCTTCGAGGGCGTGAAGAACAGGTCGAATCGGTCGCCATTAGCTGCGTGTTTGCCGGCGTGCGCAACGATGACGAGCTCGCCGCCGCCGCGATTGCCCGCGAAGTGCTCGGCGACGATGATGCGCATTTCCATCTCGAGCGAGATTGGCTCCATGGGCTTTGGTTGAGCGAAACGCCACCATTTTGAACGCTGCGCTCCACCTGGTTGCTGACGCTTCACCGAGGGCTTTGCGAAAAGCTTGGCCGAGCGTGGCATTACCGAGGCCGACGTGTATCTGTCCCAGAATGACGGACGCTCATGACTATTGATCACGCGCGCCGTTACCCGATTCTGACCATCGCATGCTGACCCCACGAACTCCATTCGCGGTCCGCAAGCTATCTGAGCCGCATGGATGACGCCATCGTCATTGACGTGGGCGGTACACCACCGACCTGGGCGTTCTGCAGGCCGGCTTCCCGCGAGCGGCGTTGCTGACCATCGGCGGCGTGGCGCGCACGAATGCCCATGCGACGTTATCTCCATCGGCGGGCGGCTCCATCGTTCGCCGAAAGCACGAAGACGGCACCGTGACCGTTGGCCCTGATTCCGTGGGCTATGAAATCTTTCAAAGAAGGCGCTCGTGCGGCGACGAATCCTCTGCCGCAACCGACATTGCAGTGCGCCTTGGCATGGCCGGGGGCGTGCGAGCAAGGTCGCTCTACATTGACGAGGGGTTTGCCAAGAAGGCTATGGCTGTTATGCGCGAGATGGTCAGAAGAGGCATCGATATGATGAAGGTGTCCAACGATGACATCGACGCCATTCTGGTGGATGGCAGCTGCATCATTCTGCCGACCGACCTCGCGCCCTGGCACCGCGACCTGCGTGGTTCGAGTTCTCGGATGCGCGAACGCGGTGTCCGCCATCTCGAAGGTGAGAAGAGGCGGCACCCTATGAGGCGCTCGTCGATTATGACGAGACCCCTCGCGACCAGGCGCTCGGGCCGCTTCCGCGCTGCACGTCGATCGAGGCTGCTGTCGAGGCTGGCGCTGTGCGCGGGAAACCGTCAGATCATCGATTCCGAAGACGTTCCGCTGTGCGGCCAGTTACCCCGGTCACACCAACCGTGTGAAGGTGAAGGGCGATTGAAACAGCCTCTAAGCCACCGCAAGCCATTAAAAGCGAAAGCTGTCCCTGCGAGAGGGGCGGCGCTTTTAATATGAAACAGGACATTGTCAATAGACAAAATCGGCCTGGCCCAGGTTTTCTGGGTCAGGCCTTCCTATCTCAATCCTCCTGCGACGACCTCGGCGTGTCTCTCCGACGCTGTCTTTTGCAGTTTAATATCCGCCCGTGGCGCATCTCTGCGCTGGGCAATCCGTTGCTACGGCTGGGGTTACCTCGGTCGATTCGACAGTCTCGTGTCGCGGGTGGCGCCTGGGCGCTCGCAGAAAAAGAGCCTGGGGTTAGCCCCAACGGCCTCGGATATGGCCGCAGGATGGGATGTGAGCGCGCTATGTCGACTCAGCCTGCCATTACGCCCTAGGCGCCCTCGACCATGCAGCCCACCGCCCAGCACCAGCACGCGAGCTCGCGGGCGGTTGCGACGTTGGCCTTGTTCTTGTGGACGCCGCGCTCGAGCATCGCGCCCGCCTCTCGACGAGCCTTCTCACGCCCTTGGCCGCGTGGCGCCTTCTCGCCGCGGGGTCCGGACCTGCCCTTGGCAAGGTCCTTCGAGTGCGGCGAGCAGCCAAGGTAGTGCCACGCCGACTCGACGAGGACCCTCCTCAGGTGCTTGTTGCCGGCCTTGGTGATGCCGCCCTGCCGCACGCTCTCGCCGCTGGAGTGCTCGGAGGGCGTGAGCCCGAGCCACGCCGCGAACGACCTCGCGTTCTTGAACCTGGAGAACTCGCCGGCCTCGAAGACCAGGTCTGCGGCGCTCGTCACGTCGATACCCTTCAGGCACCTGACGGAGTCGACCCTGCGCTTCCACCTGGGCTTGGACGCCTCGGCCTCGACCAGCTTCTCCAGCCGGGCCTTGTCCTCCATCGCCTGCCTGACGGCGTCGACGTAGTACGCGAGCGCGTCGCCGTCGGCTTTCTCGGGAAACGATATCGACCGGATCCAGGTCCAGTGGGCGGCGGTCCAGTTGCCCTTCCTGCGGCCGGTCGGGGTGGTCTCGCTGAACGCGTATCCCGTGCCTGAGGAGGAACTTCGACAGCCGCTGCTTGCGGCGCTTCAGGTCCTCGCGGGCGTCGTCGAGGGCGCGGGACAGGTCGCGGGCCGCCTCGCACCCGTCGTCGGGAACCCACACCTCCACGACGTTGCCTACCGACAGCATGCGGGCCAGGAACTCCGCGTCGTTGCGGTCGTTCTTCCTCTTTGCGGTCAGCCGGGGGCTTGATCATCTTGGACACCGCGCCGACGACGCAGTCGATCCCCATCGAAGCCAGCCTCTTCTGCAGGTCGAACCCGGTGACGCCCGACTCGTAGACGCATTTGGCGGCAGGGTCCAGCGACCTCACCCACTCTGCGACGGCTGCCGCGTCGTAGGCGAAAAGTGGCCGAGCGGACCTCGCCGGTCATCGCATCGAGGGCGACGGCCTTTATGGATCCGCGCGTGCACGTCGAGGCCGACGAAGGTGGTAGCATTCAACATGAGAGAGCCCCTTTCCATGCTTGTGGCGTGGCCGCCACTTTGAGTTGGACACTCACATTGTCGGCCTAATCCACGGATTCGCATGCAGCAGGGGCTCTCAATGTTTTCATGTCCTGCTCATATCGTCTCGTGCGGCACAAACGCGTGGCACGTGATGTGGTGAAGTGGGGTCGGCTTAAAGGAAGCTGCGGAATCTCGAGCATCTTTTGCTTGAGCTCGGCCTCGATGCGGCGCATCTCCACTTCGGCCTCGGCGCGTTTCTGGCGGCCTTCGGCCTGAATTTGCCACCTCGTCGAACGTCTTGATAAGCGTTTCGTTAGTCTGCTTCAGCGTTTCGATATCGACGATGCCGCGCTCCATTCCCTTTGCCACCTCGACGGTGGAGGTGTGCAGCATTTCGGAATTCTTCTTCAGCAAGTCGTTCGTCATGTTGGTGACGGCGGTTTGTGCGCGCACGGCCTCTTAATCTTCGCCGCAATGCCGAGCGCTAGAACCATCTCTTTTCCCACAGTGGAATGGTGTTCACGATGGTGGTTGGATTTTCTCCACCAACAATCTCGTTGTTCTGCACCAGGCGAATCTGCGGGGCGGTTTGCATGGCGATGGTGCGCGTGAGTCGAGGTCGGAAAGCTTCTTCTCGAAGCGCGTGCACATGGCGTCGAGGTCTTGTGCGGCTTGCGCGTCTTCAGCGCGACCCGGGCTTTTTGCCTTGTCCACGAGTTCCTTCAGCTCGACTTCGCGCACTTCAGCGAGTTTTTTTTGCCGGCCAGAATGTACATGGTGAGCTCTTTGAAGTAGGGCAAGATTGAGCTCGTACATCTTGTCGAGCGTGGCGGCGTCTTTCATAAAGGGTCATCTGGTGGCCCTGCAGCGCTTTCACGATTTTGTCGACGTTGGCCTCGGCCTTGTCGTAGCGGGCGCGCAGCGATTCGATTTTGTTGGCGCCTTTCTTGAAGAAGCCGAACAGGCCCTCTTCTCCTCGGTCGCATCGAAACTGCGCAGCTCGGTCACGGCATCGCTAAAGAAGGCCACCGACCTCGCCAGTCTTTTCGTTCGCACGCTTTCGAGCGCCGTGTCGCTGAAATCGGCCATTTTTTTGGGCGCCGGCGCCGTACTGCAACACCATCGCGGTGTCGTCGCACGTTGATCTGCTGCGAGCTTTTCGACCATCTTCTTCTCTTCTTCGGTCAGCATGCTGTCGTCGAGCTTTGCGGGCACTTCGGCGGCATCGCTCGCGGGAGCCAGGGCGTCGCCGCTCATGTTAGCGAGCGTGGGTACCGGCGCGGCATCGAGCGTCGGCGCGAGCATTACTCGACGGTGGGGGTTTCGGTTTTGACGTCGGTCATGGTTGTGCCTTTCTTTGAGACTCGTGCGCCCCCAGAGGGGCTATTCGCTCTTTGCTTATCGAATGGGCTTTCTACCAGGCCTTCCTGTGCAAGCACGGTATGCAGCACCGAAATGTCTGAGGAAACGTCGATTGCCATATCGCGGAACACCGAATCGAGCAACTTCTCGAATGCGACGTTCAGGCTGTCGAGCGCGCCTTCGATCTCGCGTTTCGACTGCGAGATGGTTTCGCTTTGGATAGGCTGCGCGTCCAGGTCGCGGTAGGCATCAAGAAGTTTGACCCGTGGTTGGCAGGTAGTAATCCATCAAATGGTCCAGGTCGTCGATGACTTCAGGCCGCTCGGCCGCGCGTTCGAAAATCGTACGCACCACGTGTTCGATCTGGTCGATCTTCTTGCTGAATTCCGGGTTTTGGAATTGCCTTGTTGCTCTCACGAATTTGCGCGATATAGGCATTTCCACGTGCGAGCAAGGCTTGTGTTTTCGGCGTCAAGCTGCAAATGCTCGCTTTGCGTGAGCGCTTGTTGCTGTTTCTTTTCGAGCGCCTTGCCGCGTGCCTGGCGGTATTGCTGATAGGCGTCGTTGGTAAGCGCCAGGAAGTTTTTCGCCGTCGCCGAGCGCCGCTTGGTTGAAAAGCCCGTGCGAGAGCATCGCCTTCACGTTTTGGCGAACGTTTTCAGTTGTATCGGCCCGGTGCTGGCCGCGATTTCGTCGAGGTAGCAGAAATCGCGCAGCCAATGGCGTCGCGGTAGCGCTTTACGAGGTTCAGGCGTTTAATGCCCATCGCGAACAGAGCGCCGCCTGCGACCGTCGCCGCAGCAAGAATTGAGCCCGCCCGCCAATCGTGAAAATTGCGCCAACGAGGCCCGGCACGCCCAAACGACGCCCAACCGACGAGCGCGATGCCAACGCTGCGTTGCCCGCTGGGGTTCGCGTAAATCGTTGCCATCTGTTCTTCGCGACGCTTCTTGGCCCGTGCGAGGGGCATATTGTTCCCGGCCTCGTCGAATGCCATCCGATGCAGAGCTTAGGCCGCGCGCGATTCCCTCGGCGGCGATGCCGATGCTTTTTTCGATGGTTGACTGAAGATTGCTGAAATCTTGCGAGTCCACGGCGTTTTGCACCGCATTGAAAATCTGGTCGCCGATGTTTTTGGAAGAAGCCATAGCTGCCTCTCTGAAGCGAATAATGCGTACGTGTTCGTACTTATTTCTTATGCCGATTCTATCGCAAGAAGGTAACGGTGACGTAACCAACTTGGCGGTGCGTGACGATGCCGTAACCAAACCGGGCAGCGTTTGCGCGGCATCGCACTCGAACCATGCAGGTTCCGATGCATTTTGCTTTCACGATTGCGCGTTCGGGTTGCGTTGTTCGGTCGCTGTTTTCGCCCCGATTCCCGATTGCATCATGCGATGCGGTACATTTCTGCGACGCGCTCTTCGCCTGGGCAACTTGGCTTTGAGCGAAAAACGGTTGTTTGCGTGTTTTATCGCGCCGCGCATGGTTATTATAGGAACACTGCTGTGCATATTTGAAAGACCGGGAAGGGCACAAGATTTATGACCGCATCGAATTCGCTTGCGACGCCTCCAAAAAGAAACTCCGCTGCTGCTTAAGATATATGCAGTTGCGCTTATCGCGCTCTCGGTAATCTCGATTCCGATTGCGGTGATTTTGGGCTTCTACCTGCCGTCGCTTACTAGTGATGCCGGAACTCCGGTCGACACGACGACCCTCGTTATCGCCATAGTTCAAATCGCTCTTACGGGCGTTGGCAGTTATGTCCATTGTTTTGGGCGTGCGCATGCTTCGCGACCGCCGTCGCGGTGCGCGTATTGCGGCCGAAATTCTCGTAGCGATCAACGTCGCCGTTATGGTGTGCGAGGTCATGCTTTCGGGCTTGCATGGCCCGGGCCTCTATGAAGTGCTGCATTTGGTGTTCCTCGTCGCCCTGTTGTCGTATATCGACCCTCTCTTTCGGAAGAGCGCCGCCTTCAGCGCAAGCTGGCCGACCTTGAGACGCGCGAGCGTGCCGAAGACGGAACCCTCGGTCGCGACGAGACGGGCAAAGGCTATATCGAGCTGAACTTCTTCAACTTGTTCTGGATTTTCGTGGTGTGCTGCGTACTCGGTTTTGATTATCGAGGTCGTCTATCACATGGCCGTTGTTGAACCGGGCGTCTACCAAGACCGCGCGGGTCTTCTGTATGGACCGTTTTCGCCGATTTACGGTATTGGGGCGGTGCTCATGACCATTGCGCTCAACCGTTTCCATAAAGCCAATTTCCTCGTGATTTTTTGGTGAGTGCCGTTATCGGCGGCGCGTTCGAGTACTTGGTGAGCTGGTTCTTCCAATTCGCATTCGGCATTATGGCCTGGGATTATACGGGCACGTTCCTCTCTATCGACGGCCGAACCAACGGCATGTTCATGGCCATGGGGCGTTTTGGGCTGCGTGTGGATCAAGCTGCTTTTTGCCGCGCATGCTCAAGGTCGTGAATGCGATTCCCCTGGAAATGGCGATACGGTCTTACCTCGGTGTGCGCCGCGCTCATGCTCGTCAACGCCGTTATGACCATGCTCGCGTTCGACTGTTGGTATCAGCGCGAGGCCGGAATGGAGCCGGTGAACGCCATGGAGCAATTCTTCGAGAATATTACGGCAACGATTTCATGGCCGATCGCTTCCAGAGCATGACCATTGACCCGAGTCGCTCGACGCGTGTGACGCCCGTGGAACTCGGCCAGTAGGGGGATTGATGAAAATCGCGATTCTCTGCATTGGCAATCGCCTTATGCTGACGACGGTGTGGGTCCGGCGGTGTACGACGCGCTTGAGGCGGGCTATCGTTTCGGCGACGATGTCGCGCTCTATGATGCAGGGTGCATGACTATGGATCTGTTGCCGCATGTGTGCAAAGCCGATTTCGTCATCGTCGTTGATGCGGTAGACGGAACGGGCGAGCAGCCTGGCACGGTATTTCGTTTCGCCCCGGGCGACATCGCGAACGGTGTCATGCAGTCGTTGCACGACATGCGCCTGTCCGATTTGCTCGCGTCTGCATCGCTTTTAGGCCACGAGGCCGATGGCGTGTGCTTCGGCATTCAGGTGGAGAACATGAGCCCTGCGAGGCTTTATTGAGGGCCTCACGCCTCGGGTTCATGCGGCTTTGCCCCTGCTTGTCGATTCAGTGCTCGCCGAGCTTGTGCGCCTGGGCGTGCAATTCCATAACGCTGACGGCACTTCTTTGTGCCGCCTTCGCCAAGCGACGCCGAGCGTGTTGATGTTATCGAGACAATCGAGCCCGCGAAGCCTGCCGATTTCGGATTTTCGACCCGTAAGGAATAGATTGTGAGCAAACGCAACGAGGCGGCGCAGAGCGCGCCGGTCATCACGGAAGAGCAATATGCTGCCGAAGAGCGCCTTTTTGCAGGGCGTGCCGCGCGTGAATATCGGTGCGCTGTTCATGCCGCCCATCTGGGGAGCAGCGCATGGCATGGGGCGACCATCATCTTCTATCCGTTGTGGATCGTGGCCGATACGTGCTTCGTGAACGCCATCGCCTTCCATACGCCCGTGGCCATCGCGCTGGGCATTCTGGTATTCGCTATGCTCACGGCGGGAACAGTGGCGTTTTCCGTCGTCTCGCAGCCGTTCGCGCTTCATCGCGCTTTGAGCAGGGGATAACGAAGGAAACCTATCTGAAACGTCAAAAAATCTGGGCCGTTGCGAGCGTTGTCGTGGGACTTATCGCCATTGCGCTTGCGACGTATTACAACCTGTTCATGAACCCGAAGCTCGCAGGCTTGCTGGGGTAGGGCGGGGCATTCTGCCTCGCTCAACTCGGCAAGCTCGATTATGGGATTGTTGCCGCGCGCGCCATGTGGTTGTGGCGTGCGCGGCATTGCTGCATTGGGGCCCATCGTGCCATTGGCATGTGCGTCAGTTGTCCCACCCGGCATAGGCCCGCGCGGAAATCCCCTGTGTTCAAGTGGGCTCTTTTCTCAAAGTTGAACGCAGCGAGGTGAGCGCATAGTGAGCCGAAGGCGAACGATAGCGAACCGTGGTTCCGCGCGGGCCTATGCCGGGTTGGGACAATGTCGGTTTGGGCGGTGTTTAAAACCGATTCTCGCACGTGCCGCTCGCCATCATTTTCCGTAAATTCGCGCAAGGGGGTTACGTGCGTGCGGGTGGGTGTGTATACTGACAAGCGTCCTTTAAGACGGTACAGAGAGACCGGCAAGGCACGCGATAGGCACCGATCGTGAACATAATGGTGCCCACGGAAGCCTTAGCCTGCCCTGGCCAAGGCATTTTTGCCCTGGTGGGCCGGCAGCACGGTCAGCTGTACGCACTCAGTCAAAGAGAGGAGGTGTGTATGAAAGACGCCTACCAGGTGAAATCGATCGTGATGGATGAGTCCGAGATCGAGCGATCGCTTACGCGCATCGCGCACCAAATTCTAGAGGCGAACCACGGCGCGCATGAAATTGTGCTCGTGGGCATCGTCACCCGCGGCGACGTTTTGGCCAAGCTCATCGCCTTGGCCGACAAGATCGCCGAAATCGAAGGCACTGAGCAGCCGCCCTTGGGAAGCTTGACATCAGCTTCTATCGCGACGACTTCCTGACCTACCTTTCCCCCGAAGTGCACGGCACGCACATCCGTTTTCGACTTGACGGCAAAACCGTCGTGCTTATAGACGACGTGCTCTATACCGGTCGCACCATCCGCGCCGCGCTCGACGCCCTCATGGATTTGGGCCGTCCTGCCTCCATCCAACTTGCGGTGCTTGTTGACCGTGGCCACCGCGAGCTTCCCATCCGCGCCGACTACGTGGGTAAAATGTGCCCTCGTCGCGCGACGAGAACGTCCGCCTGTTCCTCGAAGAGGTCGACGGAACATCTGCGGTTGAAATTCTGGATATGAAGCCGGGCGACCGCGCCGCCCCGCGGCTTAGACCAGCTGGGGGGTGAATAAGTCGTATGGCTTTCGAACACAAGCATCTCATCGACATCAATGACTATTCCGATACCGACATCATGACGATTCTCGAGACGGCCAAAACGCTGTCCGAGATCAATCAGCGAAGATCAAGAAGGTCCCCACGCTCAAAGGGCCTCACGGTCGTGAACATGTTCAACGAGCCTTCCACGCGCACGCGTTCGTCGTTTGAGCTGGCAGAGAGAAGCGCCTTTCTTGCGACAGCCTGAATTTTGGCGGCTCCTCCACGAGCTCCGTGAAGGGCGAGAGCCTGCATCGATACGGTGGAAACGCTCAACGCGTACAAGATCGACATGATCATCGTTCGCGACAAGCATGCGAGCGCACCGCGCATAATTTCCGATGCATCCGGCAAGCGTCGTTGACGCCGGCGACGGCAAGCACCAGCATCCTACGCAGGCGCTGCTCGACCTGTACACCATCTGGCGAGCGTTTCGCACGCATCGACGGCCTGAAGCGTCGGCATCGTGGGCGACATCGGCCATTCGCGCGTCTGCGGCTCGCTCATATCCCCGCGCTCTTAAGATCATGGGCGCCCACGTCACCGTTGTCGCCCCGCCGACGCTTATGCCGGCAGCCCCCGAAATCTTGGGGCGCCGATGAAATCGCCGTACCTCGACGCGGTTTTGCCCGAACTCGACGTGGTATACATGCTGCGCATCCAGCGCGAACGCCTCGAGGGCGCGCCGTTCCCGAGCCTTCGCGAATACCATGAGCTGTTCGGCCTCACCGAAGAAGCGCGAGCATCTCATGCGTCCCGACGCCATCGTGTGCCACCCGGGTCCCATCAACCGCGGCGTGGAATTCGACAGCTACATGGCCGATCACCCCGAGCGCTCGGTCATTCTCGAACAGGTCTATGCGGGCATCTGCGTGCGCATGGCCGTGCTGTATCTGCTTTTGGGAGGTGCCGAATAATGGCAATGCTGCTTAAGAACGCCCGCGTTATCGATCCCCAGGTTGAGCTCGACTGCGTGTGCGACGTGTTGGTCGAAGATGGCAAAATCGCCCAGGTGGGCGAGGGCATTGCCGCCGAAGGCGCCGAGGTGAAAGACCTTACGGGCAAGGTGCATCGTCCCCGGCCTTGTCGACATGCATGTGCATTTGCGCGAACCCGGCTATGAGTTCAAAGAAGACATCGCGAGCGGCACGCGCGCGGCTGCCCATGGCGGCTTCACGGGCGTTTGCTCTATGCCCAATACCGATCCCGTTGCCGACGATGGCGCGGTTATCGAATACGTGAAGAGCCGCGCTGCCGAGGTTGGTAAGTGCCGCGTGCTACCCGTCGGGCGCCATCACCCACGGTCTGAAGGGCGAGATCATCGCCGAGATGGGCGACATGGTTGCCCATGGCCGTCGCCTTCACCGATGACGGCGGGGCGTGCAGGACGCCGGCATGATGCGTCGCGCCATGGATTACGGCAAGATGTTCGGCAAGGTTTTCATGGCGCACTGCCAAGATAACGGCCTTGTCGGCGACGGCCAGGTCAACGAGGGCGTCGTTTCCACGCGCCTCGGCATGCTCGGCTGGCCAGCTGCAGGCGAGGAGCTCGAAATCGCTCGCGACATCCAGCTGTGCGAGCTCACGGGCTGCCCGTTGCACATCCAGCACATCACCACGGCCAAGGGCCTCGGATGGTTCGCAAGGCCAAGGAATCCGGCCTGCCTGTGACCTGCGAGGTTACGCCGCATCATCTCTTCCTTACCGAAGATGCGCTGACCGATGCCTATGAAACCAACTTGAAGGTGAACCCGCCGCTGCGTACCGCCGCCGATGCCGCCGCTCTTATCGAGGGCGTCAAAGATGGCACGGTCGACGCTATCGTCACCGACCATGCGCCGCATGCTGCATGGGAGAAGGCTCGCGAATTCGAGCTCGCGCCCTTTGGCATGACGGGCCTCGAGACGAGCCTTTTGGCCTGGTGCTCACGAACCTCGTTGAGCCGGGCATCATCGACCTGTCCGACATGGTCGACCTCATGGCTGTTGCTCCGCGCGATATTCTTGGCCTGGAGCCGGTGAAGATCGCCGAGGGCAGCGTCGCTGATATCACCGTGTTCGACCCGAGCGTCGAATGGACCGTGGCCGTCGACGACTTCTGCTCGAAGGCGCACAATTCCGGCTTCGTCGGATGCGCGCTCAAAGGGCCGCGCGACCGACGTGTTCGTTGGTGGCGAAGCAACGCTTTGCGACGGCGCTATCGTCGAATAGCAAACATGTGCGCGGGCGCAATCGTGGCTCGCTCGCGTATGATATATCGGGCGCGCATGCGCCTTTGCCCTCGTCTGTATTATGAAGTGAAGGGTTTTTCCATGTGTGAATGCGAAGCGCATAACGGCACCCCGGCGTTTGAGGAGCGCGCATGCGTAGTCTCGAACGAGAACCTGGGTCCGCGCCTGTATAAAATCACGCTGGCCGCTCCGAAAACCGCTGCGGCCATTCGTCCCGGCCAGTTCGTTCACATGCTGCTGCCGGGCTTCGGCGCCCATATTCTGCGCCGTCCGTTCTCGGTGTATGCCGCCAAGGGCGACAACGTCGAAATCATCTACCAAACGGTGGGCGAGGGCACGGCGTATTTGACCGAGGTTGAGACGGGCGCCGTATGCTCGCTTATCTCGCCTTTGGGCCATGGTTGGCAGCCGAGCGAGGGCAAAAAGCCTCATCGTGGGCGGTGGCGTGGGCGCCGCGCCTTTGTTCATGTTCACCGAGCAGCTCGTGCGCGAAGGCCGCGAGGTCGAAGTTGTGCTTGGTGCCCAAACTGCCAGCATGATGGTGACGCGTGACGACTATGCGAGCCTGTTGGGCCGCGATCCCATTGTGGCTACCGACGACGGCTCCCTTTGGCCACGCGGGTTTTTGCACCGAACCTGTGCGCGAAGAGCTTGCGCGCGGCGACTATTCCGCAGTGTATTGTTGCGGCCCCACTCCGCTCATGCGTGCAGTCGCGGCTATCGCCGAAGAGGCGGGCGTGCCGTGCTGGGTTTCGATGGAAAAGCGCATGGCGTGCGGCGTAGGCGCATGCCTTTCGTGCGCGGTTGAAACGCAGGCGGGCAGCGCCGCTCGTGCGTTGACGGCCCGGTGTTCAACGCGAAGGAGCTGGTGTGGTAATGGCCGTGAATATGCAGGTGAACCTGCGGCCCCTCGTTATGGCCAACCCCGTGACCGATGCGAGCGGCACGTTTGCCGCCGGTCGTGAATATTCCGACTTCGTGAACGTTGCAGGAATGGGCGCGGTCACCACCAAGGGGCGTTTCGCTCAATGGTTGGGAAGGCAATGAATCGCCGCGCATCGCCGAGACCCCTTCGGGCATGCTCAATTCCATCGGTTTGCAAAACCCCGGCGTGAAGCACTTGTAGCGAGGTTGATTTGCCGTGGCTTAAGAGCCAGGGCGTGCCAGCGATCGTGAACGTGTCGGGCCACAGCCTTGAAGAATACGTTTCCGTGGTCGAGGCGCTTGAAGAGGACGGTCAGGCCGACGCGTACGAGATCAATATCTCGTGCCCGAAACGTCGACGCTGGCGGCCTGACGTTCGGCACGCATGTGCCCAGCGTTGAGCGCGTGGTTTCCGTGCATGCCGCGAGGCTGCTACCAAGCCCATGATCGTGAAGCTCACCCCGAACGTGACCGACATCACCGAAATCGCGAAGGCCGCCGAAGCTTCCGGCGCCGATGCCATTTCGCTTATCAACACGCTTTTGGGCATGGCGATTGACGCCCGCACGCGCAAGCCCGTGCTCGCTCGCGTGGTGGGCGGCCTTTCCGGCCCCGCTGTGAAACCCGTTGCTTTGCGCATGGTGGCAGTGCCACAACGCGGTGAAGGTTCCAATTTTGGGCATGGGCGGCATTTCCACTGCAACCGACGCGGTGGAATTCATGCTCGCCGGCGCTACCGCCGTGGCCGTTGGCACCGCGAACTTCACCAATCCCCATGCGGTCGACGAGGTTATCGCCGGCATTGAGGCATATTGCGAAGAGCAAGGCGTCGCAGACGTGAACGATTTGATTGGAGGGCTGCAATGTTAGCAGCATTTGAAAGCATTCCCCCGTGCCGACCGCGTTATCGTCGCGCTCGACTGCCCCCGTGCCAAGGCGCTCGATCTTGCCGTTGCATTGCAGGGCAAGGCCAAGCGGCTCAAGATCGGCATGATGCTGTATTACCTGAAGGTCCTGCCATCGTCAGAGATCTTCAAGCTTCTGGGCTATAAGGTGTTTCTTGACCTGAAGTGCCATGACATTCCGCACCAGGTCGCAGGCGCTGCCGCATCGGCCGTCGAGGCGGGCGCCGACATGATCACC
>VOFG01002268.1_pt1 | contig 13824 bp, 22 predicted proteins | sample 5384171 | NCBI WGS metagenome assembly VOFG01 (sample SAMN12384726, study PRJNA508395) | human gut metagenome | isolation source: healthy gut F | host: Homo sapiens | reverse complement strand
TCCCAACAAAGAAATCAGGGACAGTTACTGTTCACACGTTATGATTTCCCCATGAAATGAAAAAGAAACTCCTGATTTTACAAGGAATTTCCGGGCAAAAAAATAAGCAGGTGATTCTGAATTCAGATATAAAAATAGAGCGGGTGATGGGAATCGAACCCACGTATCCAGCTTGGAAGGCTTGAAGGTGAACTACCATTGAACTACACCCGCGTCTCACGACGAGACTTATAATACCACAAAATTTCACAAAATGCAATTACATTTTTATTTTGGTTGTATGGAACAGCTTCTCCGTCGGTATCTGCACCAGCAGCACTGCCGCGAATACCAGCGCGCATCCAAACAGTTCCCGGCCGAAAGCTTCTGCCCCAGAATCGCAGCCTGCCAGAACGGAAAATACCGATTCAGGCTCCAGAAGCAGGGAGGCCACAGTCGGATCCGCCATTCTGTGCTACCACCGACTCCACCACAGGACATCACGCCCGCGTACAGGATCCGGCGCTGCTGCCGCAATAATAGCCGACACAGACGGATGGTCAAAGAGTAACATCAGCACTCCGGCGATCACCCCTGCCGTAAAGAACTGCGCAGGAGATCACCACGCCATCGGCTTTCGGGAAAAATAATCAATCACCAGAATATGTACCGAAAATACCACGGAACACATCAACACCAGCCGGTCGCCCGCCCCGATGGAGAAAGGACTCGGTCATGCACAAGAAATACATACCCACAGCCGCGATCACCGCGCTGATCCAGATATTGATGCCAATTTTTCTCTTTAAGAACAGCCCCATAAACGGCACAATGATGATGTACAGTGTCGTGATAAATCCGGCTTTTCCCACCGTTGTCTGTCCAATGCCAAACTGCTGAAGGCAGCTGGCCAGAACACAGAATACAACCGCAGCAGATGCCGCCAAGAATGCCCATGCGGGTCTGCTCTTTTTTCTCCTCCTCAGGCAAGGTCTGCCATACACTGTCCTTTCTGCCGTGCAGGAAAATAAATGCACGGAATCAGGACCGCGCCGCCAAGAATAAACCTGCAGGTATTAAACGTAAAGGTTTCCACATAATTGAGTCCTTCACTCTGGGCCCAAAGGCCACGCCCCAGACCAGGGCCGCAAGGAGCAGCATACAGCTGTGCCTTTACCGATTGTTTTGTATTCGCTTCCATTCTCTTTTGTCCTCAACTTTCTGCTGCCGTGCAGGAAACTCCCCTGCCTGTCACTGTAGCCATGTTCTCATCTTCACTGATCCACATAGGCTCCGAAACCGCTGCTCTGCTTCTCTGTTCCATCCGGATAGACCCACAGCGCCTCCACTCCGTCCTGTGCTTCCACAAAGGCCATTCCCGTCTCTGGGTCCATATTAAAGACCGCCGTGGACAGGGCATCTGCCCTGGCGCTGTCGTTGCAGAGGATGGTGACCGAATCGTAAGTATTCTCCACGGCATCAGGGTGTCCGGATCAATGATATGATGATACCGCACGCCATCCACCCCATAGTACCGCTGGTAGGTTCCGCTGGTCACCAGGCAGGTATCGGTAAGCTTCAGCACATGCAGGTAAGCCTTCGCCGCGCTGGTATCCGGGTTCTGGACTCCCACGCGCCAGGGCTTGCCGTCTGCCTTTGTGCCAATGGTCTCCACATTGCCGCCAAGGCTTAAAAGCGCGGAGGTCACGCCAGCCTCTTTCAGGGTCTCAGCCAGGCGTTTCGTGGCATACCCCTTCGCGATAGCTCCCACATCCAGGCTCATGGCCTCATCTGGCAGATAAACCGTGGATGCCTGTTCATCAATCTGCACCTGATCCAGATTTACATGCTCCGCCGCATTCTGGAGTTCCTGCTGGCCAGGCACCTGCGCCCGGGATGGATTTTCTATTCCCGCCTCCCGGTAATCATGCCAGACAGAGAGCACACTTCCCATGGCCACATTGACCTTTCCACCGGTTTCCTCATATTCCTGTCTGGAAAACTCCAGCAAGTGGATGATCTCCGGATCTACCGTGACCGGGGGCAATCCCGGCGTTGTCGTTGATGGTTTTGATATTATTCACGCCATCATAATTATCGTAAATATCAAACAGCTCATGATATTTCTCCATGGTATCTTCTGCCAGGCTCTTATATTCCTGAAACTGTTCCTCGCTCTCCGCGCAGATGGTAATGCTGGTAATGGTATCAAAATAATCCAGATACTGCGCGTCATAGGCAGTCAGCTTCGGATTATTTCCGGCACAGCCAGACAGTAAAAACGCGGAAGCCGCTGTCAGAAAAATGGCTTTTTGATCTTCATAATTCACCCGTTTCTTTTCCTTTTTGCACACACCCGTTAATCATAGCACAAAAAAGAATGTTGGAAACCCAGCATTCTTTTTGTTATTATGATCTTACAGTTTCTCCATCAGCTCTTTCAGATGCGCTGTCAGCTTTGTATTCTCCGCATAATCCACCGGACAGTCAATGATGACCGGTACTTCCTGTTCAAATGCTTTTTTTCAGCGTTGGTACCAGTTCTTCCGCCTTTGTGATGCGGTATCCGATGGCTCCCCATGCTTTCCGCAAACTTCACAAAATCCGGATTTGTGAAATCCACATAGCAGCTCTTTCCGTACTGATCCATCTGTTTCCACTTGATCAGTCCATAACTGGAATCATTAAAGATCCGCGTAACAAATGGCGTTTTTGGCCCGCAGCGCCGTCTCAAATTCCTGACAGTTCATCATAAATCCGCCGTCTCCGCACACTGCCAGAATCTTCTTTTCCGGATGAACCAGCTTGGCACCGATGGCTCCTGGCACGGAAATTCCCATGGTTGCGAAACCGTTGGAAATGATGCAGGTATTCGGCTCATAGCAGTTATAATGGCGCGCGATCCACATTTGTGGGCACCGACATCCGAAATCACAATGTCCTCCGTCCCATGACCTTGCGCACATCATTCAAGATCCGCTGTGGCTTCATCGGGAACGAATCATCGGAAGCGTAGGCCTCATGCTCCTCCACCATCATCCGTCTGATCTCCAAAGCCCGCTCCGGCTCCTGGCGTCTGGAAGTTCTTCTTCCGATCTGTACCAGGGCATCCGCGATATCGCCAACCACTTCTACCTCTGGCTGGTACAGCTTGTTAATGTGGGCCGGACGCATATCCACATGGACAATATCAGTTTTTCCCTCCGGATTCCACTTCGCCGGCGCATACTCCACAATATCATACCCTACCGCGATCACCAGATCCGCCTCTTCCATGATCTTATTCTGGTAATCCTTCTGCGGAATACCAATGGTCCACATGGAATATGGATTATCAAACGGAATCACGCCCTTTGCCATCATCGTATTGATCACCGGGATTTTCAGCTTGGTGGCAAACTCTGTCAGCTCTTTTGACGCATGTCCACGCACCACACCACTTCCTGCCAGAATCACCGGATTCTTTGCCTGGAAGATCATGCCTGCCGCATCCTGCACGGTATCCAGCTCCGCATACTCCTTCGGCGCGATTTTCTTGCGCAGCGGCTTTCTCCCTCCGGCACCGGCATTTTCGCCACATTCACCGGCATATCGATGTGTGTGGCTCCCGGTTTCTCACTCTCCGCGTATTTGAATGCCAGACGCACAATCTCACCTACCGTGTCCGGCCGCACCACCATCTTGGTCCGTTTTGTGATCGGTTCAAACATCTTGGTCAGATCCAGGAACTGATGTCCGGTAATGTGCATGCGCTCGGTTCCGACCTGTCCGGTAATGGCCACTAACGGCGCGCCGTCACTGTCTGCATCCGCCACACCGGTTACCAGATTGGTTGCGCCGGGCCCCCAGGGTAGCCAGGCACACGCCGGCCTTGCCGGTCAGTCTTCCATATACATCGGCCATAAAAGCCGCGCCCTGCTCATGCCGCGTAGTAATAAATTTGATCGGGGACTGGTCAATGGCATTCATAACAGCCAGATTCTCCTCCCCGGAATTCGAATATGTATTCCACGCCTTCTTCCTGCAGACATTCTACCAGTAAGTCTGCCGCATTTCTCTGTCGTTTTTCTTTCTGCTGTTTTTCCATAATGACATCCTCCTGTTCGTTCGCCTGCACACGTTTCTATCTGCCCTCCTGTGCCGGCATCCGCATTCTGGCATTCTCTGAATCAGTTCTCTGCCTTTGCTTTTATAATTCTGTAATATAGTCCTGCTTTTTCACAATTACAATCACCATTTTTTATTGCCTGTTTCACAATCGTTTTATTGTAATCACCGTATTTTTCATTTTCAAAAGCAATTTTCGAACAAAATAAAGTGACGGTCCTCTGCCCGGCAAAAAATCCGTCAGAGAAACCGTCACTTTCAAAGAATTTTTATTTCTGTTTTTTCGAATCCAACCGAAGTCAGGAACCGTCCAAAGGCTTCCCGGCCCTCCGGTGTGCACTTGTATACACCGGCGTCTTCCAGAACCCGGGCAAATACCTTTCCGACCTCTTCCTTTAAGATGCCATCCACATTGTCCTTTGTGATGGATGCGTAATGAGGCTTAAATTCATCTACCCAGTCCGCATGCTTTGCCAGCACCTCATCCGCGCGGATGTCTTTTCCTTCCACAATCGCGTCGGCCAGCTTTGCCAGCTCGTCCTTTAAGCGGGACGGAAGCACTGCAAGGCCCATAACCTCAATCAGGCCAATGTTTTCCTTCTTAATATGATGCAGCTCCTGATGCGGATGATAAACGCCCAGCGGATATTCTTCCGTGGTGATGTTGTTGCGCAGCACCAGATCCAGCTCGTAGCGGTCTCCGTTCTTACGCGCGATTGGCGTAATGGTGTTGTGCGGCTCGCCATCGGTCTCCGCATAGATGAACGCTGCCTCATCGGTATAACTGCGCCATGCCGTCAGTACCTTTTCGCCCAGGTCAATCAGGCGGTCCGGATCCTCACTGCGCAGACGTAAAACCGACATTGGCCAGTGCACAATGCCTGCTTCCACATCTTCAAAGCCCGGCATGGTAAATTTCTGCTCCATTCCGGCCTTCGCCATGGCGAAGGTATAGTGTCCGCCCTGAAAATGGTCATGGCTTAAGATGGAACCGCCTACGATGGGCAGATCCGCATTGGAACCTACAAAATAATGAGGGAACTGCTTTACGAAATCAAACAGCTTCACAAATGCGGAGCGGTCAATCTTCATCGGTGTATGCTGTCCGTTGAAGATGATGCAGTGCTCATTATAATATACATACGGAGAATACTGGAATCCCCAGCGGCTCTCATTTACCGTAATGCGGATGATGCGGTGGTTGTTTCTTGCCGGATGGTTCAGGCGGCCTGCGTAGCCCTCATTTTCCATGCAGAGCAGGCACTTTGGGTATCCGCTCTGTTTCGCCAGCTTTGCTGCCGCAATGGCCTTTGGATCTTTCTCCGGCTTAGATAAGTTGATGGTGATGTCCAGATCTCCGTAAGGTGTGCTGGTTACCCACTTCTGATCCTTGCAGACCCGGTATCTGCGGATATAGTCAGAATCCTGGCTCAGTTTGTAAAAATAGCTGGTAGCGGCCTCCGGGCCACCCTCCTGATAGCGGGTCCAGAAAACATGCTCCACCTCAGATGGGCGCGGCATGAGGCAGTTCATCAGTTTCGCGTCAAACAGATCCCGGTAGGCAATGCTGTTCTCAATGATGCCCTGCTCACAGGCGTAATCCAGAAGCTCTTTTAAAATATCTTCCAGATTTCCAGTTTCCACCGTACCCCTGCGGCTCCTCGTACTCCTCCAGTTTTAATGCCTCCAGCAGCTGATTCGTCGCGTAAATACGGTCCGTTTCTGTGATCAGCCCCGTTTCCAGGCCATACTGCACCAGTTTCTTGATTGCTGTGTAAAACCATAAACATCCTCCCCGTTCCCCAAGTTTTTCTGTGTTTTACGAATGTTTCTGCTGCCAGCCTGCACGTGGGTCCGTATTCCGCACCTGTCCGGTCTCGCAGCTTCTTTTTTCAGTATAATCCGTTTTCATCCACAATTCCATAGAATAATCTTTGCCGTATCTACAAATTTCTGCGGCACCGCCGTATGATGCTTTTGCGCTACCGGCGCATTCCCCGGACAGCCGGCGCAATACGGTCTGTCACCAGACCGCCCAGCAGGCCGATCACGCCGCCCGTGATCACGCCTGCCACCAGAAGCACCGGCAGATAGGAAAACACCCCGGCCGTACCTGTAATCCATGCCGCCATGGAAAGCTGGCCGATGTTGTGGAACACACCGCCCAGAATGCTGACTCGGTCTTCTCAAACCAGTCCATCTTTTTCGCCAGTGCCATAACCGCAAGGCTTAAGATACCACCGGCCAGCGCGTACAGCATGCTGCCAGGATTGCTGAAGGTAAAGCCCACCATCACAATGCGAAGCAGCCCCACCACCAGGGTTCCGGCAGCTCCACTGTGTAGAGTCCTACCACATTCACCAGATTGGCCAGTCCCAGCTTAATGCCCGGGACCGGAACGGGAAGCGGAATCAGCGCCTCCACGTAGCTGAATATAAAAGCCAGCGCAATGAGAGAAGGCCGTACTGCGCGATTTTCCCCCGCGCTGCTGCGTCCATTGCTGTTCTGACTGTTCTTTCACGTGCATATCCACCGTAGGTGTCTACGATAATCTTACGACCGGTGAGACCTGCATCTCCGTGTGGTCCACCTATTACGAAACGTCCTGTAGGATTGATAAAGAACTTTGTCTCAGCATCAATCATATCCTTTGGAAGAATTGGATCAAATACATATTTCTTAATATCCTCATGGATCTGCTCCTGGGTAACGTCCTCATCATGCTGTGTAGATAAAACAACTGCCTCAAGTCTCTTTGGCTTTCCTGCTTCATCATACTCTACAGAAACCTGTGTCTTTCCGTCCGGACGAAGGTATGTAAGTGTGCCGTCTTTTCTAACCTTTGTGAGCTGGAATGCAAGCTTGTGAGCGAGTGCGATCGGGTATGGCATATACTCCTCAGTCTCATTGGTAGCATATCCAAACATCATTCCCTGATCTCCGGCGCCGGTATCCAGATCATCTGTCAGCTCGCCCTCTTTTGCCTCAAGTGCCTTGTCAACACCCATGGCAATATCTGCGGACTGCTTGTCGATTGAAACCATTACTGCACATGAGTTTCCGTCGAGTCCCTTCTTTCCGTCATCATATCCGATCTCAAGTGCTGTTTTTCTGACGATTGCAGGAATATCAAGCTGTGCCTTTGTGGTAATCTCTCCTGTTACAAGGATGAAGCCAGTACAGCTTGCTGTCTCACATGCGACACGGCTCATCGGGTCCTGCTGTATGCATGCATCAAGGATGGCATCTGATACTGCATCGCAGAGCTTATCCGGATGTCCCTCAGTTACTGATTCTGATGTAAATAATAATTTCTCCATTAATTATCTGTTGCTCCTTTCATACTGTGTGACCAATATTTTTTCAATAAAAAACCACTTACTGCAAATAAGTGGATTAAAATTAAGATAATAAAAAAATCCTCTTATTGTTCGATTACTCGCTCAGGTTGGCACCTTCCTGTTTTCTAACAGGGGTTGCCGTGACTTCATAGATCCTTTGTATCTCCATCACTCTGAATAAGAGAAGTTACAATATAGAATTTTTCAAATCTCTGTGAGCTATATTACTACCACCTGATATATATGTCAAGTACCATTTTTAAGACATATTTATCAATAACCCATTTTCGAGACAATCTTCACTATTTATAAGCTATTTTATGCAATTATTCTTTCTTCTTTATTGACTTTCATAATTTTGGCAATTATACTTAAATTTGTATTTATAGTACTAAACACACAATATCAAAATAAATTTTTGGAGTAACTCATGATTAAAATCAGCATAAAAGATGCGCAGATTGGTATGGTGGCAGCAGAACCGATAAAGACCCCTCTGGGGCAGATACTTGCACTGCCCGGCACACCACTCACCCGTCAGCTCATCAACAAAATGAAGCTATATAAGGTAAGCAGCATCTCAATTCAAAACCCATCCTATGCAGCAGCACCGCAAGCCGGCGAAAATACAGCAAAGCGAGACAAGGTAAAACCTGTACCCAAAACCCGCGCACATGAGATGGTGACCAACATCCAGCGTGTTCAGGCCTCAGAAGAGTTCCTAGGCTTCCAGCTCAAATACCTCACTTGTATAAATCAAATCAAGGATACCTTTGGCAAAATCTGTGCCGGCGAAAAATCCTTTGATGAGGCTGCGCTTCTTACTGCTGTCATTGACCTTTCCGCATCGTGCGGCACTACAATCGAGACCTTTGACATGCTCTACAACATGCGCACCATTGCAGACCCGTTGTACTCACACTGTCTGAATGTAGGGCTTATTACAAGGATGATCGGACGATGGCTTCATATGGAAAAGACAGATGTGAATACGCTTACTATCGCAGGAGTACTTCATGATATCGGTAAATGCAAAATTCCCGATGATGTGTTAAACAAGCCTGACAAGCTCACAGATGAAGAATTTGCACTCATAAAAAAGCACCCACAGTTTGGTTTTGATTTGATTAAGGATCTGCAGATTGACTCCAGAATAAAGCGCACAGCACTCATGCATCATGAGCGCTGTGATGGCTCAGGCTATCCTTCGCAGCTTGACAGCTCACTGATTGACGACTTTGCCATGATAACAGCCATCGCCGATGTATATGATGCCATGACTGCTGCCAGACGCTATCGCGCACCACTTTGTCCGTTCGCTGTCATATCAAGCTTTGAGAGTGAAGGTTTTACAAAGTACAATACAAAGTTCCTGCTTTTGTTTTTGAAAAAGCTTGCTACCACATACCAGAGCAACCGTGTAATGCTCAACGACAGCCGGTTCTGTAATATTGTGATGCTCAACCCACATGAACTGTCACGCCCTATTGTACGTTTTGATGACGGCAGTATACTTGATTTGTCCACAAACCGCGAGTTTTTCATCAAATCTGTGATGTAAGCCGATTTATAATCAAAAGGGTTACGGAGTAGTTACTCAAAAAATTATAAAATAACCAAAAATAAGAACCGTGCATCTACAGTAAGATGCTGCCGGTTCTTATTTTATATATTGCATTTATATTGTGTTTACATTTCATGCTTTACGTATATATCTATTACGATACCTTGAGTATGAACTTCTGAAGCTCCTTCTCATCCTCTACTCTGGCAATCTTTGCGCCAATCTTTGTAAGCTTCTCCTCGAGTGCCTCATAGCCTCTCTGGATATAGTAGATATCATCAACCACTGTGATGCCCTCTGCTGCAAGACCTGCTATAACCAGTGCAGCTCCTGCTCTTAGGTCAGGTGCATTCACTCTGGCACCTGTATCTTTTCACGCCGCTGATGATTGCTATATTGCTCTCTACCTTTATATCAGCTCCCATTCTGGTGAGCTCGTCAACATACTTGAAACGATTCTCAAATATACTCTCTGTCACTGTACTGGTGCCCTCAGCGATACCCAAAAGCACCGCCATCTGTGGCTGCATATCTGTCGGGAATCCCGGATATGGAAGTGTGGTGACCTGTGTATGCTTTAAATGTCCGTCTGATATTACTCTGACTGAGTCATCAAACTCCTCTACCTGGCAGCCTACCTCCAATAGCTTTGCTGTGGTGGCCTCAAGATGCTTTGGAATGACATCCTTTACCAGCACGTTGCCTCCTGCTGCCGCAACTGCAAACATGAATGTACCTGCCTCAATCTGATCCGGAATGACAGAATACTCTGTCGCATGTAATTTCTCCACACCTACAATTCTGATGACATCGGTTCCTGCGCCCCTGATATTTGCTCCACCAGTCCTTCATTCTGGTACACCGTGCTCTCCGCAAAGGTTTTCCAAATGACGCGCCAGCGGAGCAAACGCGGACTGCGGATCCCGGATATTGCGGATATTTCCACGCTTTACACGATTCCAGAGCATATTGCGGTCCTTGTCTGTCACAAAGCCCATCTTGTCATAGGCGAGTTGCAGCGCCTCCGAAAAATCGGTTGTCACTTTCAGCAGATGCCCGCTTCCATAGGCGTAAAATTCCATATCGGAAAAGCTGATAATTGGATTTCAGTTCCAGGCGGTCCGACTGTTCATAGCTCACCCGCTTCGGCGCAAAAATCCGGATGCTCCGGCTGTTTTTTGATTTCTTCCTCCAGCTGGACAAAATAGACCCGTTCCTTTTCCGGTGACGCAAACCAGCCAATGCCGTCCAGTTTTCCATTTCCAAGATCCGCATTGCAGACGATGGTATCCTCCGGACTGTCCGCGTAACGGTTGGGACCGGTTTTCATGACGCGTTTTTAAATGGATCCGGCTCTCATCCACCGTAACCTCGGAAATGTAGTAGCCATTTTTCTCATAACTGGTTTCTTCCTGCATCTGGTCATTGATGATGCGGATACTATACATAGGAAGATTCTCAGTCCGCCATTGACCAGCCAGATGTCATCCCCCCGCGCCATGCCATATACCAGGTCACGGCCCACAAAACCAAGGGGCGGACATATTCCCCGTCTCCGGCCCGGATTTCCCCGATTTTCCCGGTCTCCAGATCCATCAGATGCAGCACACCGGACTCGTAAATGGTACCCTCCTGCCACGCGATACGTTTTTATCACTGCTGACTGCAAAGGTTCCTTCTGCCAGAGAATCTGCCACAACCATATTCTCACGGCTGTTCATATCAATTCCATAAATGGCATGATCTACATACAGGTACAGCATTCCTCCCGCGGTCTGGCAGGCCAGGCGGTCAAGATCTGCCTCCAGCTGCTCATAGGAACCGGAATACGGAATGAAATAGCGCTCCTCCAGCGCGTTTTCAGAAAGCCGTATAATGATACCCGGCAATTCCATTCTCGCCCTCATGATTTCCACGGTTCATATAACCATATACCAGAAAGTCCATATCCCCGTCATCTTCCACGGAAAGGATTCTGGTATCATGATGGTCATAATTGCTGCGCACATCCGCGCTGTCATCATCCCGGAAGGAAAAAGACTTTCACGGCGCGGCGGTCTGCCGGGTCATAGCTCCATAAGTCCCGGTTCACCCGGTATGCAAAAACCTTTCCGCCCGCGCTCTTTACCAGTTCCACACGGTCGTCCCCGGTAATGCCCAGCAGGATTCTCTTTCGGAATATTCGCTGCGGTCCCCGGAAAAGATCTGATTCACGGTGCGGTCGTACTGCATCATATAAATGCGCAGTTCATTCCATTTCATGGTAAAGTCTTCCTCGACCTCATAAGTTTCCGTACCGTCCTCGCCCTGGCGTTTTGCCTGATAGGAAAGCTGGATGCCGCACATGACACCGTCCAGTTCCTTTAAGTGGATTTCCACATTTGCCTCCGGCTGCATGCCAAGTTTTCCCCAGGTGAGCTGGGAAAAGCTGGAATGAATGGAGGTATGTCCAAAGGTGCTGTTATCCTCTGACGGACTGGTCTCCAGATAAGTGGTCAGACTTCTTGCCTGCTCATAATCAAAGGTCTTCATGGAAAAATCCGCTGCCAGATTCACCATGGCGCGGGCGTTTTCCGCGGCATCGGTCCACAGAATGCGGGTATAATAATAAACCGGCCCGAAATTTTCCGTGTCCAGCTGGATTTTCAGCTGGTATTCCCTTCTTTTGTCAGCAGGTTCTGGATTGGAAGCACAGCAAGAATTCCATCCTCCGTCTGCTGCCAGTCCGAAACCTCAGTCCGTTCCACCAGCCGGTCCCGGTCCATGCTGCGCACTTCATAGCTGATTCCGGTAACCGGTCCTTCCGTGATATGCACGGTAAGTGCCCGGTCCTCCGGCAGAATGGTCAGAGTTTCCCCTGCGGCTGTGGTGTTCATCTCCTGACGGTATCCGTAAAAGCCGGTTCATATCCCGGTCTAACATCTGTACGGTAACACTGGGAAGCGAAGCCGCCTCCATGTCCATATATACGGCCTGGTCCTGGCCGCTGTTCCACCGGTTATTCGCGAAAAAAAAGACGCCCAGCGCCGCCGCGAATACCCCGGATAAAATCGCGATTCGTTTTACAATGTGATTCATATCCTGATTCTTTCCTTATTTTTTATTTACCCTCCATATTTTACCCTGTTTTCTCCTTCCCTACAAGGAAATGTTTTCTTAAATTTCACTTGCCATCTTTCCGGGTATCCTTTATAATAAAATTACACTTCCAATTAATTCATAATAAAAAATTCTGCAATTTCAAACATTCTTATCATTCTGTTTTTATTATGTTCCCAGTTTTACAGTACCTGTTATTCCGGCGCATTTTATATTTCAGCGGAGGTATTTTATGATATACGAAACTTTTCTTGAAACAGTGACAAACAAACTGCAAGGAGGCATTGGGCGATTCCTACCAGTTTACCCTGCGGCCCCTTCCCAAAAACAATGGCGTTACCCTGGACGGGCTGACCATTCAGAGTCCGGGCTGCTCTGTTGCCCCCTACGATTTATCTGAATCCCTACTACGAACAGTACCGCCACGGAACCGATATTTCTGAAATCGTACACGATATTTTGCGGCTCTATCGCGCGACCCCGTCTCCATCTGCCCTGCAGGCCGATTCTCTGGAACATTTTTCCGATCTGCGCTCCCGTATCATGTTCCGGATGATCCACACGGCCTCCAATCAGGTCCTCTTAAAAGATCTGCCCCATCTTCCCTATCTCGACCTCTCCATCGTCTTTTTCCTTTCCCTGGAACGCAATGAAGCCGGCCAGATGACCGCCCTCATTCATCAGGAACATATCCGGCGCTGGAATGTGACCGTGCAGGACTTATGGGAGGCCGCCAGCCACAACACACCACTGGAATACCCGGCTCAGATCCAGAGCATGGCCGACCTCTTGCAGGAAATTGCCCGGAAAAACATGGGGGAACACTATGATCCAGAGCTCATCAGCGAACTTCTGGACTCCGATGACGCATCTCCGCTTTACGTTCTCAGTAACAGCAACGGCCTGTACGGTGCCAGCTGCATGATCTACCAGAACGTACTGAAGGACTTCGCAGACCACCTTCAGGCAGATCTCATTCTTCTGCCATCCAGCGTCCACGAAGTCCTTCTGACTCCGGAATCTTCCGGAAACCTCTTATGAAGACCTCAGTTCCATGGTGACCTCCATCAACCGTCAGGAAGTCTCCCCCGAAGAACAGCTTTCCAACCAGGTCTATCTGTTCTCCCGAAAAGAAGGGACATTAAAAATCGTGTCCAATGCGCCAGCTGGTGGGCGCGTCCGCACTTTCCCTGAACACTTCCGGTCCGCTCTGTCTGCTCTGTAGCCAGTTGTCTGCGCTCTGGCCACCAGCTTCCTGCCTGACAGCTACTCTACAGGATCCGGCTGCCGATCTGGAAAATGGACACAGCAAAAGCACCAGGCCAGCACAATCTGGAACAGGACCATCTGCAGCGTGAATTTTAATGATCTGGTTTCACGCCGGATCGTTCCCACTGCAGCCACACACGGAGAATACAGCAGGCAGAATACTAACAGCGCATAAGCATTGGCCATGCCAAACCCTGCAATTCCCAGAACCTTGGAAAGCTCTGCCATACCAGCCGCAGAGTTGATGTTGCTGATGCCATAAAGCACGGAGAAGCTGGACACCACCACTTCCTTCGCGGACAAACCAAAATCAGCGCCACCGCGATCTGCCAGGTGCCAAGGCCCGCCGGTTTTAATACCGGAACCAGGAGACGTCAATGGCAGCCGCAAAGGCTCTGGGTCACATCCGTCTCATAGCCATGAATACCGAAGTTTAAGACAAACCAAAGCACAATGGATGCCACA
>VOFG01003953.1_pt1 | contig 13829 bp, 22 predicted proteins | sample 5384171 | NCBI WGS metagenome assembly VOFG01 (sample SAMN12384726, study PRJNA508395) | human gut metagenome | isolation source: healthy gut F | host: Homo sapiens | reverse complement strand
GGGTACGGTATGGAAACGAAAGAACTGATTAGGGCGCTATCAGGCGCGGACAAAAGAGGAGAAAGATGCACAGGAGACAATGCTGCAGGCGTTGGAAAAAAAGTAGAGAGCCACTTCTGCACCGGACAATGCCATATCATTTTACGGTCAGCGCGCTTTGTCCTTAATCCTGAGATGAATCGAGTGCTGATGGTGCATCATAATCTATTTGGTACGTTTACGTGGCCGGGCGGGCATACGGATGGAGAAACGGATTTACTTGCTGTTGCACTTCGTGAGGTGCGGGAGGAAACGGGCATCAGGGCGGTATATCCGCTGTCGGGCGCACCGTTGTCGCTTGACCTGCTATCTTGTCCGGCACATGTAAAAATGAAGTGCCTGTGCCGGGGCATACACATTTTTGCGTTACCTTTGGCTGCGTTGCGCCGGAGGGACAGCCCCTGATACATAAAGCGGATGAAAACAGCGCAGTAAAATGGCTCCCCATTGATGAATTGGACGGGATGTGCAAAAGGCGCATATGCTGCCGCTCTACAAAAAGCAATTGCGCGCTCGCGCGCCCTGCGTATAGAGAAGGAGCATTGCTATGCACTCCTGCCGAGCGCGCTGCTCCCATGGTACCGCGTGTCTGCCCGCAAGCTGCCGTGGCGCGAGGACCGTGAACCGTACCATGTGTGGCTGTCGGAAATCATGCTCCAGCAAACGCGGGTGGAAGCCGTAAAGGGGCTATTACGAACGGTTTTACAAGAGCTTCCGACAATTGCGGCGCTTTTTGCGTGCGCGCCGCAGGATCGGCTAATGAAGCTATGGGAGGGTTAGGCTACTACAGCCGCGTAAAAAACCTACAGAAAGCGGCGAAAATTATTATGTCTGATTATGGCGGACAATTTCCCGGGCAATATGAGCAGATTGCGGCCCTGCCCGGCATTGGCGCGTACACAGCCGGCGCGGTTGCATCGATCTGCTTTGGAATGCCGACACCTGCGGTAGACGGTAACGTGTTGCGCGTCCTTGCACGGATTACAGAGGAGTATGAACCGGTAGATACGCCGGCGGTGAAAAAGCGAATTGCCTTTGCTTTTGGAGCGGATTTACCCGGCGGAGGCCTGCGGCGACTTTACGCAGGCGCCATGGAGCTTTGGCGCGACGGTCTGCCTGCCAAATGGTACGCCTTTGTGCGGCAGCTGTCCGGCAAGGGCATTTTGTATGGCGTATGCGAGCGGGTCGCAAAGCGAACTGCCAAAGCGGAAACCAGAAACGGATGCGCCGGGTGGAGGAACGCACGGTGTTTGTTTTAACGAACAAAGACCGCGTTGCGCTTCGCCGCCGGGCGGAGGACGGCCTGCTTGGCGGTCAGTGGGAGTTTCAAACGTTTTGGAAAAGAAACGGAACAGGCCGCGCTGCAAATTGCGGCCCGGTGGGGCGTCCGCCCTGCGGCATTGCTAAAAAGGGTGACCAAAAAGCATGTATTTACGCATGGAGTGGCATATGGTGTGCTACTACATTCGCTGATGAGGCGGAACGGAGCAGTTTTTTGGCCTTGCTGGGAACAGCTGGAACAGGAAATTGCCCTTCCGACTGCGTTTTCGATTTTAAAGAAGAAATAAAATAGAGGTGCTGACAATGGAGAAACTTTCTCAAATGCCCAATATTGGGCCCGCATTAGAGGAACAGCTTATGCGTGTGGGCGTCGACACGCCGGAGCAGCTAATCAAAATAGGAAGCCGGGCGGCATGGTGCAGAATCAAACAAATTGACGCGTCGGCGTGCATACACCCACCGGTTGTATGCGCTGGAGGGAGCGGTACAGGGCATACGGAAAAATTTGCTTCCGCAGGAGGTAAAAGCGTCACTGAAGGCGTTTTACAACGAAAATAAATAAAAAGAGCCGCAGACTTTCGCGGCTCTTTTTATGACCTTCCTATAAGCTTTAACACTTCTTTTTTCATCGATTGCGGTCAGTTCAGTCCACGCGGGCCGGAAGCCGCTTTTGATTGCGTTGCGCACAGAGGCGATATTTGACCATGCCGCGCAGTAAAAAGGAACCTTTCCGCGTTCAAAAACTTGTAGTGCGAGCTGGCTCGTGAGCGCAGACGCGACGCCGCTGCGCCGGTAACCGGGCAGCACGTCAACCCAATTTGCCACATTGTGTCGCAGTCGGCGGAACACCCCGCAAGACCGATTATATGACCGCCGTCATAGGCTGCGGCCGCTAAACGTCGAGTTCTTTGCGCAAAAGTGCGTTGCGCCACTCCGGCAGATATAGTCCCGACAGCTCGCTTTGCTCTAAAATGCGCGTCTCAAACCTGCAGGGAAGCGTCGTCAAAGCGGTTACATCGGGGCAAAAGTACTCTGCCATAAACAGACCCGTTTTCCGTATTTTCGAAATTTTCATCGAGCAGATGCAGGTTCGGCGTTTCAAAACAATGTTCAACCGGAAACCGGCTGATATAATTCTCTACAAACCCAGCAATTCTCTCGTCTACAGAAGCGACAATATTTGTGCCATAGGAGACGAGATTGCAAAAAAACGGCAGAGTCAAATATTTTCGCGTCCGGGTGCGGCCTTGATAGCACAGTTTTGTTTTGCCCCGTGCAGAGGTCGCCCATATCACAGCCGAGGTCAATCGCCGACTGGCGCATCGCTGTTGCAAGGATTGTCTGATTCGTCATAGCGGTCTCTCCCTTTGCTGTTGGTTTATTTTACGGAGGCTAAAAACGCTTCTACCTCCGCACGCATTGGCACAGAGGTCATTGCACCGCTCCGGCCGACGCATAGCGCGCTCGCATAAGTCGCGAAGCGGACCGCCTCGCGCATGGAGTTCCTCCGATAGGCAGACGGTTACGCCCGCCGTAAAGGTGTCGCCCGCCGCGGTTGTGTCCACGACAGTTGTTTCGACAACACCGTGGTGCAGGATATCCGCTCCGGCGCTATACACACAGCCATCACCGCCAAGCGTGATAATTACATCACCGATACCGCGCGCGCGAATTTCGCCGACGGCGGCCTTTGCGCCGTCGACACCATCAATCTCATGGCCTAAAAAAGCTGCGCTTCTGAAAGGTTGGGCACAAAGAGGTCGGTCGCCGCGAGCAGCGCGTCCGGAAGCGGGCACATCGGCGCAGGGTTTAGTACGACATACGCACCGTTTTGTTTTTGCTGTCTGTGCCGCGTAGACGACCGTATCAAGCGGTATTTCGAGCTGAAGTACGCAGTAGTCCGCCCACGCAAATAACGCATGATTTTGGTCGATACTATCCTTTGTGATACATCCGTTTGCGCCAGCGTCGAGAATAATACATTATCGCCGCCGCACACGGTTATGACAGCAACGCCGGTGGAGGCGGAGGTGTCCGTCTCCACGCCGTCCGTTTGTACACCGTACTGCGTAAGGCTCTGCCGCATCATATCGCCGTACATGTCGGCGCCGACACAGCCCATCATTTTAACACATCCGCCCAGCTTCGCGAGTGCGGCGGCCTGATTTGCGCCCTTGCCACCGGGGTTGACGCGAAAATCGCCCCCGCGGATCGTCTCACCCATTAGAGGCATCCGTTCCGTTTGAATTACCATGTCGGCGTTCATGCTGCCGACGACTAATATATGCTTCATCCTATTCCTCCGTAGCTACCCTTGCTGTTTCATGGGCCAGCTCCGATATTTTTTACAAGGTTATAATCCGCTACGCCGGTACGCAGCGTATCGCAAAACGGCGCAGTCCATTTTTCCGGTATTCCGCCTGTACCGAGCATCATGCCGATGATAGAACCGACGGTCGCGCCGTTGCAGTCCGTGTCAAAGCCGGCCTGTACAATGGGGCAGATTGACTTTGCGAAGTCGCCGCCGCCAAATAAAATACCAATCACTACGAGCATTGCATTTGAAATCGTGTGGCACCAATCGTGCTCGGTGTACTCGTCATAAAGCTCATGTATGCGCGCAGCCGCGTCATCAATAGATATCCCTTCGTGGTACCAGTCTATGACAAGGCGCACTTGCTGTGCAAGGCGCGACTTATGCGGAATCTGCGACAAGCCTATACGTACAACTTCCTCCCGGTCGCTGCATACCGCCGCAGCCGCGAGCATCGCGCTGATAAACATTTCGCCGTAAATACCATTTTTTATATGGGATACACGCGCATCACGCCACGCCATGTGGGCGGCCGTCTTTGGGTCGGCAGGATTGATATAGCCAAACAAATCGCCCCGAATCTGCGCGCCAATCCATTCCCGGTACGGGTTTTTGTACGTTGCCGTCTGTGGCGGTGTTAAACCGCAGAGCGCATTGCGGTAGGCGATACGCCCGCTGTGCAGGTCACAATTACAGGCAGATCGGAAAGCCACATTTCAATCACGTCGTCCGACGTAAAGTTCTTACCGTACTTTTTAATTCAGCTTAAGCGCGAGCACCGTGTAATTCGTATCGTCGTCGCTCGGCGCAGCGCCGCCGAGCTGGTCGGCATAGCCCTCGCGCGCGAACCACTCTGCTTTTTCCTTACGAAAACTGTCGGAGAATTCGCCGGCGGAGAAGTAGCGGTTAAGAGGAAAATTGTCGCTGTCGCGCATCATCTCCAAAAAGCTCGCTTGTGCGCCGTCCTTCAATCGGCTTACCAAGCAGGCAGCCGCAGATTCTGCCGAGCCACGCACCGTGGATTTTGTCACAAAGCGCGTCTTTATCCAGTGTGTTTTGCAGCGCCGGCTGTTCTTTGGGAGGCAGGCCTGAATCCCCTCCCAGTCCGACGGCTCCTCATAAGCGTAGTCCGCCTGCACTGGCAGGGCCGAAAGCAGATGAAACAGCTCGTCCGCCATCTTCATTCTCTGGCGCGACGGCGCCATTTGCTTAATCTGTGTAAACAGCTCTTTATAGCTGGAGACATCAATGCCCTCTTCTATACACTGCTGCCATTCTGTTTCCAAATTTTGTGCATAATCCATCCATACTAACATTTTATAAACTCCTTTCTTTAATTACAAATTAATTTTTTGTGTGGAGGAGAGCGAAGCGCCTCGCATGTGCCGCTCCACACGAACAGCATCGCCTCTGTGGCCGAAACGCTTCCGGCGGGAAGCGAAAACGCATACTGCTTTTGGCCTACATAGGGCGTCTGCGTGATATAAGTCATTTTGCCGTCGCTGTCGTAGAGCGCCAGCATGACGTACGCATTCTCCGTCGCGCCGGAGATATCTGCGCTGACGGTCAGCGCGCCGCCCGCGGCTTGAGAGGCCATATTGCGGATTGTAATAGGTAGGTTCGGGTCAACCGCGCCCGCGTCGTACGTCAGCGTATAGCTGCCCGCACCGCCCTCAAAGCTCAGCAGGCCGCCCTCATCCGTCGCGGCTGCCGTACCGAGCGATACGCCGTCCTTTGAATAAGCCACACGCCGGCGTACACGTCGGCGACATTGATTTTAAACGTGCCCTCTCCTGTGAAAGAAAAGGTCACCGGCTGACTCGTGCGGCCGTCCTTCTTAGAGAATACCGCGACGCGGTCCGCTATCTGCGCGCCCGCGTGGGTTTGCGTCTCAATCTTTTGCACCGGCAGGGCGGGCGTGTCGGGCTTGCTCTCGCCGACCTGTAAAACATTAAGAAAATAGTCGGTTTCCGCCGCTGTTTTGGGCGATACCTCGATACGGTAACCGTCCGAATCGTGCGTCCTATCCTGTGGCAATCCGCCATGTATTGCCGTTTTTTGTCTTTTGCTGGCGTAATTGTTCCATCTACCCAGAAAAATTGTTCTTTCCGCCAATTACACTAATTTGTGTGTTGTCCGCCTCCGGTAAAAGAGTATCGACCGTCAGCTTTCCGTTATAGCCGATGGTATCGTTACGGAAAACAGTTTGATTCCCGTCACAGTCGGTTCCTCTACACCGTGCAGCAGCCAAGTCTTTTTAAAGTCTTTGTTTTTGGACACGACGCGGTCAAACACGATCATCGCCGCGGGATGCGTCTCGTCCTTTAGGTTGTAAAACAGGAAGCTGCGGTCAAAGTCGCTCATTTTATTTTTGCTGTACGCGCTTGTTAATTCACCCTTTAAATAGGTGTAGTCCGGCTCCGACGGGTCGGGACCGAATTCGTGCCCTGTACCTCGCCGGATTTATAATCCGCAGCCAGCAGCGCGTCAATCGTACCTTTTCACCGCCGGCAATCTTCTGTCCACCGTCGTTGACTTTGTGCCGTGGTGATTCATACTTTCGTCCGGGTCGTAGACAAGCATCGTGTTGTGCGCGACCGTACGCTTGTTGTAGGCCCCGTCGTGTGCATTGCCGTAGGCGTCATACCGCCCGGAGTCGCCCGCCAGCAGACCCTTTAATAAATCTGGAAGTGGCCCGCGTCGAGATGGTGGTGGTTGGCAAACCACAGCTCCCACTTTCATTTGCGCTACAACCGCGTTCGAGTCGAGCCCGTCCTCCCAACTTGTGCGCGCAATCATGTGGCCCATTGGCGAGCCGAAATATTTCGTAAGCGGAAGTTCAGACAGCGGCCTTCCGCTCAAGCCTCGGGTCGTTAAACACCAAAACTCGACCGGGCTTGTGCTGGTTGCCGTGCCCATAAGAAAACGAGGAACCGCTGCCCGCCTCGAGCCCGCCTGCTTCAAATAAGGGTCTTTGTAGTAATTAGAGAGCAGGAAATGGACACGCCGGTAGCCGTGTACCGTGTACCGGGCACACGCCCGTTATAGCTTGCGTCGCCGTTGTGAGCGGCGCGCCGTCGGGACGCATCATATAAATAAACCAATAGCCGTGAACTGCTGGTCGTCGCCATACACATTCGGCAGGCCCATGCGGTCAAAAAATCCATGTCGAGTTGTAGTCCCACTGGCCGCGGTAGCTGCCGTAGCTGGTGCCCTGATGGAACATATGTGAGGTATAGTGGTTGGTCGCGCGGGCAAAACTCGTCAAAAAACGGCCGGCAACCATGTTGTAAATGTCAGGCCGCTCGTCATATACCGCAATTGCAAACGATAATAGGTCGCGCAGCGTCTGCGCCTCGCTCCCGTGGCCAGTGAGTGCGCCCTGTTTCGTCGGCGGCCAGCCGACCTCGATTCCGTCGGATATAATCGCAATTGCCTGCTCGATGAGATACGTTTTATCCTCCTGCGTCAAAAGCGGATAACACCAGTCATACACCTCGGCAATTGTGAAGACGAGATGACCCGCGTTGCGCGTATAGCCGTCATAATTCGGCTCTATGTAGACGACCGACTCGGCAAAGTTTTTTAATATTATCAATCGCCTTACGCCCGAGTGCCTCATTGCCGTTTGTCCCATATTCAAACGCCCAGCCTCGAACCAGCCGAGCCATGTATTGTTATTGTTGCTGCTGTTCTGGTCCTTAGCCGGGGCAGCACACCGTCCGTGCCGGTGTCCTTTGTCAGATTTGCCTGATGCTGGCTCCATGCCGAGGCATTTTCCGTCTTTTTTTGCGTTAGCGAGAATCCGCGGAATATCCTCCGCCGTGAAGTACAGGCGCGGATGCTGTGGCGGGGCGTAAAGGAAGGCGCATTGTAAACGCCGCCGGGCAGAGTTGTATCATCTTCTGCTAAAGTCCCGTCTATCCCTTCCGGATGGACAAACCGCTGCGAGGTCACGACCGCTTTGTCAATCGTAAACCACGGATTGTTTGGAGAAAGCTTATAGGTAATTACACTGTCCTTTTCGATTCGGTAGGTGGACGCAACCTTAAACCAATGCCATTCGCCCGGCATCGCGCCCACGCTCATAGAGTTATAAGCGCCGTCATTGACGCTGACGAAAATACTTTTACTTTCGCTGTTTGGCTTTACACGCAGCCAGAGCGCGTAGGTGCCGGTGTGATCAGCCTTGACCTGAAACGCCATATTGACAGGCTTTTCAATCGGTATTTCCGATTCTTCTACAATTTTGTCCGGGTTGAGCGGCCCCTTTGAGGTATATATTCCTTTCCCGCCGGACATATCGCCGCCGCTCACGGCGCTGAACACCTCCGACGCAAAGTATGTATCTTCCGCTTCTATGACAGCGAGGCCGTCCGTTGTTTGAAACAGAGGAATATTTGGGCCGGAGTCCGCCGCCATAGCCGGTGCCGGGAGCACGGCCAGCAACAAACACAAAATTAAAAAATCGATATGTATTTGTCCTTTATCATTAACTGCATATGCCACCATCCTAACGACTGTTCTATATCTATATCATATCATGATTTACGTTGCCGGGCAATGCTTTTTTGTGAAAAACAAACAGGAGCGGGAGAATTTTCTCCTGCTCCTGTATTGCTGATAAATAGATTTTTATTCCGTCAGCTGGGACGTATAGAGCGCATAGTAGAGGCCCTGTGCCTCCAAGAGCTGCTCATGGTTGCCGGATTCGGCAATATTTTTCTGGTCAATGTACAAGATTCTGTCACAGTGCTTGATTGTCGAGAGCCTGTGCGCAATGATAAATGACGTACGGCCCTTTAATAGGCTTTGCAGCCCTTCCTGTACCAATAGCTCCGTCTTTGTGTCAATCGCGGAGGTCGCCTCGTCTAAGATTAATACCTTCGGGTCGGCAAGGAGCGTACGCGCAAAGCTGATAAGCTGGCGCTGCCCGGCCGACAGCGAACTGCCGCGTTCGGTGACAACGGTGTTATACCCCTGCGGCAGGGAGGAAATAAACTCGTGCGCCGACACGACCTTTGCCGCCTCGATTGCTTCTTCGTCGGTTGCGTCCAAACGTCCATACTTAATGTTGTCCATAATCGTACCGAGAAAATAAACGTATCTTGCAGCATCATTCCCATTTGCTCGCGCAGGGATTTGAGCGTTACGTCATAGATACTGTGCCCGTCGATTGTAATGGAGCCGGACTTGATGTCGTAAAACCGCGCGAGCAGGTTCACGACCGTCGTTTTACCCGCGCCGGTCGGCCCGACAAGCGCAATGGACTCGCCCGGCTTTGCGCGGAACGTTACATCCTTTAGATTGGCACGTTCGTTTCATACTCAAAGAACACATGCTCAAATTTTACGTCGCCTTCAATATCGGGCAAATCGTACGCGCCCGGCCTGTCGACGATATCCGCCTCCACGTCCATTACCTCGAAGATACGCTCAAGGTACGCGGCCGTGTCGATTACGTTGTTATAAAGGTTACCGAGGTTCTGAATCGGCTGCCAGAAGCGGCCGCAGTACGCGCCCATTGCAATAATGACGCCGACGCTCATCGTTTCGCCCATTCCCACGCCAATCAGATAGATTGCCGCCGCCGCGACCGAAGAGATGACGATTGCGGAAGGAAACATCGTATGCGCGATACGCGCACGCTTTACAAACCATGTTGCGCAGGCTTTTCGCCATTTTTTCCGCAATACCCTGGTTGACACCCTCGCGGTCAAACGACTGCGTGACCTTCATACCGTCAATGCTCTCCTGATAATAGGCGTTCATGTTCGAGTTTTTGTTGAAAAAATCCGGCTTGCCCTGCGCTGTGCGCTTTTGACAAGCAATACATACGCCGCGAACGGCACGAGGCCGATTAACACCACTAAAGATAACTTGACGCTCGTCGCGAACATAAAGAACAGGATAAACAGCAGGCTCAAAAAGCTCAAGCACGATGTTAATCAGGCCGTTCGAGAAGAAGTCCGCAACTGAGTTGACATAGTTGACAACACGGACCAGAATTTTACCGTGCGGCCGCGAATCATAGTAGTCAAACGGCAGCGTCTGCAAGTGTGAAAACAAATCCGCGCGTATTTCCGACACAATCTGCTGTCCTGCACGGTTACTGATTAGGCCGCGCTTGCGTTCGAGTACATAATAATCAGAATCAGCACATACCCGATTACGCCGACCGCAGCAATGCCCCATATATTTCCCGCAGGAATCAGCATGTCGGTGATAATCATTAGGATATACGGAAACGTCAGCCCGGACACGATCGCAATCACGCTGAAAATCAGCGCGCTGACGAGCTCCTTTGCGTGGCGCTTGATGTATTTCACGCTTCGGCTAAAGTGCTTAAAACTAAACGGCGAATCGAGCGTTTCATCCACATCGTACTTGTTGCGCGTTTGCTTCAGCTTTTCACTAGGCATGCTGTCCCACCTCCTCTTTTTCGAGGGTTATGCCCTGCTGTAGGCAGTATATGTCGTAGTAGTAGCCTTTCTTTGCCAAAGCTCGCCGTGTGTTCCACTTTCGGCGATTTTACCATCCTCTATGATATAGATACAGTCTGCGTTTTTCACGGAAGAAATACGTTGTGCAATGACAAAGGTGGTATGCCGCCCTTCGCGCGCGGCCAGCTGGCCCTGAATATACGTTTCTGTTTCCATATCGACAGCCGAGGTCGTCGTCGAGCACGACAATCGGCGACTCATATAGCGAGCGCGCGCGCAAGCGCGATTCTTTTGCTTCTGCCCGCCGGACAGCCCGACGCCGCGTTCGCCTACGATGGTGTCATACCCCCCGGCATGCGCTGGATAAATCCGTTCGCATCCGCCATTTTTGCGTATTTGTAAACGTCCCGTTCCTCCATGTCCGGGTTACCGTACGCGATGTTTGCATCAATCGTATTGAAAACAGAACACGTCCTGCATCGCATAGCCAATCTTTGCGCGCAGTGCGTTTAAGTCGTAGTCCTTCACATCGACACCGTCGATTTGACGCTGCCGCCGGTCACGTCAGCAAACCGCGCCATCAGCATAGCAAGCGTCGTTTTGCCGGAGCCGGTCGGCCCCATGATGCCAATCGTCTGTCCCCGGCTCAGCGGTGATGGAAATGTCTTTAATACTCTGAATTATCATAGCTGAAGCTTACATGGTCGAACACGACACGGCCCTCTTCTTTTTTTGCTTCCTCGTTTGGTATGTAAGGGTTTTCTCGTTTTTCACGTCACAGCGCGCGTAGTAGAGCTGCATAACTTTTTGTGTTGAGGAAAAGAAGCGCTGACTGTCATTGATTACTACGCCGACGAGTCGCATTGATTCGTTAATAAGCCAGTTTAGGTTATAGAACAGCAAAACTGGCCAATGGTAAGCTGCTGGTTAATTACCATAATTCCGCCGACAATAAAAACGGTGATCAGAACGCCGTTGCCGAGCGCGTTGAAGATTGGGCCGAACTTTGCCCAAACGCTCGAAGCGGTAACCGCTGCGTCGCGGTATGCGCCGTTTAGTTTGTCAAAACGCCCCTGCTCGTACTTTTCCCGCACAAAGGCTTTCACCACACGGTTCCCGGCGATGTTTTCCTGCACCATTGCATTTAGATGGCTGTTCGTTTCGCGCAGATGCGTACATCGGTGCGGATACTTTACGCATCTTTAAAACAAGGTACGCCATAAACGGTGAAACCACAAGCAGAATAGAGGCGAGCACCGCGTTCGTCGAAAAGAACACAACGAGTCCCGCAATAAAAATAATTACTGCATAAATTGCGTTCGTCATAACCCCACGATACAAAGTGACGCATTGTTTCAAGGTCACCCGTCAGACGCATCATAATATCGCCCGTGCGCGTCGTGCTGTAAAACGACGGCGTCAGCGTTTGCAGCTTTTGTACAGCGTTGTACGGAAATTCGCCAAAACGTCGGCCGACGCGCTGTCTAAAATAAGGCCGTAGCCGTACTGCGTCAGCGCGCGCAGAACATTTAAGCCGAGGTAGAGTCCAATTAGCATAACTGCATTCGAGCTGTCGCCGTTTGTGAAAAACCTGGTCGACAAATGCGGTAATGACCATTGGCGCCAAAATTACGAGCGGCATAGGCAGTTGTGCATGATTAGGCCGAGGTAGAACTTCCACCGGCTGCCTCTCATGTTTTCAAAAATCCACTTTGATTTGTGTCATGAATATATCCCCCTTTGTCCATGACAAAGCGGCTTTTTTTGACTCACGGGTAGTGTATTCCCCCAAAGGCAGCGATGTCAAGCCCTTTTATCCTTTTTTTATATTTCAATTTAAAGACAAAATCAAACGGTGCCCATTTTTAATATGAAGGAAGACAGCGCCCCGCACGGCAGTCCAGAGAGGTGCATATACTAAAAAAAGAGTTAGACAGCGGAGGTCGATTGCGTGTATGTGTTGATTTTATTTGCGGTATCGCTGAGCTTTAGACGCGGTTGCGGTAGGCTTTAGCTATGGCATGAAGGATATTAAACTGCCGGCGCGGTCTATGCTGGCGATGCTTTTAATCTCGGCATTTATGTCGGCTGTGGGGGACGCTGCTCGGCGGGACGGTTTCGTCGTTTTCAGCCCGCAGGCCGCGAAATGGATTAGTTTTTTGCTGCTGATGGGGCTGGGGTTGTGGATGATTTTTGACTCCTTTCGGGAAGAAGCAAGAAACACAGCCGAAAAAAGAGGCGAGAGAGGAAAAACATTTGAGTTTATGCTTAAATCAATTGGGCTGAGTGTAAAAAATTATTAAGCATCCGGTCGACTGTGACTTTGACAAATCCGCTGATTGATTTTGGGAGGCGTCCTACCTTGCGTTTTTACTTTCGATTGACGCGGTTTGCAGCTGTGCGTCGCTTGCGGTAGGGGGCAGCAGCTCGTACATAACGCCATTTTGGTCGGCGTGTTCCAGACCGCTTTTTATTCGCGGGCGATTTTTGCCGGAAAGTATTTCAAACGCCAAGTTTTTTAAACGCAAAGGCGGTCATGCTGCTGCCCGGCACGATTCTGATTTGTGTTGCACTGATCGGTTTTTTAGCTAAAAAGCAGACCGCCGCCAGCAGGCATGCGGTCAATTTTTTTATTTTTTCTTCTTTTGTCCTAATCCGTTTTGGCGGCGGGGCGGACTGTGCCTCGTCGAAATGACAAGCAGAGTCGCCCGAGAGCACGACGGTGTCTTTTTGCTGGGGACAAGCTCATAGTTGTCGCGGCAATCATCAGCACAAACGATCCGTCCGGCAGCTTGATGTTTTTACAGGCTGGAAATACCAATGATGCTTTTTTTTTAGTGATATATTCCTCAGAGAACGTAGTCGTCCTCACCCGCAAACGGTGTTGCGCTCAGCACGAGTACGTCGTCCGCTTTATTGTTGTGTCGCCCTTTGGTATGAGCGGACTTACCCCTGCGGCGAATCATAATAATTAATATACCACCAGGCAGACCGAGGTCTTTAATCTTGTGCCCTGTCCATGGATGCCCTTCAACAATAGGGGCTGTCGATAAGCTGCATTTGCGACAAGCTTTGGTAGTCGGTAAACGTTTTTAAAACCGTGTCGCTGTCGTCTACGAGGCCGAGCCTGCGTGCCAACAGCGGCAGGAGCGTCCCCTGTATGGCGACAGAAAGCAGCGCTACGCAGAACACGATGTGAAAAATATCGTTGCTGGTGTGGGCGTTGCTGACAACGGCGTAAATTGCAAAAACAATGGACGCTGCGCCGCGCAGCCCGGACCAGGCAACAAGCGTCTGCTATTGAGCGGCGTCGAAACAGGGGTTAAAATAGAAACTACTGCAATTGGGCGCGAGATAAAGGTCATAAACAGCGCGATAGCAATTGCGGGCAACAGTATTTGCGGTATCTGCGATGGGAACGACAATAGGCCGATGATGAAAAATAGTGCAATTTGCATAATCCATGTAAAGCCGTCAAAAAAAGTGCGCCAGCTCGACCTTGTGCCGTATTTTGCTGTTACCTAATACGATGCCGGTAATATACACGCTCAAATACCCGTTGCCGCCAATCAGCGTTGGCAGCGCATGCGCGACGAGCGCGATACCTACCATAAAAAATCATATGTAGGCGCTGTTGCTAAAACGCACCCGCTTTAGTACAAACACGGCGGCAAACGCAAGACCAAAAGCCAAACAGCAGGCCGTACGCCACCTGCGCAAAAATAAGGTACGCATACGGCGTATCGCCGCCCG
>VOFG01004582.1_pt1 | contig 13830 bp, 22 predicted proteins | sample 5384171 | NCBI WGS metagenome assembly VOFG01 (sample SAMN12384726, study PRJNA508395) | human gut metagenome | isolation source: healthy gut F | host: Homo sapiens | reverse complement strand
CCAGCGGCTGGACGCGTTTATCACCGAGGGGGAATCTATCGTGGAACTGACAAAATCGAGCTGTGAGGGCTTTTTGGAGAGCCTTGCCAGCAAAGCCCCGCCCCGGGCGGCGGCGGTGCAGCGGCCCGCTTGTGGGCGCGGCCGGCGTGGCCCTGGGCAATATGGTGGGCAGCCTGACCGTGGGCAAAAAGAAGTACGCGGCGGTGGAGGCGGATCTCCGAACCCTGAATGCCCGGGCGAAAGTCCTGCGCAGGCGGCTGGAAGCGCTGGTGCAGGCCGACGCGGAGGCGTTTATGCCGCTGGCTGCCGCCTACGGCCTGCCCAAAGACACGCCGGAACAGGCCGCACACAAAGCCGCGGTGCTGGAAAAGCGCGCTGGACGGGGCCTGTGCTGTGCCTCTGGAGATCATGGAAAAGCCGCCGAGGGCATTGCGCTGGCGCAGGAGGAATACGCCGCCAAGGGCAGCGCGCTGGCCGTCTCCGACGCCGGGTGTGCGGCGCTGTTCTGCAAGGCTGCCTTACAGGCTTCGGGCCTGAATGTCTCCATCAATACCAAACTGATGGCAGACCGCGCCCATGCCGCCGCGTTGGACGCCAAAACAGACGCATTGCTGGCACAGTTTGTGCCGCGGGCAGACGATACGCCGTCCGTGGACGAACAAATAACATCAATAAAGAGGGAAAGTATTATGGCAACGATTTTAAAGGGCGCGCCGGTGGTGGCCGCCATGAACGAGCGCAACGCCGCCTGTGTGAGCAGCTGGCCGCCAAAGGCATCACCCCTACCCTGGCCGTGGTCCGGGTGGGCGAGCGGGAGGATGACCTCTCCTATGAGCGGGGCGTGATGACCCGCTGCGGCAAGGTGGGCGTTGCCGTCCGGCAGTTCGTGCTGCCCGCCGACGCCACGCAGGACGCCCTGCTGGAAGGTCATTGAAAAGATTAACGCGGAGGAGTCCATTCACGGCTGTCTTTTCTTCCGTCCTCTGCCCAGGCAGTTTGACGACCGCACTGTGCGTGCGGCTCTGGCCCCGGAAAAGGACATTGACGGCATCACAGACGGCTCGCTGGCCGGAGTATTTACCAATACCGACCTCGGCTATGCCCCTGCACCGCCCAGGCCTGCCTGGAAATTCTGAAGTATTACGATATCCCCCTCTCCGGCAAGCGGGCCGTGGTGGTGGGCCGAAGCCTTGTGGTGGGCAAGCCTGCCGCCATGATGCTGGACCGCGAAAACGCTACGGTCACGATCTGCAACTCCCGCACCCAGAACCTGCCCGCCCTCTGCAAAGAGGCGGATGTGGTCGTGGTGGCCATGGGTAAAATGGGCGCTGTGGGCGCGACTGCCTGCGGGCAGGCCAGACCGTTGTGGACGTGGGCATCCATGTAGGCGAGGAGGGCAAACTCTGCGGCGACGTCCAGTTTTCCGCCGCAGAGCCGGTGGTGGACGCCATCACCCCCGTACCCGGCGGCGTGGGCACTGTGACCACCTCCGTGCTGGTGAGCCATGTCGTGGAGGCTGCATGCAAAAAAGGCCGGGCTGTAACGACATTTTAGAATAGAAAATAAAAGCCCGGAAAGTCTGCGGTTTCCGGGCTTGGAAAACATTTCCGTCAAGGCGCGTCTTTTTTGATGGCGGGCATTTTTCCCCGCACAAACGAGCAGCAGCAAAGCCGATGCCACACACTGCAGAATCAGCCAGCGGGCTACGACCTGCTCGTCGCTCCAGCCCTTGCGCTTGCGCACATGGTCGTGGAGAGGGGTCAGGTGTTTTTGAGGATGGAGATGTGCAAAAAACGCTTCAGGCTGATCTTCAGGATGCCCAGACTGCCGTCCACGATGAACACGATGGCCGCCAGCAGGAAGGCAAACGGGTGGCCGCACTTGAGCGACAGCATGGCGATGAAAAAAGCCCATGGCGCGGCTACCGGCATCGCCCATCAACAGACTGGAGGGCTTGGCATTCAGCCACAGGTAAGCCAGCAGCGCACCGATGAACACCACACCTGCGGTGGCGATAGGTGCCCAGCTCGGTCTTATAGGCCAGCAGGTAGGTTCCAATGGTCACCACTGCAACACTTGCCGAAAGACCGTCCACGCCATCGGTACAGTTGACCACATTGATACTTGTCCAGATGAGAATAACGATCAGCAGCAGGTACACAGCATACGGCAGAGTGAAGCTCCACTGCAAAAATGCACGCCGCAGCCGTTGAAGTTCAGGTAAGTGGCACCGGCTAGCAATGGCGATCACAAAATCGATCAGGCCTTTTTGTACTCATTCCACGCGGTCTCGGCGGCATCGTCAAAGTAGCCGGACAGCATGGAAGCGATGAGCAGCACGGTATAGATGACATACTCCACCTTGAAGGGCAGGAAGGCCATCGACACCAGCGCGATGCACAGCACGAAAGATCAGGCCGGAACCGCGGGCCTTGCCCTTGGAAAGCTCGCCGTTCACCGCAAACTCGCGGCCATGGTCGTGGGGAAGCTTATCGCGGAAAAACGGAATCCATCAGGGCGGTCAGGGCAAACGCCAGCAGAAATGCCAGAGCATCCACGCCCCGCTGCCCGATGACAGAGGTAGTCAATTTGATCATATTCATAACATTCCTCTTTCTTTCTGTATGTCCTTGTGTTGTGAGTGTATCACGCCCTTGCCCAAAAAAAATCAATCCCCGGCGGCAAAATTCGCTGCGTTTGATTGACTTTTTCCCGCCGCCTCTTTATAATAGTATGTTAGTCTGATTTTCACCCACAACGCAGGAGGAACCATGTCCATTACCCTTGAGCAGCTTTCGGCCAGATGCGCCGGGGCGAACAGGTGCCGCTGCGGCACACCATGCAGGTGGTGCTCACACTGAGCATCCCATCCATCCTGCAGCAGATCGTGGTAACTGCGGTAGAGTACATCGACGCAGCCATGGTGGGGCATATCGGCGCCGCCGCCACCGCTTCCATCGGCATCGTCAGCTCCAGCACATGGCTGCTGCACGGGATGCTGGCGGGGCTGTGCATGGCGTTTTCCATTCAGGTGGCGCAGTATCTCGGGGCTGACCGCCAGGAGGATGCCCGTGGCGTTTTGCGGCAGTCCATGCTGTTCTATTTAGTGGTGGGGCTTGCCGCTGCCGCCTTTGGCGTGGGCATCAGCCGGTTTCTGCCCGGGTGGCTGGGGGCAGACACGTCATTGCGGACAGACGCCTCGGCTTATTTTGCCATCTGGTCCGCGTCCCTGCCCTTCATTATGGCCATGGGCACCTATTCCGCCATGCTGCGCTCCTGCGGCGACGCGCTGACGCCCGGCCTGATCAGCATCTTCACCTGCGTGCTGGACATCATCTTTAACTTTTTCCTCATTAACCCCACCCGGGAGATGACGGTGTTCGGTCCAAACCTCACGGTCTGGGGTCTGGGCTGGGGCGTACCAGGCGCAGCACTAGGCACGGCACTTGCCAACGCAGTGGGCGGTACGCTGGCGTTGGGCGTTCTGCTGCTGTGAGACGGCCCACTGTGCATCCACAAACCCGGCGCCTGGCACATTACCAGCCCTGCCTGCAGAACCTGTGGAAGGTAGGCGCACCGCTGGCTGCAGAGCGTGCAGTTCTTTCCTCGGCGCAGGTGCTGCTCATCCGCATCGTATCCGGCCTTGGCACCACCGCCATTGCTGCCAACAGTCTGGGTGTAAGCGCCGAAAGCCTGTGCTACATGGCGGGCTACGGCATTCAGGACGCTGCCCTTGCGCTGGTGGGACAGGCCGTGGGCGCAAACCGCCGGGACATGGCAAAGCGCTTTGCGTGGCTGTGCACCGCCATGGGCATGGGCATCATGGCGCTGACCGGCGTGGGGCATGTATGTGTTTGCCCCGCCAAGCTGATGGGCATTTTTACCGCCGATGCCGCCGTTATTGCGCTGGGCGCACGGGTGCTGCGCATCGAAGCCTTTGCCGAACCGATGTTCGGGGCAAGCATCGTGGCCAGCGGCTCCATGCAGGGCGCCGGGCGACAGCACCGGCTGCTTTGTGCTGAACCTTGTCAGCATGTGGGGCATCCGGCTCACGCTGGCCGTGCTGCTGGCTCCCCGCTTCGGGCTTGTGGGCGTGTGGATTTGCCATGTGCTTTGAGCTGACCATGCACCCGCGGCGTGCTGTTCCTTGCTGCGCTGGCGCGCGGCAGATGGCTGGACAAAGGGGCATTAGCCTGATCGACCGCTGGCGGATCTATTTTCCTCTAAATAACACCCGGCCGGGAACCGCACTGCGGGACCTGACCGGGGAGTTTTGCTGTGGTTATATGATTTGAGAAGAAAAAAAAAATGGAGAACAAGTTACTTTCTGCCGTGCAGGATGGGCGACAGCGGCTTATAGATCAACATACAGAGCACAGCGTCCAGCAGGCCCTTAACCAGCGTGAAGGGCATATTGAAGATGGTCAGGCACTTGATGAGGCTGTCTGCAGAGGGCAGGATGGCCTGATACATGCCGAGGATGGCTTCCAGCGGCATATGGTAGAACTCCACATAGGCCGGATAGGTGATAAAGTAGTTGGAGGGTACGCTGAACAGGGCCATGGCTGCAGCGCCTGCAATAGCACCAATGATGGCGGTCTTGCGGCTCTTGTGGTGCTTATAGATAACGCCTGCCACAGCGGAGAAAACCGCACCCAGCATAAAGTTGCACAGCTCGCCCACGCAGGCGGTGGAGGTGCCCTTGATGACGATGTGCAGCAGGTTCTTCATAAAGCTGATGGCCACACCGTACACCGGGCCGAGAGCGAACGCGCCCAGCAGAGCCGGTAGGTCAGAAAAGTCCATCTTGACGAACGACGGGATGAGCATCGGAATGGGGAACTCAATGAACATCAGGATAAAGGCCACCGCGCTGAGCATGGCGGCAACGGTCAGGTTGTGGGTCGTATTCTTTTTCATGGTTTTGTCCTTCCCGGGGCCCTGTAAAAATGTGCCCCCATTCAAAAAACTGTTCCCATAAGGAAAGCCCTTTTCGCGCTGGATCGAACCGGGAAGGACAAAAAAAAAAGCGCCCTGCTGCAACAAAAAAACTGCAACAGGGCGCGTAGACACCAATTGTCTGCCGTTTCTTGCATCCGGACTATACCGTTGGTCCCGGAGTTGCACCGGGTCAGCACCCTTGCGAGTGGTCGCGGACTTTACCGCCAGTGGGGAATCTCACCCCGCCCTGAAACGAACTTTCTGGCACAGAGTATAGCGTGGTACTGGCCCTTGTCAAGAGGGCACTTTTTGAAAAAGTTTGTGCATTTTTTATCAAAGTATTCCTTTTTGTTTTCCTCTCCCTTGCCCGGCGGCGATATGATATCATAGATGGGTTGTGTAAAAAACACAGGAGGTTTTGTATGATTTTCTCGATCCGTGATCTCTCCTTTGAGCTTGGCTCGATGCTTCTGGAAGGCTGGCTGGCCTGGCTGCGCGCGCAGGGTGCGCGCTGCTCATTCTGCTTGCGGCATGGCTGGTACGCCGCTGGCTGAGCAACAAGGGCTTCCCCGCACTGGAGGCCCGCAAGTGGTACTTCAACGGCACGCCCATCCTGCTGCGCAGTTTTTCCACCCCCCCTGCGCATGTGCACGGTCATTGGCGTTATCTGGCCGCCGCTTCCAGCCTGCCGTGGGCCATTTCCGGCATTCCAAAGCTGCTGCTGCTCTGTTTCCGTCTCGGCCATGACCCTGCTGGTCTGCGAAGGGCCTGTATGCGGCATCGATCTGGCCGATCTGGTGCTGGCATCCTGCAGCCCGGAGATCCGCTCCAACAAAACGCTGCGCTCTCTGCTGGACACCACCTACAAGGTGCTGGTCATCGTGCTGTGCGTGGCTGCGCATGGCGCAGGAGGTGGGCTTTCCCATCGGCAGCATTGTCGCCGGTGCCGGTCTGATTGGTCTGACCATCTCGCTGGCGGCGCAGGAAAGCGCCAGCAACCTGTTCAGCGGCATCGTGATTCTGCTGGACAAACCCTTCTCGGTGGGCGACTGGATCACCGTGGGCGATGTGGAGGGCGAAGTGATCGACATCAACTTCCGCTCCACCCGCATCCGCTCGCTGGATAAGACCATCAATATCGTCACCAACAGCCAGATCTGCGCCTCCACGGTAAAGAACGCGGCCCTGCGCACCATGCGTCCCTATAAGTTCAACCTTGGCGTCACCTACAATACCACCCGTCCCAAGCTGGAAAAGCTGATGAAAGACCTGCAGGCCATGCTGATGCCAGCCCGTATACCAACAAGGGCACCAACATCGTGCAGCTGGCAAACTTTGGGGATTCCAGCATCAATATTCTGGTCTCCGCCTATCTGGTGACCAATGTCTACGCCGAGTTCCTCCAGATGCAGAACGACCTGAACCTGAACATCATGGATATCATGCAGGCTGACGGTGTGGATTTTGCCTTTCCCTCCACCAGCGTGTACATCGAAAAAACTCCTGACACCAGAAAAATGCCGCTCCAGCCAAACCGGAGCGGCATTTTTTGTTTATTCATTTGCAGCCTTATCCAGCTGCACCTCGGCAGGCAGTCACACCTTTGTGTCTGTTCGTTCTTTGCCCCGTACCCTCTTGCGGGTACGTTGCATACAGGGTATCATAAAATTTTTGCATACGCAAGATTTTCCGAAAAAAATGCGGGAATTTTCAGTTTGGCCTTGTCTTTGCTGAATTTTGTTATCGTATGACTTTTCATCGGTTACAATGCCACATCAAGCGCCATCATCAGCGCAAACCCCAGCACGATGCTCACCACACCGGCAGGCTCATCTTCTTCCACCGCCTGCGGGATCATCTCCTGCGCGGTCACGCACACCATGCAGCCTGCCGCCGCACTGAGCAGCCACGGCAGCGCAGCACCGACCTGCTCCGCAAGGGCGAAGGCCAACAATGCGCCCAGCGGCTCCACCAGCCCGGACGCAGCGCCCGCCAGAAACGCCCGAAGCCGTGTACAGGAGCCATGGGCCAGCGGCAGACTGACCGCCGCACCTTCCGGGATATTCTGCAGGCCGATGCCAAGGCTCAGTGCCAGTGCCCCGCTGATGGCATCCGGCTCCCCGGTCGATGCCATAGCAGCGGCAAGCCCTGCCACCATGCCCTCGGGCAGATTGTGTAAGGTCACAGCCAGGATCATGCGGCCGCTGTGCCCTGCCCCGCCTGCCAGCAGCTGCCCGGCAAACTGCTCCATCTGCAAAAGGCCCACTGCGCCCAGTACGAGCCCTATCGCCGACGGGATCCACGCAGGCAGTGCCAGACCGCGTCCCCGCTCAATGGCGGGCAGCAAAAGGCTCCACACGCTGGCCGCCAGCATAATGCCTGCCGCCATGCCGCACAAAATGCGCTGTGTGCAGGGCCGGGCCTGCCGCCGCAGCAAAAACACACCCGCCGCGCCCAATGTAGTGCACGCCGCCGGAAACAGCAGCACCCATGCAGTCAAGATCATCCGGTTCAAAACAACATTCCCCCTTTGCCCGTTGTATGTGCGCAAAGGTAAAAAGGTGCAGAACTGTCCAGGAACTCTGAAAAAGCTTTCCCCATGCGATGCATCGGCCGCATCCGCCCCAGAAATCCTCTCAGCTTTATTTCTGTCCGGAGCAAAGTCTTATTCCACAGGTTTTATCCAAACAAATTATACGACCCTTCCGCCCTCATAAAAAAGTTGTTCCAGCTCATCTGCCGTTTCTTTGCCTCCCGGTTCAATTTTGCCAAAAAGTCTTTGGCATTTGTCAATAAATTATAACAAAAGCGCAGATTTCCTTGAAGATATCACTTCTTTTGCCCAAAAAGCTCTTGATTTTTCAAATAAAAAGACTAGAATATCTTCTTGCAGCAAGGCTCCTCCTGTGGGGCAGCTGCAAGAATACTTTTGCATGAAGCAAGGAGATTTTTCATATGAAACTCAAGAATGTTTGTGTTGCTGTTGTCGCTCTGGCTCTGGCTGTTGGCATGACTGCCTGCGGCGGTTCTGCTTCCTCTACTGCTGCATCCTCTTCCGAGGCTGCTTCTACCAGCACTTCTGTTGCTGCTGAGGCCGAGGAGGACGCTTCTTCCGCTGTTGCAGAGGAGAACGGTTCTTCTTCTGAGGCTGCTTCCAGCGAGGCTGCATCTTCTGAGGCCGCTTCTTCTGAGGCTGCTTCCAGCGAAGCTGCTTCTTCTGTTGCCGCATAATCAGGCAGCACTCTTAGTTCAAGGAACGATCAAACCGGGCACGGAACTTTTTCTGTGCCCGGTTTGCAGCAAAATGCGCCGGAAAGGTTTATTGGGGACCTCCCAGCGCATTTTTCAGGAGCTGCCATCAGAAGCAGGATGCCCCTCAGGCAGCGTACAATGCTTATTCTTATATTCCCCAGAACAGGATCCCCAGTCCTGCAGAGAGCAGGATCATCCCAATGGGCGATGGTGCTTTGCCCTTTTCCGGCGGCAAAGGGCATGCAGCCCCCACAGCAGCAGGAACACCACAATGGAACGGAGATCCGGTGCAATGCCTGCCTTGTCCGCTGCAAACGCGGCCAGCGTAGAAAGCGCCATGTTGACAGCAGTTGCCAGGATCATCGCCACCACACAGGGACGAACGCCGCCAAGAACTGCGTTGACTCCCGCATACTTCATCAGGTTCTGCAGCACCGATGCAACAAGCAGGATAATGACAAAGGACGGCAGCACCACCCCAGCGTGGCGCACAGCGCACCCCAGAAGCCGCCCTGTGAAGAGCCGATGAAGGTAGCCATATTGATGGCCAGCGGGCCGGGTGTGGACTCCGACACGGCAATGAAGCTGAGAAATTCGCCTTCCGTCAGCCAGCCGTGTCCTAAGACCGTTTCCCGCACCAGCGAGATCATCCCGTAGCCGCCGCCGAAGGACAACGCACCGATCATGAGGAAATTCCAGAAAAGTTCTACATAGATCACGGCTTCTTCTCCCCCTTCCGCAGCTGCTGTACTGCATACACCAGCAGCCCGGCCGCACCGCTGAACAGGATGTAAAAAATGGAAGAGAAGGACACTGCTGCAATGGAACAGCCCACCATCGCTGCCGCAACCGTGGTCAGGATGACAATATTGAAGACGCTGTGTTCCAGCTCCTTCAGCATCTTCAGTCCGGCGGAAAGGATCAGATAGATCACACACACCTGAATGCCGTGGAACGCACTTGCCACCACCGACAGGCGGAGGAACTGGTCAAAGAACAGCGAGATCAGATAAATGACCGCGAAGGACGGGAGACACACCGCCACTGTGGATGACGATCACCGCATCACCGCCGAGATCGAGGGCGTAAAGGCCGTGGTAGACATCTGTTCCTCCACCAGCGCCATCGCGGGCTGGAGCGCGGTCTCCCTGCTGCGCAACCTGTCCTCCCCGTCTGCTTCTATTAAAGGAGGTTCTCCATGTTCCAGAAACTTGTTGCCATTGAGCCGGTCAGCCTGATCCCCAGTGCGGAGCAGGAGCTTTCCTGCTATGCAAAAGAGGTCCGGCTGTTTGAGGATATCCCCGCTGACAACGATGAGATCGTGCGCCGCATCGGAGATGCGGATGCCGCCCTGCTCAGCTATACCTCCCGCATCGACCGGGATGTGATCGAGCGCTGCCCCAACCTGCGCTACATCGGCATGTGCTGCAGCCTGTATTCCGAAGCAAGTGCCAATGTGGACATCGCCTTTGCCCGCAGCCGGGGCATCCGGGTATTGGGCATCCGGGACTACGGCGACCGGGGCGTGGTGGAGTATGTGCTCCATGAGCTCACCGGCATCCTGCATGGTTTTGGGATGCCCATGCTCCACGATGAGCCTGTGGAGATCTACGGCCTGAAGGTCGGCATCGTCGGGCTGGGCGTTTCCGGCCGGATGATCGCCAACGCCCTGCAGTTCCTGGGGGCAGAAGTCAGCTATTACAGCCGCAGCCACAAGCCGGACGCAGAAGCCGCAGGCATGGCCCTTCGTCTTGCGCTCAGCCATGTCTCTGGTAACGATCAATTCGGTCAGGCCGTCATGCTGCAGCTCCTGCTGAATAAAAACTGCGGCTCCACACCGGTCACGGTGCCGCCCGCATCCAGTGCGCTCTGCGCCAGCAAGCCCATCAGACCGCTGCGGGAGCCGCCGTATACAAAGGTGATGCCCGTTTGCACCGATCCAGCTGCCCAGCTCCCGGACAGCCGCTGCCAATGCCGGATCGCTGCCTTCATTTGCCCCAAGATAGACTGTAATGTTCATGGTGTTTCCCCTTTTTGTTTTTTCTCATTTTACCACGTTCGCTACGCTTTGCAAGGCCCGGCACTACTTGCAAATAAAGCTGCGCTGTGGTATGCTTGTGCACAGAAAAGGGAGCTTGCAAAAAACAGGCTGAGAGTGGGCTGTCTGCCCAGACCTGTGACCTGATTTGGATAATGCCAACGTAGGGAGATACCACTGCTTCAGCATGCGGAAATGTCTCCTTGTGGGCATTTCCGCATTTTGATGCAAAGGAAGTTATTGCTATGAAAACTGCATTGACCATTGCCGGCAGTGATTCCAGCGGCGGTGCCGGGATCCAGGCCGATATCAAGACCATGACCGCCAACGGCGTGTTTGCCATGAGCGCTATTACTGCCCTGACGGCACAGAACACCACCGGTGTAACCGCCATTTTTGAAGCCACCCCGGAATTTCTGGCGCAGGAGATCGACGCCATTTTTACCGACATCTACCCGGACGCCGTCAAGATCGGCATGGTGTCCTCGGCTGAGCTGATCGGGGTAATTGCCGAAAAGCTGCGCAGCTATGATGCAAAAGCACATCGTGGTGGACCCCGTGATGGTAGCCACCTCCGGTTCCAAGCTGCTGCGGGATGACGCCGTGCAGGCACTGACCGAAAAGCTGCTGCCCATGGCAGAGGTCGTCACCCCAATATCCCGGAGGCCGAGATCCTTTCCGGCATGAAGATCACCGACGCGGCAGGCATGGAAGCTGCCGCACAGCGCATCAGTGAAAAATATCACTGCGCCGTGCTGTGCAAGGGCGGCCACCAGATCAATGATGCCGACGACCTGCTGTGGCGGAACGGCTGCGGCAAGTGGTTCCGGGGCAGACGCATTGACAACCCCAATACGCACGGCACCGGCTGCACCCTGTCCAGCGCCATTGCATCCAATCTGGCAAAGGGCTATGATCTGGATACTTCTGTGGAGCGGGCAAAAGCCTATATTTCCGGCTGTCTTTCTGCCATGCTGGATCTGGGCCATGGCTCCGGCCCCATGAACCACATGTTTGCGCTGAAGGGAGAATTTGTTGGTGAGTGAGCAGTCTTTTGTGCAGCAGCTGGTACAGGAAAGCCTGCCCGTGTGGGAGCAGTGCCTGCATTCGGAATTTCTGGAAAGACTTGCGGACGGCACGCTGGACGAAGCCTGCTTTAAGGGCTACATTGTAGAGGACAGCCTTTACCTGCGGGAATATGCCAAGGTGTTCGCATGGGGCATGACCAAGGCGGCAGATATGCAGACCATCCGCACCTACTATTCCCTGCTGTCCTTCGTAAACGAGAACGAGGACGCCGAACGCCTGCGCTGCCTGAGGCAGTTCGGGCTGACCGATGAGGGCATCCAGAGCCTGCCGCTGCGGCCGGAGAACCGCGCCTATGTGGACTGCATGATCAACGCCGCAAAAAACGGCGAGGGAGAGGCCGAATGCATCATGGCCTGCCTGCCCTGCATGCTGAGCTACGGCTGGATCTTCCAGAAGCTGCTGAAAGAGCATCCCGCTGTGCAGGATGCCCCCCCTATGGTGCGCTGGTGGCAGACTATGCAGGCAGGGACTACGAGGAAGCCTGCCGCGACTGGGCTGCATTTGCAGAAAAGACCTGTGAGGGCCTGAGCCCGAGCGCCTTGCCCGCTGCCGCGAGATTTTCCATGCCTGCTCTGTGTATGAGCTGGATTTCTGGGCCATGGCGGCTTTGCCCCGCAGCGACCTGTAATGATTCTGAGCATAAAAATGCACCCGGCGTGTGGGCAGAACCACAGCAGCCGGGTGCATTTTCTTTTGTGCAGTCAGGCAGACATTAAAAGTCCGGCTTCTCGTGATTTTTTGCAAAAGCTGTCCGTGGTGCAAACCACTGCGGGCTTTTTGTTTTTCTGGGAAAGTGTTAAGAAATTAGAGGAGCCGTTTCTTATGAAAGCATGCTCTCCGCTTCGCTCTGAGCATAAGCAGAGGAATTTATAATTTTATTTGTGGTCTGGAAACAACCGCGGTTGTTTCCAGACCACTTTTTTTCACGAGAAAGGCCGTTCCGTTCAATGCATTTTGAGCTCCAAAATTTACAGCAAAAGCGAAGAGGAAATGACCCTCAGTCATTTCCTCTTCGCAAACGGTAAAGTTATATTCTACGAATATTCTTACCCTCTTACGGCATCCTTCATGCGCTTGACATAGGCACCGATCTGCTCCTGGGCATCCTTGCCGTACTGCTCCAGCAGCTTGATGACGGCGGAACCCACGATCGCACCATCGGCGATGCCCGCCATCTTTGCCGCCTGCTCCGGTGTGGAGATGCCAAAGCCGATGGCACAGTGCACTGCGGTGTTTTCCCGCACCACCTTCACGATGGACGCAAGGTCGGTCCGGATCTCGCTGCGGGTACCGGTGACGCCCAGACTGGACACGATATACAAAAATCCCTCGGCTTCTTTGGCGATCATGGCAATGCGGTTTTCAGAGGTAGGGGCGATCATCGAGATCAGGTCCACACCGTACTTATGGCAGGTGGGCGCAAACTCCTCTTTTTCCTCATAGGGCAGGTCGGGCAGGATCAGCCCGTCAATGCCGATCTCCGCGCAGGTGGAGATGAACCGCTCTGCGCCGTAGGAGAACACGACATTTGCATGTTTGCAGTGGGTTCAGTGCTTCCGGCGGCCGTTCGTGCTGGAAAACTTCACCGCTTTTGCCGGTCTGCGGCGGCTGTGCAGCGCACTGTAATAGCCAAAGGCTGTGCCGCATAAGCCGCCCACAATGTGCATGAAGTTTGCCACATTATCATGCACAAAAATGATATCGTACACCTGCTGACCGAAGTACAGCGCTGCAACCAGCAGCATGGTGACCGGGATGCCTCCGGAAAAGCCCGCCAGCGAGGAGAGCATGATGAGCATGAACACGATGCCGGACGCGCCCAGCAGCCCCGAACGCGGGAACAGCACACATTGCAGCACACCGGTGACCAGAGCGGTGAACACCATGCCGCACAAAAGCGGCTTGCTGCCGTACTTTTTCTTCCATTGGCGGGCCAACAACGAGCAGCAGCAGCATGTTGTTCAGAAAGTGGTCCCAGCTGGCATGGCCCAGCACATGGCCGAACAGCCGGATGTAGAACAGCGGGTCCTTCAGCGAGGAGCGGTAGACACAGAACAGGTGCATGGTTGTCCACCCGTCCGTCCACTGGTCGAGGAACAGCACCAGAAGTGACAGCAGGAAAATGTGAGGATCACCGGGGAGTTGTACTGCAGTTCCAGTTTGAGTTTTACTTTTTTCATCCTCTTGTCTCCACCCAGTATTCGCCCATGCTCTGGCCGGGCTGACCGGTCACCTCATCGCTGAGGTATGCACCAAGGCCGCAGCTTTCCGGCTGCCACGCAAGGGCCGCTTCCACCGTGGGGTACTCCACCTCGGCATACCAGAACTCGGTGGGCTGGCCTTCGTCCACATGGTTCACTTCCAGCACAGAACCGTCCGGCAGGGTGTAGCGCGGCGCAGTTTCTGGATGAGGGTTTGCCGATGATCTTGTGTTCCAGATCCTCAAACAGCGCTTTGTCGATGCTGCGCTCGATCTCCTGCGGGCAAGGCCGCCCCCGGATTTGAAGCAG
>VOFG01001892.1_pt1 | contig 13841 bp, 23 predicted proteins | sample 5384171 | NCBI WGS metagenome assembly VOFG01 (sample SAMN12384726, study PRJNA508395) | human gut metagenome | isolation source: healthy gut F | host: Homo sapiens | reverse complement strand
TATTTCAATCTGTCTTTTCTCGGCTTCAAGCAGCGCATCGTGTACGGCTAAAGTACATCGAGAGCCTGGGAAGCACGGGATTGAAACAAGTCTCCACCAATGGCAATCTCGGATATGTCGTACTTGTCACATATATTAAGGGCTTCGTTCCAGTTCAGTTTAAATTCTGGAATATTATCATTTGAAATATGTATGTCGTTGAATAACAAGATACATGGAACTTTCTCTTTAGTCATGGTTAAATCTCTGCATTAAAAAGGCGTACAAGTACATGTGTCAGATGTAAATGTACGCCTTCGGGGCGTAAGTATTTAAACTTTAATTATCTGTCTTTCTGCGTACCATTCTTGCCGAACGTCTTTCTCTTTGGATTGCAGGTTCGTTCGTATCATCGTTTCTGGTGGTACGGAGGTCTTCTTCGGTTCAGTTTCCGGTTCTGGTTCTGAAGCCGGTTCTTCTTTCGCTTCTTCCTTTTCTTCTTCCGGTTCCTCGGCAGACTCGGCTTCCGGTTCTTCATTTTGGGGAGAACCACCTTGCAATACGTCCTCAATCATGTCAAGCAACATGGCATTGGTTGTTGTACGGGTCATACGGATTTCGAGTTTTTCTTGCTCGATGAACTCACGGATCTTGCCTCTGAGTTCCTGACCTTCTTCCGTCTTGTCATTCAACCCTTTTTCCTGAAGCTCATCGTACATGTCGAAAAAGAGAATCAATAGTGATTACACCACTTGTGTTGTCCTTGTCTGAATCGCCATCTCCTTTCTTGTCAAAAGAGAACGAACTTGTATCATCGGCTGGGAGTTCCGCTTTCAGGCTTTCAATGGCTTCTTTCATTTCATCCATTTCCATCACCTTCAAATCGAACTGTTCATCGCATTGTTTCAGATAAATCAGAGTTGCCTCAAAGTGAAAAACGGGTATAACGATACATGACTTCGGGAATACGGGGCGCATTAAGCAGTGCGGTCAGTTCTTCCGATGTCAATACGTCCACATCCGATTCATTGACGATATTGATGGAATATTCGGTTTTAGCACCATTCTTTTTTCTTTTCAATTTCAACCGGGAATGCGTTTGCGATTGACGAGATAGGACAGGGTACTTCGGATTTTCTTCAGTTTCTTCTGCCATAACTTGAACTTACATTCGTCCAAAGTCTTGAATTGTGAATGACTGAGACGAAGAAGCTGGATGCCTTTTGCACGTTCGTCCATATCGAACACGTACATGGCATGTGAGTAATCGTATTTGACACCGCCTTGGAATCCATCGTCCAGTTTTTCTGCAAGCTTGTCGTCATTCTGCGCTTTGGCTTCTGCGATTGCCAGTTTGCGATAAGTGTCAATAAGGTCTGTCTTGTACCCTGCATAACCTGCACGGCAAACAGAAACGTATGTGAACTGCTGCTTTCCGTTGTCTGAAGGTTTTTGAATCTTCATTAGTAACTGGTGGATCGGATACTCGTAGCTCTTGCGGTCAATTGTACCATCTGCTTTAGGAGCAATCGGAAGGATACGGAAAGTGTAGGTTCCGAACTTGTCCATCTTGATGAACTCCGTCTTGACAAACGACTTGTTCTCTTCTGCGGCTCTGGCTTGGGCTTCTTCATAAGTTTCTTCGGCTGCGGCAAATAACTCAAACACTGATAAGGGCTGCTGCTCCTTTTCTTCAAATTTTTCTTCTTGCATAATGTAGATAGTTAAAGTTTAAAATTAAATTTTTCGAGAATAATCTTTCCATTGAGAAGCATAGGCATCGGCATAAGGTTCTAACGCTGAAGGAAGTTTCAATTCGTCTCTTGTTATGATTTCTATGTTCCACTTGGTTTTGGCATGATGAATGATTTTCTCGATAACCTCATTCATTTCACTTGATTTTTGCGCTTTTCAAATCGAAATACTCATAGGTGTCTCCGTCTATTTCAACTTTGAGAATCGGAGCGTACAGTTCTTCAAAGTATCTGTATAGTGCGGATACATCGGGATGTCCCCGGCAGTTCCTCAGATATTCTCTTTAGAACGACACCATTTAGGTATTTCAACTGGGGAAGAGTCTTGTTCTTTTTCCTTATCGAATATGAGGAATCCATATTCTCCGTCTGAAAAGGTCATACAAACTCTCTTTAAATTCATTAAGGTCTACGTCTCCGTTATTGACAGTTACGATACCCTTTGAGCGTATAGCCATAATTAATTAGTTTTGGTTTTTAATTATGATGCAAAGATATATGATTGTTGTTTGATTTACAAAATATTTTCGGAATAATTTTTATTATAATCTTGTATTATGTTGTTTAGTAGTTTGTTATAGTTTTTTATTTTGTGTGTTATATATACGGATTTGTTACTTGCTATTTTCTGAAAATATATGTTATATCTTCCATTTTACTATCTGATATTTTATACATACGTTGATTACTTCTGGGAGATTTTAGTCCTCCAAGCTCTTCTATGTAGTTTCCGAGCTTTATATATTCAAAATTACAAGAGAAATTTCTTTTTGCCAGTTCATTTTTCCCCAGAATACCAACCCACTTTTATTTGTCCTTTTGTTTGTTTGTGAATAAAATAAGCCAGTTCGTTTATTTCTTTAGGTGAAGAATCTCCACCCATGAAACAAATACAGGTTATTTCTTCTCCGTAATCCTGTAGCATTTTCAAAAGAGCATTTTGATTGAGAGGTGTTCTATGTCTTTAAACAGATGGGGGCTGTGACACCCCCCATCTGTTCGGACAATTTGAAAATGCTTATTGCAAGAGACACTTCTCCGGGTATCTCTTGAAACACAATATCGCGGACATTCGTGTCAGATAATCGTTTGTTTTGCATACCGGACATTCGATGCAGGTAACGTTTGTCAATATAACTTACAATCGTTACAAACCGTGTTCGGAATATTGAACGTGAAATAATTACATCCCTCAATAGCGGCAACACCAACAATTGCTATATTGTTCCTTGCTTAAATGTTCTTCCAGATTCATGTGCAATGCGGAGCCTCCGGTCAAATGTTCGATATATTTATGTCCATGCAAACGGAATTTGTCAATAACATTAAGCGACTGGTCTTCTACAATATAGAAATAACTATTATAACAATCACGAAATGTTTCAAATCCATCTTCCTTATCCCACTTTTGCATGTTTTACGCCAACATTTTCAGCCGGAATCATTTCACAATTGAACATAGTCTTTTTTTGTACGATATTTTTTTGGTTGTATCTTTCAATTAATCCAAGAATATCCTGTACAAACCGAACGTAATCGGGATTGTCGTCAATCCGAATCCCTTTGAACTGTGCGGCTTCCACCAAACCGTTTACCCCAATGGTCAAATTTGGCGGTTGATGCTGATGTAACCGGCATCGAACAAAGGCAGCATCCCCTTGTTTTGTAAATCCTTCAGATTTTCATTATATGCCAATTGAGCTTTGTGACACAAATCCACAACGCTTTCAAGTAATCAAGATAAGGAATACCGTTTTTTGTCTGCATATTGTACACAACGATTCAGATTGATTGTAAGCACGCTCTTTGAACCGGTAGAAACGCCTCCAGCTCCCAACGTATAGCTAAACTCGTTGCTCTGAATTTCGTTGCGGAGTCTACAACAGCTGCTAAGTGAATCAGCGTTATCACTCATATATGTAAAGAATGAATGCCCTCAGCGTACATTTCGGCAGTGAAATCTCCGTATTCCTTTGTCCATAACATCACCGTCTTTTGTAAGCAACGCCATTGTTTCTACCGGAAACGTAAGTACAGTCCTTGTTCTTTCTTTGTTAAACCATTTCATAAACCTTTTTGAAGCCAACTGAGCGAATCCCAATTAGGCTTGTTTCCATCCGGAAAACGGAACTCCCCAAACAGGCTTTCAAAATAGTATTTGTCATAATAAGCGATATTCCAGAATACGGCCTGGAAGTTACGTGCCCCTGTCGGTTGGTTGATGGAATATACAATTTGTTCAAAACAGTCTGTGATAACTTTGTCAATCGTCCTTTGTTTCAGTGACAAGTCAACAACCTTATCCGCATTTTTATAGTAGTCTTCCCCATATTCCTGTTCGATGAAATAATTCATGTACATCAAAAATTCTGGAGTGGCGCAAGCCCCACTTAACATGCCAGAAACCATGAATACCATATTGATAAAACCACCGCAGAACGATTTCAAGTTGGTCGGTGCAGTAGAGTTACCACCAATTTCTACGGTTCCATTGTTCAGCCAAAATTTACATTGTGATGCTGGCACAGTAGTTTGCCAAATTGGTTTTCATCATTCTTGTAAATAAAGTGTTTTTCAAGCAGTTCGACATATTTGTCTGCATCCTCTTTGCAAACATGTTTTTCATTCTATCGACCAGCAATCTTCTGTTGATGCGAATGAAATTGATTTTGGCAGCTCACCGATCAATGTGGCGATATTTTTGTTTTCTACGTTTGAATTGGCATCGTATTTTGCTTCCTGTAGCCGGATTTTTTGCATTGCAGTAATCCAGAATGAATTTGATTTTTCAACTACTTCCCGGTCTTCTTTGTGTTTCTGACGGTACAACATGAATGATTTGGCAACATCAAACAAGCGTTCGTACATCAATGCGTTTTCAATTTGATTCTGAATTTCTTCTACACAAATATTATCTTCTATATTGATATGATTTAGGATACGAAGCAAAGTTTCTTCATCCGGCTCTTTTTGTACAGACTGAAACGCTTTTTTTACTGCATTTTTAATTTTCTCCGGATTGAACGGCACAATTCTTCCGTCTTTCTTTTTTTACGTTAAGCATTTGATTCATTAATTAAAGTTTAATTGAAAATTAGTTATTAGATTTTGCTCCAATCTGAAGAGATGTAAAATTCTTCAGATATTCACTTAATTCCTTTTTAAATACCGGGGTGTTATTGAATCCGCAACATCTCGATTCGCCGCATAGCCCGTTTCGATACGCATTTTCTTACCATCATTGCTGCCAGTTCTGAATCTGCCTTTGCAACCTCGTCCTTGATTGCTTGGAATACCTCGATTGTTTCAGCGTGCGCCTGTTTGCAAAGCCGTAGTTTGGCCATATCAATAAGTGACTGAGCGTTGATGAACAAACCTAAGTTTACCGGAGTGTAACGATCGGAATTTCCCTGAAGGTAAGTAAGTTCGTCCTGTATCTCGGAAATGACGAAATCGGCATAATCCGATCTTCCTTCCTGCACCTCGTTTACGATATTGTTGAGCTTGGATTTGATTTCCTCCAGCTTTTGAATGAGACTGGGATTACCGCCTTTTCGATCGTCCCGACAGGTAAGTTGGAAAGGAACGGAGCCTACATGATGTCGTAACAGGTGTGTTGCTATAAACAGCGGAATGTTTTGCACTCTATCCAAAATACCTGTGTTCGGGTAGGGGAGTGTTCCGCTTTATACATACTGAGAAGTGATTGTTTGCTTGTGCCTAAAAAAAGTCATTTCTAAGCTCTTTGCATAAGTTCCTTGTCAGTTAATTTTTGGACTGACACTGTGAAATTTTTGATTCATAAGTTTTGGTTATTATTGAAAAACGTGGTGCAAACTTACTATATATAAAAAAATATTATGCAAATATTAGTGATGAAAATAAGCGTATAAAAACTCGAAGACCTCTCCGGGTGCGCTGTTCTACGGGAAGCGTGAGAGGTCATATTGGTTGCAAAGATGGGGTTAATATTTGAATTATCAAATAATAACCGAAAAGGAATAACCTATTATATATTAAAAGACGGTCAAAGAACAACGCCTCTCTGACCGTCTCAAAACAAATAACTCTCTATAACATAAGTCTCTTCTTTAGAGTTTTGATTTTCTTTCTGTTATTGGATATGAATCTTTTTAATTTCTGATTCTGACGGATTCATAATACGCTTTCCTCTCAGGAGTCAGTTTCTTTCCTCTTCTGCAATACAAACCGTGTTCCTATATTCTTCCAGATACCGAACAAATTTCTTTTTCTGGAAGGAAGGGTCTTTGATGCTTTAGCTATTATTTCAATAACGTCTGGAGAAGGCTCTGGGAATGGAGAGTTGGGTGTGGATTGCATGATGAGATTATAAACGACCGGGGTTTCATACAAGAGCATGAACCCCAGCCGTGTTTCCTCGAACTTGAATCTTTAAGCGTCCCTTTTTGGTCTTCCGTCCAGTTTGTTTCTGTTCGTTGCTCTCCGGGGCTTTGTCAGTCTTACTCCGTAAACTTTCTGTGCTTTCGGCATTTTTTCTTGTTTTCTGAAGGTTTAGAGCTTTCTTCTATCTTGATAGCCGGAGCTATCTGTTTGGAAATTTCAGCCCTGCTCTTTTAGATCGTTGTAAACATTAGTTACTCGTCTCATAATTAAATCATGTATGTAAAGTTAAGTTCTGTATTGACGTTATACCATCCGCTTTCATAAATCAAAAGATTGCGATTACCTCCTTGTATAACAAATGTAGCTCCCCGTTATATTTATGGTCGTCATTGTAATCGCAAAGAGATGTTTTTTAGTCCATATCTGGGAGGATCTATCTGATTTGGAATTACTGCCACTACACCTCCATATTGCTGCCATTTCTTTTGTGCAGTATTGACTTTCCCCTGTATGGAAACAATATCTCCAATTTGTCTTACATACAAAACCGCTTGTATCTGTTTCGCTACCGGAATTGCCCATTTGTAACCAACCGGTATCTTTCAGTTTTGTCTGATACTCTTTGGCATAGGCGGCTCCCAATCTATTGCAAATCTGTTTTTATCCTCTTCGTTGGCAATCGAAAGGTCTGAAAGTTTATTGCTTTTTTTCAGAACCTCTTCGTTTCCGGGACAACCAATCTTGTTTCTGAGAGCTTTTTGAGCATCTGCCTGACTGGTTCCCTTTGGATATTTGGTAGTTTATGTAATCTTGAAAAGACTTGAAACGCTGGCGTATTTCCCGTCCGCTTCACTTTTGGTATAAACATCAATGTTTTTTTAGCAATCGTCTTTTTCTCATCTGAGTTATATCCGTCCAGTAATTTGTTGGCTTTTATCAAGTCCGCCCTTAACAACTTTGCTGTGACAAATCCTTCTGTGTTTGATGTCAAATCCTCCCACAGCGATACTGTCCAACTTATCTTTCAATGTGGTGGTAAAATCTTCGGTGGACAATTGTTTTCCTCGACTTTATCCACTTTCTTGTTAAGGCTGTTTGTCAGGTCTGTTTTATTGGCATATATGGAGCTGATATTTTCACCTTTGATTTTTAACTCACCTTGAATGTCAACGTAGGTTTTAGAGTCAGAGTGATGTTGCCAATTATGTTTTTGATATTGAAATCCTGGGATTGGTCAGAGTCAAATCCTATTGAGGCGATATTTTCACCTTTGCTATCGGCCCATTGCAATGTATTTGTAAGAGCCATATTGTCTTTTTTCGTGTACTGGGCATTAAGCAGCACCAACCCATCTCCGGCGTTTTTGACAGTCAGCTTTCCGTTGGCATTGATCTCTTTTGTGTTTCCTTTTACTTGTAAGATTGCATTTTTCTTACCGTCATACACCGTGAAATTTCGGAATCTGGAGGTTTCGTTGTTAAACCCCATATAATTGATGTCCACTTCTCCATTATCATCGTCACTGGTAATGTTGATGATATGGTTATCTGATAGACAGATAGAGCCGACTTTGATTGTCTTGTGAGAAACGCTATCTACCAGAACCCCGTCTATCGTGAATTTGGCTATGACCTTATCTTGTTTCAGCAATGTAAACGATCCGTCTGTGTTGATGGATAGCTCATTTACCAATAGCCCATTGTAATACAGTCCGACCGATCCGTTGCGATTTTTTTTACAATGCTTTTGAGCACATGACCGGATGCCGAATGATTGATAGACACTGAAGTTTTGGATTCAATCGCCTTATCCGCTGAGAAATCTCCGGCTACGACCAGATTCTTTTTATAGTTTGCTTTGAAAACGGCGTTTCCAGAAGAACCGCATACTTTCCGATGAACTTGTCTATAAATCTGGTGCGTATGAGGAAGTAACCTCAATGAATTGAAGTGCGTTTTGTGAGTGATTCAGTCGGTTTTGTCTGACTTCCCACACACAGATAATTATTTCGCCCCCTTTTAACCGCTTCTTTTGCATACATAACGGAATCCCACGGTGTTATTTTCTACAAGATAGTAAGGGAACTTTATTCCTTTTGCCTCCTTCAAAGTATCGGATTTTCTTGTTTATCCAAACATATCCGGAAGTGATCTCATTATCTGAAACAACTTCGCATCCGGATATGATGAAGTTTGCACAATCCGTAAATATAGAGGTCATACTGAGCGTTAACTCCTGTAAGTTCAGAATATCGTCCACATACGTACACCGCCCCCTGCCTCTGCTACATATTCTTTCATTATGCTTTATTATTTAGGTTTTTGGTTTGTTTATTATCAGTTTTAATAACATTCTGTTTCAATGCCTGTATCATAAGCAGTCTTCTTCTAAACATACTCATGATGCACCTCCAATCACCGCTAAGTTATTCACAATACTTACTTGATAGGTCTTGTTAGGCTCTATCGTATGGTCTCCAATCCATTTAACGGAATCCGGCATATTCAAAACTGTTGCTGTTCCCCAGAAGTGAATTGAAACATATATCGTTCAGTACATTCGGGGTTTCTGGAGCAAAGGTTATAGTCAGTGTTGTAACGTTTCCAAATTTGTAGAATTTATTGGGACTGATAGGCTGGGTAGGCGTGGCTCCTTCTATTAAAACAGAAGACATAATTCCACTATCGCCTTTTTCTCCTTTTTTCTCCCTTTTAGTCCCGTTCTTTCCCGGAACACCTTGTGTTCCAGTATCCCCTTTGTCCCTTTCAAACCTTGTGTGCCCTGCTCGCCTCTTTCTCCTTTTAGGCCAGAAAAAGCAAATGAAAACGAAGTAGAATCTGCTTTTTCGGATTTTGTAACTTTTACCGATGGTGCTCTGGTTGTGTTTGCGATCGTTGCAGTGGCTTCAATAGCCGGAGTTTTTCCATCCCTTCCATTAGTGCCCGGCTCTCCTTTATCGCCTTTAACTCCCGGAATCCCTTTGCGTTCCTTTTGTTTACCGGGTTCTCCCTTCAGACCGGAAAAATTCAAATAAAAACGAAGGAGATTCATGGTTTCCGGTCTTTGTTACTTTGACAGCAGGAGAGCCGCTTGTGTTTGAGATTGTTGCATTAGCTGTTATTATTACTGGGTTGTACTGTCCTTTCCGTTGATTCCCGGTTCGCCCCTTTCACCTTTGTCTCCTTTGCTTCCCGGAACCCCCTGTTCTCCACGATCTCCTTATCGCCTTTCAACCCTTTTTTAAAAGAGAAGATTTAATCCTGCCATTTATTGAACGGTCTTGAAACGGAATGTATTCTTCTCCGGTTAAAGATGTCCGTTCGGGAACTTCTATGATTTGTTTTCCTTTATTGCCATAATTCATGTTTGGTTAAGTAATAGGGTTTGAAGCAATCAGTTCACAAGTGGCGGTCTTGCCACCGACTGTTGCTGTTATATTTGCTTGTCCTGCACCTATGACAGATACGATGCCTTCTATGACCGTTGCAACACTTTGATTTGAACTTTGCCATATAATCTTTTTTGTCAGTAGCATTGTCCGGCAATACCTTAACAGAAAGTTCAGCTTCATCTCCGACATTAAGGATAAGCACGTTTTTGTTTAGGATAACAGACTGAACCGGAATATCTGGAGGCGTGGTATCAATTTTGATCAGATATGTTTTCCTGCTATTTTATATGTGTTTACTACAGAAGATAACATATAGACAAATTCCTTTTTGTGAGATTCCCCTGTATTCGGGGAACACACACCATGAAACTTACCTTTATTGATTGCTTTTTCTTCCATGATAAAATAGAACTCCCGTGGCTTTTCAAGTGGGTCGTCCGTCAGTTCGGATTCCTTCATGTCTTTCCAGATAACGAACGGCTTGCCATATTTGGAGGATTCCCGATATAAATCTATTCCTATAATCTGAGAATCCTGTATGTATATCCGATCGTTCTTGTCTGCAAAGTATTTTCCGAACTTATGGTTCAGATACCACTCGAAATACATCACTTGACTGGTCATGCGTGCTTCGATATGCCGTTCTTTGGCAAAGTCAATAAATCTGTCATTTATTATTTTCAACGGATAAACCAAACTCTGAATAAAAAAGAATGTACTTTCTTCCTCCAAGATAATGCGGAACAAGTTGGTTCACCAGTTTGTCTATCGGTAACTTGTATCTCATTTGGTATCTACCACTAATTTGATTGCTTCTCTAAAATTGGGAATGTCGGCTTCCTCATTCTTGTCGGAAGACTGCCTTAGATAACCGGATTCCGTCTGCATGACTCTTCCGATTTTTTCTGGGGACTGATATGTCCGTCTCCGTCATAGCAAGCGAGGAAGATTCCCTGTCCGGCCACGTCTTCCCGGATCAATATAGACATCCGTTACATGTTCCGCACTTTTAATCACTTCAAGAATTTTAGAGGTATACACACTGGAATCAAATTCCATGTTCATTATGTATTCGTTCAACTTGGCCTCTATATTGTCGTATATCTCAGCCTCGGTTACAGCACCGTCATAATATACCGTCACTTTGGGGACAAGGACATCTCCTTCACGACTAATAACCGAAATTTTGTTCCTGCAAACTTTATCTGATTGATATACGTGTTAATCATCTGCATCTCTTCTTCCGGTATCTTTGCAAGTTTGCCTTGTTCCCCGGTTGCAACCTTCAATATAAGCGTACTGTCCAGATTCTCGTCCTGTGTGCTTTCTATATAGGAAACCTGGGTGATGATCCGTTTAGTCTCGTCTACGGTCGCATATCCGAATGCCAGACCGTCTTCCCGAACCACAAGCGTGTCTCCCTTTTGATATTGCAGGAAAGCGTTGGCGTAATATTTTGGAGTTCCATTAACTCTGTTGTTGATTACGGTTGAAATATCAATAGCAAATACATCCAACAGCATTTCAAAACTCTGTATCACGGCTGCAAATGTCCATGTGATACCGTTTAGAATGGAAACCTTCGAGTCACAGTTGAACTCCTTCAGTTCCATTCTCTTGTTTCTTTCCTCTACGGCTGCTTTATATATATCGTTGATTGTTCTACTCATTTTGTGGCGTATAGGTATAAATAGTATCGTTAATTATAAACTTCCATGCCCCGGCTTCATTCCATGCCGGTTCGTGGGTCAAAACCCAGACCGCTTCCATGCCGGAGCCAACAATATAGTTCAGATTCTCGTCTCTTTTGTGGTTCCTTGTATTCTCCGGATGGAACAGTTGTCATTGCAATTTCACAGTTCCGTCTTCCATAATGCTGCTTTTACCAGTCCGATCAAATATTCGTCAATGGCTTTCCTGCTGCATTTGATATTCTGGAGATTCAGGCTTTTAGTTCCTTTTTGTCTCAACAAAGGAAGCAAGCTGCCAGTTGTACTGCCGGAACAATCCATTTCAAACATTCCTTTGAACAAAAGCAATAAATTCCGATTGTCGTGATATGTTCTTCATCACAAAACGCTCAATATATATGGGCTTTAAGATATATATGTCCGCATCCTTGATATTTTGAAATATCCAGTTTTTGTATTCTGGCATTTTCATCCCCATAAATACAAGTTCTTCTTTTTAGTTCCGGTATTGTTGTTTGAAAAAGTGGTTAAACTCAATAGCCTGTTTGGATAACCGTACAATCTGAATCAGTATTGTCTCCCCCAGTCTATTTCTATCGTTCCTGAACCAGAGATCACAAAACCGATGGATGTTCTGGGTATTCTCAATATAAATGTCCATGGGTCTGGGCAGGGTAGGACGGGTAAACATGCCCTCCTCGCCGTTTGCCGGCATGATTTCGTTTACCTTTGTAATATGCGGCCACATCTTTGTTTATGGTATAATCGTCTGTATAGATAAGTTCATCTCCTGCTTTCAATGTTGGTCTAAGGAAAAGTGATGTTGTTCATCATCAAGTCAATAACCCCTTCATCGAACCATATATGCAGGGCTACATCAAAGGTTTTGTCCGTGTGTTACAATATATTTTACCCATTTTTGTTCTTTTTAGTTCTAAAGAGACAATTTCTCCGGGAAACCGAGTCCATGTACGCATTGACTACTGTTACCTTGTCATTGTCAAATTCTTCTTGTAACTTCTGAGCCAGTCCGGTATTTCTCCCTAAAGCTACCATGCAGGTAGTCGATGAGTCCGATCCCGATGTTGATGTTGGTATAAATTCCTGGCAAATGCTTTATGCAGAAAACGCTTTGTTCTGTTCCAATGACTCACGAATTATCAAGTCGGTCTCATGACCGCTGAAAACCGGAAAGATAGCTTCCTTCCTCAAGATGAAATTGAAAATTGCTGTTCTCATTCAGCAATCTGTACTGGAGAGCTGAGAATCTTTCTTGTCTGCCATCGCTACGATATACCGGAAAACCATATTTGATTGTTTCTCTTGTTCAAACATATTCAATATGTCCGTTGCCGTAATCAATGCGGAATCTCACCATCAGTTCTTTGTATTCCGCTATATATGGAATCCTGACATGTATTCCATCTTCGTCTTTATATGATTTTTCAAAGCTGGGAGAAACTACTATCTCGGAATAGCAATAGTTGTTGTCCATCCCGGCTTGTTTTCCAATATCTTGAAATCGTATATGATCTTGTTGGTCAGGTTGTCAAGAGGTCAGTTCTCCATATGCGACATCCATGTTAATATCCTGTCTCTTGCCATATTATCGGTTTTAAACAAAATCACACCAACCAAAATTGGTTGGGGATCGCACTCTTTCTTTAAAAAGATTAGGCACGCTTTTAAGAATAGTTGTAATGATTATTTAGAAGAATCAGAGTCGTATACTTTCTCTACTGTAGCCCACATATCATCCGGCACTGCTCGTCTGATATTTTTCACAGGCACTTTTTCATGTACTCGATTTCTTCGGTCGTGAAATCTACCATTAACGGCATCGTCTTTTCCGTATCCCATTCGATACGGTTGTTTTTCTGTGTTTTGTCTGAGATTCACAGTTGCACGCTCTTTCTTCTGAAATTTCGATTTTCTTCAGAATCTCCTTCTTGATATTGAACTGCTTGAAGTTGTTTTCTTTAGGCAGAAAAACCCGGAATGTAAAGTCTGTCTTTGATTGATAGTTCCATTGCTTAATTTATATATTTAGGTTATTATTTTTGTTTTGATAGAAAAGTCGGCTGTTTGGCTACCGCTTCCTTGATTTCTTCCAAGATTACATTGAAGTCCTCAAAATATTTACTGATGCAATTCTTTCTTTGTAGGGGAAGGTTCCAGACAGATAGTCTCCGTCCAAAGTAATTGTTCCCAGATATTCATCGGTATCTTCTAGGCTTTGGCTTATGAATAGAGGCATTTACTCTTGTGAGCAATTTATCAGATACGTTGTGTTCGATTTCATATTTGGCATTTTACCGTTGTTTTGGTGCATTGTGTCTGAATATTCACTAGTTTAATTTCCATATAATCGGTATTTAATTGTTGTTTTATTGAAGAACAATATGTTGCAGGTGTTTTTGTTTGTGGCTAAATAAAAATATATTTTGTTTGCATTTTATTAATTTATATGATTTATCATTTGGTAATGGAAAGAGGGATAATTACTACAACACAATATAATAGAATCTCCTTTTGCTAAACCATACGATGTGATATTTCCATTAATATCTCGTACGTTTTGTAAATAAACTGTATTCGCATAATCATAACGATTTATGAATGTAAACATATAACCAAAGTCAGAAGGTAATGATGAATACC
>VOFG01002067.1_pt1 | contig 13851 bp, 21 predicted proteins | sample 5384171 | NCBI WGS metagenome assembly VOFG01 (sample SAMN12384726, study PRJNA508395) | human gut metagenome | isolation source: healthy gut F | host: Homo sapiens | reverse complement strand
TTGCGGCTATGATGATGTTGCCAGTGGGATCGACGGGGTCGAGAACGGGCAAGCGTTGGCGCGCCCTTACCCTGCACGTTCACGGCGAGTACCGCCGTTTGTATAGGTAGCATCGAGGTCGGGACTGCAACGCAGGTTATCGACATGTGAGCCAGCTTGGCACGACTGTCAAAGGAAGCAGTCGTGCCCTCCGGAGAGACGCCAAGTCGCGGTCTCATAATACGAACCGTCACTTTTCCAGCGGGCACTGAAGCGACTAAGTTTCGCCACGCTTCTTCAGGTAGGGGGTGATGTCAAATTCTGTTGCCGCCTTAGGTCCTCAGGTATTCCCACGAACTTGCCGTTCACACTTAGAGATAAATGTTTGGTGACGCTTCGAAGTGTGCGATGACGACGGCCGTCCCATAGCTTCCGGGAATGGTTATGGATTGCGGCGGTAAGGTACCATGATTGTCCTTCACCGGCACTTGTGGCCGGATTGTTCTATCGAAAGTGTCCGCGCCATGCGAATCCCACGTTCACATACTCCGGATCGCCGTATCCGTTCAGTTCCCAGATGCCCGGAACCGCCATTTTCTTTCCATGCGCTGTCGTCGGGAAGTCGGTGCGGAAGAAGTCCGGCAGGACGCTGGTCAGCATTGGCCACCCAATTAATTTCCAGTCGCCTGCAAGCGAGATAGTTGGCAGACTTTGTCGCGTTGTCCCTTCATAGCGGCTTCACGGTTCTCGTAAGCGAAGAACGAAGCGTGCAGAAAACGATTCGTTGTTCACGCTAAGGTCGTGCCACTCGGTGAAAGTGGGCTGCGTAGCGTTGTCGGCTGTCGTTGCGGCATGTGCCGAACATCGCCGGCATACCTGCCACAGCCATAGCTAAAAGCAAATGTTTCATATTGTTTGGGTTGATTAAAATGATATTCTTAGGTTTATGCAAAATTACGGAAAATAAATGAATAACGGGACTTGAAACTACTCTTTGCTGCCATATTTAAACTATTCTTTGCATTTCGTCTGCATTCTTAATGATTATCGGGCACATTTATCATGCCGCGCGGCGGAAATAGTTTGCACAAACCAATATGCCGTAAGGAATATTTCAGTAACTTTGCGCACGGTGGGCAATGCTGCCACCCTTTGAAATGTAAAACAACAAAAAGGAATATGAGAAGACAATCCGCGTTTTTATACGACTACCAGACTTTTCACGCACAACGCTTCGGCGGCATCTCGCGCTACTTCTGCGAAATAGCCGGCCATGCGTGCCACACCACACCAGAGATAGCCGTCAGGTTTTCCGCCCATGAACAATACATACGCCACAGCGACATCAAGGGACATACGTCAATACCCATGCGCCCGTACAAGATAATGAGCGGATGGTTCCGCGACATCAACCGCAAAGCGTCCATCAAAGCGATAAGAAAGGAGACTTCGACCTCTTCCACCCCACATACTACAACCCCTACTTCCTCGAAGCGTTGCAGGACAAGCCCTTCGTGCTCACCATACACGACATGACACACAAGCGTTTCCCGCAATACTTCCCCAACGACCCCACCCCTTCATACAAGAAACTGCTGGCAGCGAAGGCGAAACGCATCATTGCCATAAGCGAATGCACGAAGAGGGACATCATGGAATACCTCAACGTACCCGAAGAAAGATTGACGTGATATACCACGGACTCGACCCTCAGCCCTTGGCAGAAGGTCGTCCAGACGGACTTCCCGACGAATACATACTGTATGTGGGCGACCGCCGGGCTACAAGAACTTCGAACTGGTGGTGAACGGCTTCGCAAGACTCCACCAGGGACTACCCCCGTCTGCACCTCGTGCTCACGGGACGCCCCCTTCAAGAGCGAAAAGGAGTTGCTTGCCAACTACGGGACAGAACAGCGCGTGACCGTGATGAGCGACATCAGCGACACGGTTATGGCGCAACTATACCGCAACGCACGCCTCTTTGTATATCCGTCGCTGTACGAAGGCTTCGGCATACCCATCCTCGAAGCGTTCGCACAACAGTGTCCCGTGGTGCTGAGCCGTGCCAGCTGCTTCCCCGAAGTGGCTGCCGATGCGGCGGAATGCTTTGACGCCACATCGGCCGACGGACTCGTTTCGGCAATGAAGCGTGTGCTCACCGACGACTCCCACCGCCACGAACTGACAGAAAAAGGCACCGCCGACTCAGCCTCTTCACCTGGGACGAGACGGCAAGACGCACGGAAGATACCTACATGAAAGCTCTGGCCGACACGGAATAAGGCATAAAAAGAACCACACCCGACACTCTTTCAACCCAAATCGGTCATTAGATTTCCAATTCTTGTTAGTGTTTGTTTCGAGCAGGTTGCAACATTCGCGTTGAAGCCATAGTGGGCTATGGCGAAACGCGCGGATAAATGGCAAGATGCTCGAAAGAAACGCTAGACAAGATGAAAAGAAATCCATAAAATCATAATAACTAACCCATTTCGGTCTATGACCGATTTGGGTTTAACAGGAAACAGCATGGCAAACAACAGCATAAAAGTATCCGTCATCACCGTAAACTTCAACGACGCACGCGGACTGGAGAACACTCTCGCCTCGACAATGGCGCAGACCGAGAGAGAAGGATGGGAGCAAATAGTAATAGACGGAGGCTCGACAGACGGCAGCAAGGAGGTGATAGAAATACAGAGGTCTGCTTGCCTACGCCGTAAGCGAACCCGACGGCGGCATTTATCAAGGAATGAACAAGGGAGTGGCTGCGCCAAGGGCGAATACTGCCTTTTCCGAACTCGGCAGACGCCTCGCCGACGACAATGCAGGAAACGCTCCCACTCAACGGGCTGCGCCGACTATTATGTGGGCAACATGCTGCGTATGGGCAGGAAAACGAGCCTCGTGACATCGCCCGACGACCTCACCGCCGCCTACCTCGCACAGCGTTCGCTGCCTCATCAGGCCATGTTCATAAGGACAAGTCTGCTCCGACACCGCCCCTATCAGACGCAATACCGAATCGTTGCCGACTGGGAACAGCAGGTATGGGAACTCGTCCTGCATAATGCTTCCTACCAACATCTGAACGCTGTCGTCGCCCGTTTCGACGCAAACGGAGTGTCGAACACACAACGCGAGAAGTCGGATAAGGAACGCCGACAGATACACGACACTCTTTTCAGCCGCAGCCTTACCGCCTCTTTGAACGGTAGGGATAAATACGAGAAGCGGCTTTTTCTACATCATAGCAAAGATATTCCGGTTGGCGTATGCACTGAAACTCATGGTGCTGCACATCAGATGGATGCTGCATTTATAACCGTCGGCACGGTTTTCATCATGCCGACCTCCGCATCACGCTTATTTTCCCCTTAGTTTGCACATCAACCAAGGCCAAAGCAGGTGCGGCAGAAAGCGGCATTATCGACGAAACTGTCGGTTTCGCACACTACTTTCACATTGTCCCAGTCCTTTGGAGCGTTGCGTGTTCGACACACCGTGCGTGTCGAAAATGCGCAACGGCAACAAACTGAATACACGAAACGCTTCCCTGCGAGGATGAGTTGCTGCTTGTTTGAAGTCGGCGGAATAGCGGTGCGCCGTGTCGAAGGGAAAGCGAGCAGGCAGGCAGTGCTGGTGAACGCCGACTGATGGCAGTAGAACATCTTGTGGCAGTTACGGGGCGAGGCGAAGGTTTCAGCACTCCGTTCTTGACAATGTCGCCATACACCACATCGTCGCCCCTCTCCATTCCTGCAACGACGGTGTTCACGGTGTCGGGAGCCACAAACGTGTCGCCGGCATTCATAAAGATGCAGTAGTCGCCCGTCGCCATTGCCACACCTTTATTCATTGCATCGTATATGCCGCGGTCGGGTTCGCTCACCCAGCGTGTTATGTCCGCCGCGTGACGCTCTATCACTTCGAGCGAGCCGTCGGCGGAACCGCCGTCGATGACGATGTATTCCAGATTGGCATAGTCCTGCCCTGCCACGCTCCCTTATGGTTGTCTCCAAAGCCTCCCGTGCATTGAACGCCACGGTGACGACCGTTATTCTGATGTCTTTCTGCATAAGTTTTTCTTCGTTTTCAAGCTGCCGCAGTCACACCTTCACAATGGAAATGCGCCCGGCAGCAGCCGTGTCTGATGCCTGCAAAGTTACGGAATAAATCCCGTTCATCGGCAATCTGAATCTCAATGTTTTATGGTGCCATTCAAAACAAGGCTTCTTTTGGTTGCAAAACAAGCCTTCTTTTGGTTTGCAAACAAGGCTTGTTTTGAGTGTAAAGAAGGCTTGTTTTAAAAGTAGAAAAGAAATAAAAAAAAAAGTAAAAAGGAATGTTTAAAAGTAAAAGAGCAAGACTGGCTAAGAGCAACATAGGAGGTCGAGCGTCCCGCTCGAAACCTGCGCAGCGGCTCATTATGCGCTCGGCTTTGCCGCTTGCCTTGCAAGAATTATGAATTATGAATTCTTAATTATGAATTAGCAACGATAGGAGGTCGAGCGTCCCCGCTCGACATAAACACTGCGCAAGGCTGCTCATTATGGTTGCTTGGATGGTGTTGTCGAGCGGGACGCTCGACCTCCTCATATAGGAGCAAAAGGTAATGGCTAATTCTTAACTCCTTAACTTCTTAACTCCTAATTCCCTAACTCTAATTCACGTAACTCTAACTCATCCCCGCCTCTTCCGATGCCCCCAAAATTATGGTTTTATCGTTAAAACAGTAAAATTTTCGGTAGAAAATCAAAGTTTTTCTTCACTTTCTACCGAAAATTTTACTACTTTTGCACTGTTGCTGATGCTGTTTAGTGTCATAAAGCATGATGTTTGAACGTTTTTAAAAATGAGAGAGTGTATTGTCAGACATAGGGAACATTCCCTAAATTCTTCGGTCATTGCCTCCTTTTTCCCGGATATAAAGGCCAAGTCAGCCAAGATTTCAGCACTCGAAAAGAGCGGTGAAATAATCCGGCTGCGGCGCAATCTGTTCGTACTCAACCCCGACGAAAGCGGCGTTGCCCTCTCCGTGGGACTTACCGCCAACCATCTGCTGGCACCCTCGTATGTGTCGATGCAGACTGCGTTGCGCCATTACGGACTCATTCCAGGAGGCGGTATATACGGTACAGTCGATGACTCTCAAGGAGTCGAAAGATGTACGACACCTCCATCGGCAGCTTCACTTACCACCACATATCAAAGGAAGCATATCCCATCGGACTTACACAGATGCGCGACGGCAACGCACAATACATAATAGCCACTCCCGAAAAAAGCCCTTTGCGACCTCATAGCCAACTTATGCCATGGAGCAATTTCAGATACCGCCGTGAGGCATTGCGCTTTCTGGAGGACGACCTGCGACGCTCGATATGGAACGTTTCTTCGCCTTCTCGCCAGAGGTGTTCGGCAATATGCCAAAGGCGGGCAAGAAGGCAACATCAATACTCACCATTTTAAAACTGCTGAACGATGAACGACATTTACGACAAGATGCTGTCAGCATACGACCTGACAACCGACCAAGCAAGACGCAACGCCACATTTGAAGTGAACCAGCAAGTGGTTCTCGCCGGACTCTACCAAGGCGGATTCTTCGACAAGGCAGCTTTCTACGGCGGCACATGTCTGCGCATTTTCCATGGGTTGCAGCGGTTCAGCGAGGACATGGACTTCACTGCTCAACACCGATGCCGGTTTCGACTTCACACAATACTTCCAACCCGTCATCGACGAGTTTCTGGCAATAGGCAGAGAGAAGTGGAAATAACGAAGAAGGACAAAAAAGAATTTCGGCAAGGTGGAGTCGGCCTTTCTGAAAGACAATACCGATGTCTATGACATTTCATTCCAGACAGAAAAATCGATAAAGATAAAGATTGAAGTCGATACCGCCCCGGCCCCCCTCTCTTTTCCACCGAACAAAGCTGCTGCTCGAACCCCGTTCGTTCATGACACGCTGTTTCACACTGCCCGACCTGTTTGCCGGAAAGATGCACGCCTTGGTTTACAGGGCGGGAAAAAGCGCGTGAAAGGTCGCGACTGGTACGACTTCGAGTGGTATGTGCGCAACCGTGTGCCACTCGACTTCACACACCTAAGAGAACGCAACGCGAGTTCAACGGCTGCGACAAGAGCAAAGAGGAGTTCATGGAAGAACTGACGGCACGACTCGCATCTGCCGACATAAGCCAGGTGAAAGCGGATGTCATGCCGTTCGTAAAGAATCCGAAAGAACTTGACATCTGGTCGAACGACTACTTCACCCAACTCGCCACCATGATGAAATTCACAGACGACTGAAAAAAGCAAGGAAGAACGGGGCGTTTGTCTGCCGAAAAGCGTACCTTTGCACCCGTTGAAAGGAAAGAAACGTATTATGAACCAATACAACATACATACACTGCCCGACGGATTGCGCATAATACATCTGCCGAGCACATCGCCCGTGGTATATTGGGATATGCCGTCGCTGCCGGCACACACGCGACGAAACCGGGACGCGGTATGGCGCACTTGCGAACACTCACGTTCAAAGGCAACGAAGGCGGAGGGCATGGCACATACTCAACTACACTCGAAAGTGTGGGAGGCGACCTCAACGCCTTCGACAAAAAGGACACGGTGTATCATGCGGCAGTGCTGAAGGATAACATCGACCGTGCCGTGGACTTGCTCACCGACATCGTCTTCCACAGCACCTACCCACAGACGGAAATAGACAAGGAGGTGGAGGTGATATGCGACGATAGAGAGCTACAACGACTCGCCATCGGAACTTATCTACGACCTCTTCGAGAACGCCATATACCAAGGTCATCCGCTCGGACACAACATCCTCGGACGGGCGGAACTGCTGCGCACCTACACCACAGCCGATGCAATGGGCTTCACACGCCGACTCTACCGTCCGCAGAACGCCGTCTTCTTCGCTTACGGCGATGTGGATTTCAACCGACTCACAAGACTGCTGGAGAAAGCACACGCCGGCGAACCGGCTGCCGAAGCTTTCAGAAGGAGTGTATAAGCGGAAAGCCGGCGAAAGGCACCGCTGCCGCAATACATACCGCAACAGACGGAGCACACAATGGACACACACCTGGCGCATGTGATGCTCGGCACACGCGCATACGACATACATTCGCCACGGCGCACAGCCCTATATCTGCTCAACAACATACTCGGCGGTCCAGGAATGAACGCACGCCTCAACCTCTCGCTGCGAGAACGCAACGGACTGGTTTACGGTGGAGAGTTCGATGGTGAGCTACAGCGACACGGGGTTGTGGGCAATCTACTGGATGCGACCCGAAGAACGTGCAACGGTGTCTGCATCTGGTGCGACGCGAACTCGACCGCATGATGACGGAACCGCTCGCCGAAACACAACTGCGTGCCGCCAAGAAGCAGATACGCGGACAGATAGGCATCGCCTGCGACTCGCGCGAACAGTTTGCACTCGACTTTGCCAAGGGATTCCTGCACTACGGATGGCTGAAGGACATGACGGAACTGTGCCGGAACACGACGCCCTCACCACCGCCGACCTGCAATCGGTGGCTCGGGAAATATTCGCCGAAAGCAGCATGACGCAGCTCGTGATAAAATAAAACCCGCCGGTACAAAGCGAAAACCGGCACAAGACAAATTTTCAGCTACGGGCGGTGTGTCAAAACCCACTGCAAAACCGCAAAAGCGGCGCAGCTGTGGGTGGCAAGATGCAAAGGGCGGTTCCCCATACATAATTAAAAGGACTGCGATTTAAATGACAGACTGGAGCGTATCAAAACAGGAGTCAGTTGAAGTCAGAGGGAAAAACATATTTTTACGAAATTTTATCAAAATCGCTTGTTTGTTTAAAATTCTTTATTTACATTTACAAAATGTAAAACATACTTTGCAATACTTACCAGACAAACTATTTAAAAAACCAGTTATTATGAAAAGAAATTTACTATCTTCAACGATTACTCGTATTTTGTTTTGTAATCATGTTATGTCTGCTGCATGGAACAGTATGCAGGCTAAAAGATCCGGAAGCGTATCGCGGTGTTGGACAAAGACATGCACGCTAACATTCAAGTTATGACACTGAAAGACCCAAAGGAGCGTATAAAGCAACAAGGAAGAAGACCTTCCCCCGCCTGGGTTGTAAAAAGACATGTATCAGATGTCAAACATGAACCGCATCAAGAAAGTAGTGTTTGAAGATTCATTCGCCCAAGCACGCCCGGAAAGCTGCCACGAATGGTTCTATGGATGTAATGAATTGACAAATCCATCGAAGGTATTGAAAACCTTAATACCGAGAATGCGACAAGTATGTGCAACATGTTCTGCAACTGTAGCAGCCTTACCTCAATAGATGTTTCCCACTTCAACACAAGAATGTAACGAACATGAGTAACATGTTCGCTCACTGTAGCAATCTTACCACAATCGACGTTTCAAACTTCGACACACAGAATGTGGAGGAATGGAAAGCATGTTCGCTTATTGCAACCTTACCAAGCTCGACCTCTCCAACTTCAACACAGAACGTAATGACCATGGGCTGGATGTTCTATAGATGCACCAACCTTGAAGAACTCAACATCTCCAACTTCAACACAGAATGTGGAGGACATGCAAAGTATGTTCGAGGAATGTAGCGGTCTCAACGAACTTAATGTCTCCAGCTTCAACACACAGAACGTGACAAACATGGATGTGTTCCACAACTGTAAGAAGCTGACCGATATTGATGTCTCCAGATTCAACACACAGAACGTGACACGCATGAAAAGCCATGTTCTACAACTGCATCAACATCACCGAGCTCAACCTCGCTAAGTTCGACACAAAGAAGGTGACACACATGGGCATAATGTTCTATGGATGCATCAACCTCACCACAATTTATGCCAGCGACAAGTTTGTGACAACAGCGGTTGAAATCAGCGACAACATGTTCGACAATTGCAAGAAGCTTGTAGGCGCAGTGCCTTACGACAGCGAAAAGTAGGGACATGAAATGGCGAACTACGAAACCGGCTACTTCACCGACATCACAAAGACCGGAATAGAGGCTGCTTCGATTTCTGACAACGCCGTAGCAACATATTACGATGTGCAGGGTCGTCGTCTGGACGCACCGCAAAAGGGGTATAAACATCATGAAGCGCGGTGGCAGAACAATGAAAGTGCTCGTGAAGTAAAAACATAAAGTGGCCATCAAGCCATGACAATACAGAAAAGAGTGAAACGACCCAATCCGTGTCTTTTCACTCTTTTGTTGCCGTAAAGTAAAGAAGCCTTATACGACAGATTTGGCTAACGCCCGACCTCATATTTATCGCGAACCGCAAAAGAAAAATATTTTTGCGTATTTTCATTCAAGCCGCTTGTATGTTTGAAATTATTTACATACTTTTGCGATTATAAAACATTCTTTGTGACAACTCACCGACCAAACAATTTAAAACCACTTATATGAAAGCAAAATTATCATCCCACACGATTACTCGTCTTTTGCTTGTAATCATGCTTTGTCTGCCCATGTTGGGCAACCGTATGTCGGCTCAGAATCCAGAGTCGTATGCAGTGTTTAATGAAGACACCGGCACGCTAACATTCAAGCACGACACTAAAAAGCCCGCAGGAGCATATTCGCTGAATGTGGGCCAAAAGACTCCCGCCTGGTTTGCCGCAGGCGAGACTCATGGCGTAAACAATAACAGAATCAAGAAAGTTGTGTTTGATGCGTCCTTTGACGAAGCACGCCCGACAAGTTGCAGCTGGTGGTTCTACGGATGCAACGAATTAACGACCATAGAAGGAATTGAAAACCTTAATACAGAGAAGGTGACGAACATGTACGCCATGTTCAAAGGATGCGAAAGCCCCTCGCCAAGATCGATCTCTCCAGCTTAGACACGCAGAATGTGACGGACATGGGATGGATGTTCTACGACTGCAGAAGTCTCACAGAACTCGACCTTTCCAACTTCAACACAAAGAATGTGAAGGACATGTACGCCATGTTCGCTATATGCAACAACCTCGCCACACTCCAAGCTTTCCAACTTCGACACACAGAATGTGACAAACATGGGCGGAATGTTCTCAGAATGCAGAACCTTACCGAACTCGACCTTTCCAGCTTCAACACAAAGAAAGTGACAGACATGTTCTACATGTTCCAGGGTTGTAGCAACCTCGCCACAATCTATGTCAGCGACAAGTTTGTGACGACAAGACTGGTCAGCGGCAGCGACATATTCAAAGGTTGCGAAAACTTGTGGGCGCAGTGGCCTACGACAGCAGCAAGACAGGCAGAGCTATGGCAAACTACGACACAGGCTGCTTCACCGACATCACAACCGTTGGAAAAACCAGTGTCGTATGCAGTGCTTGACAAAGAGACCGGCACACTGACATTCAGACACGACAAAGAAAAAGACCCGAGGAGCCTATCTGATGAATAAGGGAACAAACAAGCCGGGCTGGTTTGTAGAAGGCAATCCTAAGGGAAATAAACAAGAACAACATCAAGAAAGTAGTGTTCGACGCTTCCTTTGCCGACGCACGCCCGACAAGTTGCCACTGTTGGTTCAAGGAATGTTATGACTTAAAGACCATCGAGGGCATTGAACACCTGAACACAGAGAATGCGACAAACGTGTACGCCATGTTCTATGGATGCACCAGCCTCAAAGAAATCGATCTTTCCAACCACGACATGAGAAATGTGACGGACATGAACTTCATGTTCTACGGCTGTAACAACCTCACCAAAGTCAATCTTGCCAACTTAAAGACACAGAATGTGAAGAGCATGCTGGGAATGTTCTATGAATGCAGCAGCCTCACCGAACTCGATCTCTCCCAGCTTCGACACACAGAATCTGACAGATATGAGTTTCATGTTCTTTGAGTGCAACGACCTCGCCAAGCTCAATATCTCCAGCTTCGACACAAAGAATGTGACGGACATGAAAAGCATGTTCAACGGCTGTGGCAACCTTACCGAACTCAACGTATCCAACTTCGACACACGGAACGTAACTGACATGAGCTTCATGTTCTACGGATGCGGCAACCTCACCAAAGTCGATATATCCAACTTCGACACACAGAATGCGACAAGCATAAAAGCCATGTTCTATGAATGCAAATATTGCCGAGCTCAATCTCGAAATTCAACACTCAGAAGATGACCGACATGAGCTTCGCATTCTACAAATGCAACGGCCTCACCGCACTCGATGTCTCCAACTTCGACACAAAAAGGGACAAGCATGAAATGCATGTTCTATGAATGCAACAACATTTCAAAACTCGACATATCCAACTTCGACACACAGAATGTGGCAGATATGGGCGGAATGTTCTACGGATGCAGCAAACTCACCACAATTTATGTCAGCGACAAGTTTGTGACGACAGCATGCCAGTCTGGCATCGAAATGTTCAAAAGGTTGCGAAAAACTTGTGGGCGCAGTGGCTTACGACGACAGTAAGAGCGGCAAGGAAATGGCAAACTACGACACCGGCTACTTCACCAAGGCAGCAACCGGAATTGATGCAACTCCGATTTCGGACAACGCCGCAGCAACATATTACGATGTGCAGGGGTCGCCGTCTCGATGCACCGCAGAAGGGTATAAACATCGTGAAGCGCAGTGGCAGAACAATGAAAGTACTCGTAAAATAAAACATAAGGATGGCTGCAAAGCCATACCAATAAGAAAGAAGAGTGAAAAGACCGACTTCGTGTCCTTTCACTCTTTTTTTACGTTGCTGCACACTAAATACAGAAAGGCCCTATCATTGCGCCTTGCGAATTAGCATTTAGGAGGTCGAGCGTCTCGCTCGACAACACTGCGTAAGGCGGCTCATTATGCGCTCGGCTTTGCCCGCTTAGCGCAAGAATTATGAATTGTTCGGGGGTGTTGTCGAGCGAGACGCTCGACCTCCTATTATCCCACGGCTCACGCTAACGAAATTTCAGCGACATTTCCTGCCTTTTAGCACACCATAAAACTGTAACCGACTAATAATAAATTTTGCGCTTTTTATTTGGCATATAACCAAAATTAAAGTATCTTTGCAAGATACATTGACTTTGTGCAACCGACACGCACTGAAGTTCCGAAAACAACGCCGCAAGAAGTATCATGGAGACAGCGGTGGAAAGCAACGAAAAGAGACATAAAACATGTTCAAACCGTACAAGATTCTTGCCGCCCTTGCCATCTGCGGCACGCTCACATCCTGCTTCAAGGATGAGCCTCTAAATTCGAATGCGACATAGAACAAGCCTATCTGCATGCCGACAATCCCGGATGAAATATTTCCAACCTGCCGACTCGCTCGTGCAGATTGGCAGTACAGAGACCGTGATAGTGTTCAAGCAACGCGAAGCAACGGCGACCTCACTGCACTTGCGCCGATGTTCCGGATAACGGAGGGAGCGACCATAGAGCCGGCAAGCGGAACAGTGCGCGACTTCTTCGCATGGACCGCTCACATACAAGGTGACATCGGAGGACGGCGAATGGGGCGCACATACGAAGTGCGCATCACCGCCGAAGCACCGGCCGCAAGAGGAGAAAAAGTAGTGGTGAACTACGACTTTGAAAAACTTCTACCTCGAACGTGCGAAAGAGAAGTATTATGATGTGACCGACATCCTGCCCGACGGCACTGGAAGCCCTCAACTGGGCAACGGGCAAACGCAGGATTCACTAATGGCGAAAGCCTTCGGCAAAAACCCGATGCATTCCCCCACAAATGCCCTACAGCGGCGGTTTCAAGAAGGCAATGCCGTGAAGCTCACCACCTGCAAGACAGCACGCTGGCGGCTTCGCTCGACATGAGAATCGCTGCCGGCAACCTCTTCACCGGCGTGTTCGACGCAAAGAACGCACTGAAGAAAGGACAGACACTACAGTGCACGCACTTCGGCGACGGTGCCAACAACACCATCAACTACAAGCCGTTGAAGTTTGAAGGCTACTACAAATACACTCCGGGCGAGACCTTCCAGGACCGTCTGGGCAACCCTAGCGGGAAGAACAGACGAGGGCGACATCTACGCCGTCGTGTTCAAGAACACCGGATGCCGAGGGCAACGCCTTCTATCTGGACGGAAGCAACGTGCTCACCAGCAGTCAGATTGTAGCAAAGCCCTCACCGGGCATGTACACAAGACTGAGGGATGGACGATTTAGTTCGAACTCGACTTCGACTACATCTCCGGAACTCGACCCCGAAGTACTGGCACGCTACGGCTACAGCCTCGCCGTGGTATTCTCGTCGAGCTGTGAGGGAGCCGAGTTCCAGGAGCAATCGGCAGCACGCTGCTTATAGATAAGGTGAAAATCACCGGCGAACGTAAGAAACAAAAAAAAAACATCACCCCTGACACGACAATATGAACAAAAGAACATTCATCACCACAATACTCTTCGGAGCCGCCACACTGAGCAAGCGCAGCAGGACTGTTGCGAACGACCTTCATACAAGGTGCGACTCGATACAACCTCGGAGGAACAGCCCCGGGTAGGCATGCCGGACTCGACTCGACAAGTTCACACCGAAGATGACATTCACCATAGGTATGGACGCATTCCGCGAACTAACGGTCCGTGGGGAGGATGGTGGGATTCCACCTTGAGAAGAAAGGAATGGAACCGATGCCAAGGTGAAGAACTACAGCATGGAAATGAAGAAGGACGGCGAACCGCTCAAAGGCGTATTCACCGGAAACGGTCACCGACGTATCGCTGAGCATGCTCACCGTACCCGTACAGGCGACGTGCGACGTAAGCAAGGAACGATGCGGCTGAAGTTCGGTCCCTACCTCTCATACATC
>VOFG01004833.1_pt1 | contig 13869 bp, 25 predicted proteins | sample 5384171 | NCBI WGS metagenome assembly VOFG01 (sample SAMN12384726, study PRJNA508395) | human gut metagenome | isolation source: healthy gut F | host: Homo sapiens | reverse complement strand
TTCAGGACGTGTAAAGCGACCTTGGTGTAATAGCCACAACGGATTCTGCTACGCATACGATGTCTTCTGGTCCAATATTGTGACCACCAAATTCAACGATAGCATCAACGATGTCATCATTATCTGTAAGAATACGTGTAGGAACACATACTAATTCTAATTCTGCCATTGTTATGCCTCCTTAGTGAACCAATGCTGCTTGTACTTCTTCTGCAGTCAAACGAATACGTTGTTTATCGATATGGTAATCGGTACGACCTACGATTTGGTAATAAATGTCGATGTCCATATAAGGGAATCCCTTAATATCTTCACGAATATTACCATTTCTACCAGTTAAGGTAACGTAAACGCGGATTGTACCACCCTTGCGAGGCTTGATGATGATAGCTTCAAAGTAACCATCGTGGCGTGGACGATCGATATCCATAGCCCAAGCGTCTACTTTCACACCATCAAAATGTTCTTCTGGAAGCAAAGGACGTGGAATAAATCCATGATTGTACCAAGTTGACGGCCTTTGTTTACAAATGGCACATCGCAGAACAATGTCATGGAGCTCATATTCATATCTGCCAATTGAAAGCTTGTTTTCCCGCTTTGGCAACAAAATAACGCGTTCGTTACCTTGTTTTAATACGAATAGACGGAATAATAAGTACAAAATAGCTACAATAACTGCAATGGCAACTATCACATTTATTATGTCATAAAACCACATGTGAATTCTCCTTTATAGTGTAATCAATTCCACCGAAAAATCATCAGTATCTAAAGAATTGGGCGCCCAAATCAGCCCCTAGGGCAATATCCTTTGTGAAATACAAGGTGCTACGGCCCTTCTCGGTAGATGGATTATGCAAATGATTGCTGTCCATCGTACGTCGTACTAGATCACTAGTCTCATAAGCAGGGTCGATATATCGGATGCGGTCACCTGATAACTCCTGCAGGACAGGGCTAACAAATGGAAATGAGTACATCCCAATACGACAACATCGATATCCCGTTCTAACATAGGTGCTAAGTACTCCTTAGCGGCTTTACGAACAACGTCATCATGCAAATGACCTTGTTCAATTAAGCCGGCTAGTTCTGGGCATGGTTGTTCCCATACAAAAAACCTCATGGTCGATGTCCATAGCACATATTTATGAATATGACTATTAACGGTCGCCACCGTCGCCATGATACCGATGGTATTACTATTGCTTTCACGAATAGCAGTCTTAACACCTTGAGATACACCGATAACCGGCACATTGACGCGACTGCGCACCTCATCGAGGGCCACTACGGTGAAAGTATTGCAAGCGATAACCATCAATTTTACAGGTACTTGATGTAATGTTTCTGCAATACGGCAAGCGATTTCTGTAATCTCCTCGGTTGGACGATTGCCAACGGGATTATTAGCATTATCCCCTATATAGATGAAGTTTTCATTGGGAAATTGTTCCTGTAGAACTTTCAAAACGGATAGACCACCTACACCTGAGTCAAAGACGCCGATAGGCAGTCGTTGTGTATCTATATTAGTCATGAGGCATCTCCTCAACAGCATTTATGAATAGGTTGATAAAAGCGATCCTCTAATCGTACGATTTTCCCAGACGATTTAGACATAAAGGCATTCTTAGTCTCACCCGTCGCCAATAGAGCACCATCGCTGGCTAGCGCGGCGCATGCGGTATTTAAATACCATCTGAGCACGGGTCATTTTACTAAATAGGTTTTCTATATTAATCGTGTCATCGAACCGAGCAGGTTCCTTATAGTTACACGATACATTCATAATTGAAATACTATATCCTCGTCCATCATATCCCACAAGGTGACACCGATGTGACGAAGCGAATTCAATACGCGCCATTTAAACCACCGAAAATGATTGCTATGGTGAGCAATTCCCATCATATCGGTTTCATAGAAACGGACGTTAATTATCGCTGTATACATTTATTCATCCTTCTTTATTACAATACAAATTTAATTGTATATCTATTAACAAAGGGTGTCAAATAAACAAAGGCAGTCCAACCAATAACAATGATTAAACTGCCTTTTTATGTACTTGTTAGTTGCCAAAAGGAATAGCTTTTTTCGCTTGTTCTTCGTGGGATGTTTTGATATAGCGGTTGGCGATTTTGAAAGCAATACCGAGAACTGCTACATCATCTACCCAGCCAAGGCCCGCAATCGTATCAGGAATGATATCAATTGGTAGGACGAGATACCCTAAGGCGCCGGCTAAAATAGCCTTTACATATTTTGGTGTATCTTGATCGCGCAAGCAAAGAATAACACCACTGCTTTTTTACAAAGGCAAGTTTTTTACCATAGCGAGTGGCAAACGCCAGAATCGAGACTCACTAAAATACTTGCCATATTTGATAATCTTTAATGGATTCATACCAATCCTTCTAACTATTTACGAAAACCGTTAATTGTGGATTTTGTCGTTTCTTTTACTGTTTCAACAGCTTGGAATGCAGTATCTTTTGCATTTTCCACAGCTTGAGCGCTGTAGTTTTGCGTTTTTCCACAGCCATTGAGTAGTTGCTTTCGCTACTTCTACGCCACCTTTAGCCAATTCTTTTGCAGTATCCAATGTTTCTTTTGCTACATCGATTTTTTCTTTTGCCGCATCAGTTACTTTTGCTACTGCTTCTGCTGCATTATCATGCAATTGGTATTTCGTTTCCGTATTCCATTTTTCAATAGCAGGTGCTACTTTTCAGAATATACTTGTTCTAATTGTTCTTTTGCAAGACCTGTTTCATTGGCAATACCAGCCCATACATCGCGTTGGCCTTGAGTGAACGGAATGCTTGCTGCTGCATCGCGAGCGATTTCGCCAGCAATGGCTTTACCATTTTCATAGAACTCAGCGATCATAGGTTTGTAGCGTTCGATGTCGGATGGCATACCATCTTCGATCCAAATATGAGCTACCTTACCAATAGCATAGGTCAAACCAACAGCTACCGGTACGCGTACTGCTTTAAAAGGTACGAGTAAGGAAATAGCAGCTGTAGCAATAGCAGTGCTCAAGCCACCTACTAAACCTACAACAGCACCTGTTTGTAATTCAACATCATATAAATGAGCAATGCGAGTTACCATGTATGTTGCATTTGTGCATAGTGCAACATTGCTGAATTTTGGAGACAAAGCCAATACGGCAGCACGGCCTGCGCCCCAGAAAATAAATTGTTCAACTTGATAATTTAAATCTTGACCACCATCGCTAAGCGGTTCAATTCTAACGCCATTATATTCTGCCATAATCGTTCTCCTTTTTCTCCGGATTCCACTTGTGAATGTATGTATCGTTCATTAGTATTATTATACCATTCTCAATGTAGAATTGAAATGAATAATATATATTTTACCCTGTATAAACTGTCTTATTATGACTATTAGTAATAGATAACACTCTATTCACTACCAACTCGTAAGACCTCCATCAATCGTCCACGCAGCACCTGTTACAAAGGATGCTTTTTGAACTAATTAAAAAGCGATAACTTCTCCAATTTCATGAGGTTTTGCAATACGTCCTAACGGATAATGTTGGCCCATCTCCTCTTTTTTGCTTGTTCCGCATCTTGATGGGATTGGGCAATTTGCTTATCTACAAGGGATGTATCTACGTCGCCAGGGCACACGCAGTTAACGCGTACCTCATGGGGCGCCATCTCAAGGGATAAGGATTTTGTAAAGCTTACGATAGCACCTTTTGATGCACCATATACTGAGCAGGCTACATTGCCCTGTAGGCCTGCATCACTAGATACGGTAACAATACTGCCCTTTACTTGACGTAAATAAGGCAATGCTGCTTGGCACAAGAATACAGTTCCTTTTACATTTGTTCCAAACATTTCATCAAAGGCCGATTCAGATACATCGGCTAGTAGCTCTTCTTCATAATATCCAGCCGCCGTTACAAGAGCCGAAATACTACCAAAAGAAATCTACCGTTTCTTTTACGATGCGCTGACAATCGCTCACATTGGATACGTCGCCTTTCACATAGCGCACCTTCGAAGAATAGCGGCGCAATTTCATCTTTGCCCTTTGTCCCGCTTGTTCATCGCGGCCATTGATAACGACGCACCAACCTTCTTGCAATAATATTAGCTTAGCTGTGGCAAATCCAATTCCCGATGTACCACCGCTGATCAATGCCACTTGAACATCATTTTTATGAGGCATACTCACACCTCCTACAAGGTAGAAATATAATCAAACACTAATTTTAACAACATCACTGTCGTAACAGACAGGAATACAACACGCACCAAGGAGGACCCTTTCGCAATGGCTAAATGAGATCCTAAATAGGCGCCCACAACTTGTCCCACCGCAGCGGCAAGACCATACATAATATTGACGTGTCCTAAATATAGAAACACAAGTAAAGATGCTAAATTACTGGTGAAATTTAAAATTTTAGCATTCGCCGAAGCATGGAGAAAATCAAATCCGGTAAAGATAAATCCCATAATGAGAAATGTACCCGTACCAGGGCCTATAAAGCCATCATAAATACCGATGCCAAGGGCAAAGGCCATACAAATATAAAGTGCTCGCCCCATTACTTGAGAGGGTGCGATTTACTTCGCCCCAGTTCTTTTAAAGACTACAAATAATGTAACGGCCACGAGTAATACGATGATAATCGGTTTAACATATAGCGGCGGTAATGATACAACCGCCAACGTACCCAGCATAGAACCTATAAAGGTAAAAGGCAATAGTTTACGAACCAGACTAAAATCAACCATATGGTTTCGTAAAATGTAATTGATGCACTACCGGCCCCAAAGATACTAGACAATTTATTACTACCTAGAGCCATGCTAGGAGGCAAATTAGTTAGCAACATGGCCGGCACAGATATCAATCCACCGCCACCCACTATGGAATCCACAAATCCCGCAAAGGCCCCTGCTACAGCAAGCAATATAAGTATCATTACCTCATAGGGTAATCCGGTTATTGCAATTAGCCATTCCATATACGACCTCCCATATCTCACATACATACACTATCATTTTACCATTCGTATAAGTAAAAACAATAGTCCTATATACAGAATAACGGTGACCAGGGTCACCGTTATGTATTATATCCTACTATGAATATGTTACGACTATTTTTTGTCTGCCAATCGATCTAATACCACTGTATAACCATCAGCACCATATACAAGGCATCGTTTCACACGACTAATCGTCGCTGTACTAGCACCGGTTTCTTCTACAATCGTTTCATAGCTATCACCAGCGCGTAACATTTTAGCCACTTGAAGTCGTTGCGATAATGCTTTCAGTTCATTAACAGTACAAATATCCTCAAAGAATGCATAGCATTCTTCTACAGTTTGAAGTTGTAAAATGCCTTCAAAGAGCTCGTCATGTTGAGCACTTCTCAATTTTTCATTGACGCTCATAACGCCTCCTATTTCTTATTCATCGCTTTGGATAAACCGTCACCAATCATTTGGATAACTTGAACCATAATGATAAGAATGATGATGGTAGCGAGCATGATATCCCCTTGGAAACGTTGGTATCCGTAGCGGATAGCAATATCACCAAGGCCACCGCCACCAATAGCACCTGCCATTGCAGAGTAACCAATCAAGTTAACAATAAGCACCGTAACATTATCGATAATAGTTGGCAATGCTTCTGGTAACAATACCTTGCGGATAATTTGGAATGGGCTTGCCCCCATCGATTGAGCCGCTTCGATAACACCGAATTGAATATCCTTAATAGATGTTTCTACAAGACGTGCTAAAAACGGAATCGCCGCCAATGTCAACGGTACACAAGCAGCCGTCGTACCAATGGACGTACCAACAACCATACGTGTAAACGGAATGATGGCAACCATTAAGATGATAAACGGAATGGAACGAGTCGCATTAACGATAGCCCCTAGAATCTTATTAAGCGCTGCATTTTCTAAAATATGTCCCTTAGAGGTAACCACCAATACAACGCCGAGTGGAATACCAATAATCATGGCCATAATCGTAGAGATAACGGTCATTTGCAATGTATCCAAGGTACCGGTTATCAACAATTTAATTACTTGCTCTGACATAACCGATCACCTCGCTTTCAATTGGTAATGTTCTGATATAGTCTAGCCCTTCTTGCGCCTTCATAGGATCACCATTCAAAATGATGATGAGACGGCCTACACTAGTGTTTTGAATGTAGTCGATGCCACCAAATAAGATGCTTACATCGAGGTCAAACCGACGTACTAAACCTGCTACAACAGGTTCATCTGTGGCTTGGCCGGTAAACTTCAATTTTACCAATGGTGCCGTACCAGCAATCCAGTCATCATGAAGTTCAATATGTTCAAGCGCTTCTTGTGGTAGGTTATCGCTTACTACTGAGCCAACGAAATCTTTTGTAGTCGGTTTCTTCGGATTTGTAAATACCTCGAGCGTGCTACCTTCTTCTAAGATAACACCGCCTTCGATAACGGCTACGCGGTCGCAAATTTCACGGATAACCTTCATCTCATGAGTGATGAGCACAATGGTAAGCCCCATCCGTTCATTGATATCCTTCAACAATTCCAAGATGGATTCTGTTGTTTGTGGATCCAACGCAGATGTAGCCTCGTCGCACAATAATACCTTTGGATTAGATGCCAAGGCGCGAGCAATGCCAACGCGTTGCTTTTGACCACCGGATAGCTGGGACGGATAGTTATTCACGCGGTCCGATAAACCTACGATATCGAGAATCGGAGTGATGCGTTCTTTGATTTCAGCCTTGCTAAGCCCTTGCAATTCCAATGGGAATGCTACATTGTCATAGACCGTGCGCGATGATAAAAGATTAAAATGTTGGAAAATCATGCCAATGTGTTTACGCGCTTTACGCAGTTCACTAGCACTCAATTTCGTTAAATCTGTGCCGTCTACGATAACGGAGCCCGATGTAGGGGCTTCCAGCATATTGATGCAACGAATCAGTGTAGATTTACCGGCCCCTGATTGACCGATAATGCCGTAGATTTGCCCCTTTTTCAATGGTGAGGCTAATATCCTTCAGCGCTTCTACACGATTAGCACCTTCGTAGACCTTGCTAATGTGTTCTAATGTAATCAAAATATGTCCTTTCTTTATGAAAGCTCCCCTTACCAGCCACTATAGCTACCATATTGATACCTATAGTATGCTAATTAAGCCAAGCCTTCTTCCATTAATTTTTCTAGACCATGACGTAGTTTCATAGTCACTGCACCTGGTTTACCATCAGCTACAGGATTTCTGTCGAGTTTTATAATCGGAATCACACCACCGGTTGTATTGGTAAAGAATAGTTCATCCGCATCATCAACGAAGGCGCGGTCAAACTCTTTTTCGATAACAGTGATGCCCAATGAAGGTGCTACACGAGTGATAACCATTTGACGCGTAATGCCCTTCAAAATATGATTATCCGCTGGATGTGTATAAATAATTCCATCTTTCACGGCAAATACATTAGATGTAGCCCCTTCGGTACAAATGCCATCGCGGAATAACATCGCTGTATAGGCAAATTTCTTTTCCGCCTTTGTTTGCGCCAAAATGTTAGGAATCAAATTCGTTGTTTTAATGTCTACATGCCCCCAACGTTCATCAGGCAATGCGATAGCTTTCACACCGGATTCCAATTTATTCACTGCATCCATATCGAATTATGAATGGACATGAGCATTTGTGGTTCAAGTTTAGAGCGATCGTACGCATGATGACGTGGCGCCACACCACGGGAGATTTGTAAATAAATATAACCTTCCTTGATTTCACTTTGTTCAATCAAAATTTCGTGAAGTTCTGTCAAATCATCTGGTGTCATTTTTACAGGAATATCCATTTCACGCATGGACCGATATAGACGATCTTGGTGATAGGACAATGCAAAACAACGACCTTTTTGTAACACGTACAACTTCATATACAGAATCACCGAATAAGTAACCACGGTCATCAATGCTGATTACCTTTGCACCTGGTTCGACGAATTCACCGTTAAAATATGTTAATTCTTTCATAAGAGCACCTCATTTTCCCTTGTTGTAACTCTAATCAGTATGATTGTATTATAGCACAATCACAGATTAATTTTCACACTTTACATTGTGAAAGTTTTCAAATTAGTCATAAAAAAATCCGCCCTCTACCGATAACTATAAGTTATGGTAGGAGCGGATTCTATTGTAATTAGTTATATACCAATCTTACAGGGCTTGTATAAGCCTATTAGTTGCCAAGAATAAATTTTCGAATTGGCTTTGGTATTTGTTTTAAACCTACTGTCGTCAAGTAGGATAATCCTACGGCCATCACATACAACAGCACTACGTGAGGCACTGTAAATAGAAGATTATATTTGGCCATGATACCGGTCATGATCAATAACCAGAACGGATGTGCCAAATAGATGCCGTATGAAGTATCCCCAATTTGTGACCAGAACGCCTCCATCGTATTGTTGAGTGGCATCACTTGGAATAGGAATAAGCTAAACAATGTGCCCAATACCGTATAGAATACACCCATTGGACTCAACTGATGTACCGTGTAAATCGCTTCGAGCACCGTATAATGCCATACATCCATGACATAGTAATAGGCACCCAACATGGATAGAATCGATAAAATGGCACATGTGGCCAATAGATATCGGTAACGCCACATATAATCGCTTCACCTGTTCATATCGTTCGGCTACAACAGCACCAAAAAAGAAATATCCATACATAATGAATCACCCAATAATTTGAGGCGCATATCGAAAAGATATTTTATGGCTGGAGAATCGCTAAACTGTTGTGTCACCCAGGCCCCCAATCGATAAGATGATATAAATCAACACCTAATTGGATGACAAATAAGATGACAAGCCAAAATACAGGCTTTTTAAATCCACCATCCATCACACGCCATAATGGCATGAACACATAGAACCATACCAGTATAACCATAAAATATAAATGGTACATACTGTTACCAAACAAGTAGATTTATCGCCAATGGTCCTGGATGTAAATTTCCAAGGTTATGAGCTGTCATCCTGTATATAGCAAGTAAATAGATGGACCACGTAATATATGGAAATAGCACCACCTGAATGCGGCGGTGCATAAATTCCTTATAGAAATGGATCCCTTACCGATGTATGATAAAACAAGCCAAATGCAGAGAGGAAGAAAAAAACGCAGGCACTCCAAAGCGAGAAGAATTTCTAACACGCTGATGAGTTCTAAATTTACAAAAGGATTTTGCAATGCGTAAGATCCTACATGAATGCCGATAACACCGAGCATACAGAGGCCTCGCATATAAGTAATTTCCGGTAAAAATGCTTTTTCATAGCCATTGCCTATTCACTATTGACCAGGTGCCACTGCAGGTGTCGGTACCACACGTGGACCTTGAGACTCTGTAGCTGGTTGTTTAACTACAGGAGGGGTAGATGTAGGTGTTTGAGGCGTTGCAGCTTTTTCAGGTTGTGCGGCTTGTGCTGGTACAGCCTGACCATTTGCTTTAGCAGCCGCTTCTGCCTTAGCCTTAGCTTCTGCTTCAGCCTTAGCTTTTGCTTCAGCTTCTCGTTTCAAGCGTAATTTTTTTGAAGTGGTACCACTGGTTTGTCATAAACAGTGATATCCGTTTCAAATAGACGTCCCCATGGGAATGTAGCTTTTACTGTACGAGGATTGATTTTAAGGTATTTTTCAGCGAAATCTTGAATGCGTTCACCTAAATAACTTTCAAGACGTTCATTTAATTCACCAGAGTAACGAACATTGTCTGTTCTGATAGAATCTTGCATACGATAAATATCTTTACGGATATTTGCTTGATATGCCCAGTTATCCAAATATTGTTGCGTCAACATATCACGATGACCTTCTGGACTCATAGATTTAAGCAATAATCCTTGAGCAATAGCGTAACCTACTGTGTTACTTGCTGTATTCCAACCATTATACGCACCGATTTTGTACAACAAATCTCGTTTGTACATAGCGGATACCAATGTATTATCTGCACCATTATTGAAAGCAATATCTGCAACGCTTACGTTCACACCAGAGTCAACAGCTTGTTGAATGCGATCTACGAAAGCATTTGTAGAGTTGGAGATCATCGGGAAGTTTTCGAAGTTTGCAGACTCGCCTGTGCTCGTTGTAAGAGGTGTATTAACAGCCAATAATACAGTTGGTTTACCTTGTGTCACCATTGTGCCACCTACAGCCTCAACGTGTTGAGCAATTGTTTTATCAATCGTTTGATCTTCGTAACCTGGCAATGTTTTACCGCCACCACCGAGTGGATAAATTACGGAGAATGTAGGTTTTTCTGTGCTCACATCGGTACGGGAACGCGCCATCAACAAGAGACCAAGTTGGTCAGCACCAGGGAAGCTACCGTATTTTTCAACAGAAATATCCTTGGAATATTTGTTGAGGTAACGACCTTCTAGTGCGGATTGAGATAATTGAGATGTATCATCATGACCTAATGCAAAGTAGTCGAATACACCACTGCGAGTTTCATCAATCAACTCTTTGTTGATTTTCATATTTTTTGACGGCGGTCAAACCAGTCTTGCAAGTATTCCACAGGAACAGAGGCTTGTAGGCTCATCAATTTTTGAGTTTCTTCTTGCGTTAAAGAGCCAGAATCTAATTTATCTTGTAATGCAGCGATTTGGAAGATAGTTGGGCCATATTCCGCATAGTAGGCCGGTTCAGTACCACCACCACTCGCGCGTGGGGAACGCATTACGGTACCAAATCCATAGATGCGTACATTTTTTATTACGCGCTTTTAAACCTTCAATACGTTTCAAGCGATTTTGCAACGTGCTAAGAGGAATATTATGTTTGCGAGAATCTACAAGACCTCCATAAATAAGAGTATCCGTACTTAATACCATAACATCAGCACGACCTGCATTTTGCTCTACCCAAGCCATAATTTGATCAGCTTGACCTTGGTACGTCTTACCAGAAATCAAGTGTTGAGGTGGTGTCAACACAGTCATACCCGCCTCACGAGCTGTATCAACTGTATATTGCAAGCTTACAGGGCGATCATCTTGAGGTACATATAATACGGTTTCTGCATCAATATTGATGGATGTACCTGTAGCAATGGCTGTAACCATTAATGCTACTTTCAACCATTTATTTGTCATAAAGCAAATCTCCTTCTGTGTACACGAGTACTCTCGACTCGAAAATTAACTCTTATATAATACTCTTTTTTTCTGACACTTTTATGAAATACTTAATAGTATAATTATATCATTTACCTGTTATTTCTCAAATGCAGTGCCTTTAGCTTTAGCGCACTTTGGGTAAGCTCCAATTATATTTAATAGCTAGTAAACGGATAACTAGTACAACGGTAAAAAGCACCATATACAGCCTCTCCAACCCAGTTAGAAATAACCATTAAGTAATAAACGATGCCCCCAATAACACTAGGCAGAGCATACACATCTTCTTTTTAAAACAGAGGGAATCCGTTGAGCCAGCATATCTCGGATAATACCACCTCCAACGGCAGTAATAGTTCCTAATAAAACAATGAAAATTGGCAGCTCAGGATATAGTTTAAACCCTGCAGATGCTCCGGTTACTGTAAAGATGCTAGCCCGACAGCGTCGGCTAATAAATAGCTTGCTCGGCTACGAGGGCCCATAGCATGCTTGCGATAACGGCTGTTATAGATAATAAATACGATAATTGTTACGGAAATAACCACAGTTACATATACAATATTGCGTAACGAATTCGGCGGAAAATACCCCAAGAGAACATCCCGTACAATTCCACCACCGATTGCCGTAGCCAGTGCCAATACAGCCATACCAAATATATCCATTCTCCGCGCCACCCCAACAAGTGCTCCAGAGATAGCAAAGGCAATAGTGCCAATCATATCAAATATATACCAAATAATATCCATAATACCCTCACACAATCTATTCGCATAACTGCGCACACTATGATAGACTCTATGTAAGATATTATACATTAAGAGGTATGAGAATGACAAAGAACATTACACCTATAGAGATTAAAAATATGGATGAGCGTAGCCGTGATGAATATTTTATGGGTTTTGCCCTAGAGGAGGCCCACAAAGCTTATGCTCTAGGAGAAATTCCTATCGGCGCCATTTTAGTTCAAAACAATACAATCATTTCACGCCACCATAATCGCCGCGAATTAGATCACGATGCAACGGCTCATGCAGAGGTGCTCGTCATCCGCGAAGCATGCGATGTACTCAAGCGTTGGCGGTTGACTGGTTGTACCCTGTATGTTACGATAGAGCCGTGTCCGATGTGCGCTGGAGCCATCATCAACAGTCGTATTGACCGTGTTGTATATGGGGCAAGTGATTACAAAGGAGGCGCTGTAGAGTCTCTTTTCAATGTACTCTCTCACCCTGGTTTAAATCATGAACCCGAATTAGCATCGGGGGTCCTTGGTGATGAATGTAGTCAAATCATGAAAGACTTTTTTAAAGAGCGCCGTAAAACACGGAGGAGTACCCAAGAGGCTGAAGGGTCCGCACTCGAAATGCGGTAGGTCGGGCAACCGGCGCGGGGGTTCAAATCCCTCCTCCTCTGCCATATAAAATATATAAAAGCGCTAACCATGGTTAGCGCTTTTTTGCGGAAAGGGACCACTACTATGAAAAAATATTACCCTTATCTCATTACGGTGAGTCATATGATTAACGACTCCTGTCAAAGTGTATTACCTGCCCTCTTGCCATTATTTATCTACACTTATGGACTTAGTTTAGAGCAGGCAGGCTTTCTCATATTAGCCAATACAGCATTATCTTCATTGTTACAGCCATTATTAGGTTATGTCTCTGACAAGATCAATCAGCCACGGCTAATCGCCTTAGGTGTTCTGCTCTCAGCTTGTAGCACAGGTGTTATGGGTTTTGTAACCTCTTATGAAAGCTTGCTTGTTTGTGCTACCTTAGCTGGTGTAGGCTCCTCTATCTTCCACCCTGAAGGAGCGAAAATCATGAATCGCCTCGGAGGTGGCAAAAAAGGTAAAGCCATGGGTACCTTCGCCATCGGCGGTAGCTCCGGTTTTGCCATCGGCCCACTCTTTGCAGGCTCTATTGCCTATACAGTAGGTCCTCATGGACTGGCAGCTTTCACCATAGTGGGTCTTATCATCTCAACGGTTTTATTCGTCCTCATGCCACACATAGTCACTCAAGCACGCACTATCGACCAAGCGATAGCTATGGAAAACCCTACACTAGTGGCTAAGCCGCTAAAAATTACTGGAAATACTTTGGCATCTTGTTTATTATCATCCTAAGCCAATCGGTAAACTTCCGCGTTATCAATGCATTTATTCCTATCTTCTGGACTCGTGAACTCGGCACTAGCCCAGAGCAAGGTAACTTTGCATTAACCATATTCTTTAGTATCGGTATCTTCATGACATATATTGGCGGTCTATTAGGCGACAAATATGGTCCCATCAAAATCATTAGACTATCCCTATTGATTTGGTTGCCAGCCATGTTCCTATTAACAGAAGTGCCAACCTTCTCCCCTATTATCATGATGCCTATAGCCTATATGTTACTACTCATGATTGGCGCTGCTAAAGCTCTGCTACTAGCCCCGTTATCGTACTAGGCCAAACCTACCTTGCTAAAAGCATCGGCTTTGCGTCCGGTATTACCCTCGGGGTGAGCCAAACTATCGGCGGTATCATCGCACCTGTAGTAGGAAACCTTGCGGATACCTATTCTTTACCTGCCGCTATGATGACACTCGTAC
>VOFG01004019.1_pt1 | contig 13883 bp, 19 predicted proteins | sample 5384171 | NCBI WGS metagenome assembly VOFG01 (sample SAMN12384726, study PRJNA508395) | human gut metagenome | isolation source: healthy gut F | host: Homo sapiens | reverse complement strand
TTCCGGAGGAAAAGATACCATGGAACGGCTGGATATTTTAAACCGGTCCAATGACGGCTTTTTATATTGCGTCAGAAGATGACTTAAAGCTTCGTGGGCCCGGAGATATTTTTCGGTGTGCGTCAGAGCGGCACTAATTCAGATTGGCGATGTATTTACAGACGCTCTGTTAAAACAGGTTTCGGAAGAAGTCAATGAGATACTGGATGATGATCCGGAGCTGAAAAGAGAACATCTGGAATTAAAACGCCAGATAGATTTATATTTAGGTGAGCGGTATGAGAAGCTGAATCTGTAAAGATCATATATTTAGAAGAAAAATCGTTGGATTTACTGCTTGAAAAATCTGGACGATTTTTTATGATCAATGTAGAAGAATGAAAAATAAATAAAAAATAAAAGAAAAAATGGAAAAGGAGAAGTGAAGATGAAAAGAGAACCTGTTTGCGTATTAGGCGAAAGAGTGTGGAGAACTTATCTTGGGGGAAGAGAGATCGGAAAGATCCATGGTGATGAAAAAGCAGAAGACAGTCATTTCCCGGAAGAATGGATGTATTCTGTAACAAGGGCTTTTAATGCTGGACGGAAGAGATTGTGGAAGGTCTTTGTAAAATTGCAGGGGGAGAATATGATGAAAAAACATTAAAAAGAGTATATAGACTCGGATCCGGAAGAGATACTGGGAAAAAAGCATGTAGAGACCTGGGGGGTAATACACCCTGGGTGTTCTTATCAAAATGATCGACAGCAAAGAACGTCTTACAGTCCAGGTGCATCCGGACCGGGAAACAGCAAAACGACTTTTTGGAAGTCCTTTTGGAAAAACAGAATGCTGGCATATTTTAAATACAAGAGAAGACTGCGAGGAAAAGCCGTGTCTTTATCTGGGATTTAAAAGAAGGAATCACCAGAAAAGAGTGGGAAAAATGCTTTTTTGAACAGGATTACGATCGGATGTTAGGACTGATGAACTGCCTGGAAGTAAAGCCGGGAGAAACTTATCTGGTAAAAGGAGGCGTTCCTCATGCCATTGGAGCAGGCTGCACTCTGATCGAGATCCAGGAGCCTACAGATTATACCATTCGTGTAGAAAAAGTGACACCGTCTGGTTATACCATTGACGATAGCATGTGCCACCAGGGGCTGGGATTTGAAAAAATGTTTGAGTGTTTTCATTATACAGGAGCAGGTGAAGCTGCTACGAGGAAGATGCCTGCATTAAAGAGCAGTCTTTGAAAATGGCGGACAGTGTCTGGTGGGATATGACAGTATGCCCTGTTTTCAAATGGAACAGCACACAGTTGAGATGGGAGAAACAAAGGAATTTGAGGAAGAGGAGGTATTTTCCTCTTTATGTTTTATCTGGTAAGGGAATTTTGAAAACAGAAACAAAAAGAGTATCAGATTGAAAGAAATTCCCAGTTTTTTGTACCTGCAGGTAAAGAAAAAATATTGCATAACAAACGTGGAAGATGAAAAGATAAAAAATATTAAAAATGCATGGACCTAAGAGCGAATAGTCATATAAAATAATGAGCCTAGCAAAGAAAGATCACCCGGACAGAAGTGATTCTGCCTTGGGGGTGATCTTTTTCCTGCTAAGGAGTTTTCCTGCCATCTGGCTGTTCCTGGTTCTCGATCATTTTTTTGACCATATAGCCACCAACAGAACCATTCTTGTGCAGAGGTAAGGTTGCCGTTGTAGCCGTTGCTTAAAGGTACTCCCAGTTCGTTAGCTACCTCCATTTTAAAGCGGTCCATGGCTTCCTTTGCTTCAGGTACGTTTGTTTTGTTTGTGTTGTTAGACATAATAAAACGCCTCCTTAATTGAGAAAAGAGCTCTTTTGTTTTAAGAGCCTGTTGTTTGTTACGTTCTTAGTATGTGACCATCTTAAGATAATACACTAGAAGGTTCTGCGTAAATTGTTAAAAATGCAAAATCCACAAAAAACCTTGTATTAAGTAAATTTTCATATTATACTTGTTGGGAATGAAAACAGAGCAGAAGAATGATCTGAACTGCTCATACAGGGAGCTTATAGTACATGAGAGTTATTGCAGGCAGCGCGAGAAGGCTGCTTTTAAAAAACAATAGAAGGTATGGATACAAGACCTACCACAGACCGGATCAAGGAAACTTTATTTAATATGTTAAATACCCAGATCCCGGCTGCTGTACATTTGATCTGTTTGCCGGAAGCGGAGCTATTGGTATCGAGGCTTTGAGCCGGGGTGCAAAACAGGCATTTTTGTAGAGAGTAATCCGGAGGCAGTTTCCTGTATCCAGGGAAAATTTAAGCCGCACCCATTTAGAAGAAGGTGCGCTGGTATTAAGCTTTGTGACGTGATCCCAGGACTGAAAAATTAGGAAGAAATCCACGGTTTGATATTATCTTTATGGATCCGCCATATAACCACGAATTTGAAAACCGAGTTTTGGAATATCTTTCTCATTCACCTATGGTGACAGAAGATACCCTGATTATTATAGAAGCTTCCAAGGAGACTGATTTTTTGACTGGCTTTCTGATGCAGGCTTTCATATGATAAAAGAAAAGTATACAAGACCAACAAACATATATTTGCTGGCAAGGGGGAATAAATGAGAGTCGCAGTCTATCCGGGCAGTTTCGATCCGGTTACATTGGGACATATTGACATTATCCAGCGTACTGCTAAGATGTTTGACAAAGTGGATCATCGGTGTTTAAGAAACCGTTCCAAAATCACCATTATTCACAGCGGAAGAAAAGAGTGGAGCTTTTAAAGCAGGTCACAGCTGATATTCCAAATGTAGAGGTACAGTCTTTTCAAGGGCTTCTGATTGACTTTGTCCGCCAGAACCATGCAAATGCGATCAAGAGGCTTAAGGGCGATCACTGATTTCGAGTATGAACTTCAGATGGCCCAGACCAACCGTGTGATCGCACCGGAGATCGATACTATATTTTTAACTACCAATCTGAAATATTCTTATCTTAGTTCCAGTATTGTAAAAGAAATCGCAGAATTTTACGGTGATATCGCAAGAATTTTACATCCTATGGTTGCAGAGCAGGTAAGAAAAAACTGGATGAGATGAAAAAAGAATGTACTCTCGGAATCTTTTTGTACTTGATTTTGCGAGAAGATTTTTGTCAGTTGCACCCAAATTTCTGAGGCGTACGCGGTGCGTACGTTGATGAAATTCGGGTACAACTGGCGGAAAATCGACCGCAAAGGCAAGTGCAGGAAAGACTCCGAGAGTACATCATAAACAAAAAGGAGAACGATAAAATGAGCAGAATTGAACAGTTAATCAATGTGAAATTGAGGAATACATCGACAGCTGTAAATTTCAGCCGTTATCTAACATCAAAGATCATCGTAAATAAGGGAAGAAATGGAAGAGCTGTTAGTAGAGCTTCGCATGCGTATCCCCGGATGAGATCAAGAAATACCAGAAGATCATCAGCCAGCAGGAAAACCATTTTAAGTGATGCACAGGCCCAGTCTGATTCTATGCTGGCAGATGCAAAGAAGCAGTCTGATTCTATGATCGCACAGGCAACAGAGCAGGCCAATACTATGGTAGAACAGGCAACAGAGCAGGCAAACACCATGGTAGCACAGGCAGATGCCCAGACTACAGAGATGGTCAACGACCATGAGATCATGCAGCGGGCATATGCATGCAGAATGAGGTAGTTGAGCAGGCAAATATCCGGCTCAGGCAATCGTAGATGCAGCTGTTAATGATGCAAACAACATCCGTCAGGGTGCGATCCAGTATACGGATGGATATGCTGCGCAGCCTTCAGAACATCATGGATCATACCATGGAAACTGCAAAGGGACGTTTTTGATTCCTTTTATGAGTTCCATGCAGTCCAGCTATGATATTGTGACAAACAACCGCAAGGAATTGTCTCCAGGTCTGGTAAAGCAGGAACCGGAAGCACAGGCAGCACCTCAGGAAGAGAAAAAAGGAAGAAGCATAAAGCTTCCATAAAATAAGCAAGAATATGCAGGAAAGTAGACTGTGAAGGGCTTTCCAGAAGATATAATGCCGGATGGAAAGTCCGGCATTTTTCTACCACTGTTCCTCATAAGGACACTCCTGGTCTGGAAAATGCCGCTGATACCGCCAAAAGAAACACTTGCAGTGACTAAGAGAAGACCGGAAAGACCAGATGCATGTTCACAGATATTCCTGATGCCGGTCGTGATCTCTAAAAATCCCATAAGAGCCGGTTTAAAAGGTCCGGACCAGGCAAAGGCAGCTTAAAAAGATATAACGACAGGATGGAAAACAGCATAATATAAAAACCGATCTTTTCCATAGTTTCAAGGCAGCTCATAAGGTGGTCATCCAGTGAAAATGTTTTTGGCATTACTGTCAGGTTACTGACTGCTTTGCTGTTGTTTGTTGAAATCCAGATATTGTTTGTATTTTCTGCATTTTTCTGATAATAATGCCGGGCAAGGAAGAAAATGGGAAAAACAGGCAGATAAAGGGAGAGCAGAAAAATGGGCAGTGGAAAAAGGTGCTGAAGCCGGGAACATTTTCTGGCTTTCCAGTGCTGTGTAGCCGGTAATGAACATCGGACTTGGATGATTGCAGATGGCAAGGAGGCAGTTTTGCTTCTGTGGCTGTGATTTGGCCGCTTTCTAAAAGATCCCGGTCCATTTTTGCCCCCATAGGATAACCGCATAATAACCCTGTGAGAAAAGCGAAACCTGCTGGTTCAGAAAAGTGGAAAAAAATGACAGTAAAGGCGAAAATGGACGCATTACAAGATGTACGGTGCCTAAAGAAACAATCATACCGGTTCCGATCATAAAGGGCAATAAGGTGGGTAAAACTGTATAAGCCCAGAGTAAAGCCCGTTTCTGGCGCCTTCTAAAGAAGTGGCAGGAGAGAGCAGGAGCAGGATAAGGAAAAAGTAAAGCCAGAAGGCTTAACAGGATCCGTTTCATATGTCCTCTTGAAAAAACAGGGTTTGTTTTAATATATGGCGTGGTCTTTTTGAAAATGACGGTGAACGTGTAAGGTACGTGGCAATTGATATGAGATTTTTATATAGAAGGAGCATGATATGACAGATGTAAAACAGCTGCCGGAAGAGTTTTTTAAAGGAAATGGAGCAGCTTTTTGGGAGATGAATATGAAGCATATATAAAAAAAGCTATGAAGAAGCGTGGAAACCGGGGCTGCGGGTAAACACTTTAAAGATTACGCCAGAGGAATTTAAAAATATGTCCCACCTGAATCTGATACCTGTAGATTGGACAGAAAAAGGCTTTTATTATGAGGATACAGAACGTCCAGCCAGACATCCATTTTATTATGCAGGCCTTTACTATCTTCAGGAACCAAGTGCAATGGCACCGGCGGCTGTCCTTCCTGTAGAATCGGGAGATAAGGTCCTTGATGTATGTGCGGCACCGGGAGGAAAAAGTACGGAGCTGGCAGCAAAATTACAGGGAAAAGGAATGCTGGTCTCCAATGATATCAGTTATTCCAGAGCAAGGGCCCTTCTTAAAAATCTGGAGCTGGCGGGAGCGGAAAATATCTGTGTATTAAGTGAAGAGCCGGCAAAGCTGGCAGCTGTATGGCCAGAGTTTTTTGATAAGATATTAATAGATGCCCCCTGTTCCGGGGAAGGAATGTTTAGAAGAGAAGAGGACATGGTAAAAGACTGGGTCAACAGGGGGCCGGATTACTACAGCCCCATCCAGCGGGAGATTTTAGAGCAGGCGGTGGTCATGTTAAAGCCAGGAGGAATGATGCTTTATTCTACATGTACCTTCTCAAAGAAGGAGGATGAGGAAAATGTGTCATTTATTTTAGAAAATCATCCGGACATGGAACTGGTTCCTATTGATAAAGAAAGGTTTAAGGGGCTTTCTGACGGCTTTGGCTATAAAGAGACAGGCCGCCTGTTCCCACACCGGATCCAGGGAGAAGGACATTTCTGGCATTGTTCCATAAAAAGGGTGAGTATGAAAATAGTTCCGGCGAGGAAACCAGCCCAAAAACTGGCAGAAAGCTTTCTCACGGAGCAGATGATAAAGAGGCAAAAAAGCGGGCAAAAGAGGCCAAAAAACAGGAAGATCTGATGAAGTTTCTGAAAAACTGTAAAAGGACTGGGACTTAGACCGCATTTATATCCGTGATGACCAGGTTTATTATCTGCCGGAAGGCTTAAGAACAGGACTTCCCCTGCGGTTTTTGCGTACGGGACTGCATTTAGAGAGCTAAAGAAAGGCCGTTTTGAACCGGATCAGGCATTTGCAATGGCATTAAAAAAGAGGAGTATCCGGTGCGCCTTGACCTGAAGGAAGAAGATGACCGGGTGATCCGATATTTAAAAAGGAGAGACCATAAGCCTTGTAAATGAGGAAGGACCAGTTAAAGGCTGGTGTCTGGTTACAGTAGAAGGTTTTCCTTTAGGCTGGGCAAAAGGCAGTGGAATGACACTTAAGAATAAATATTATGCAGGATGGCGCTGGCAGTAAAATGCAGAATGGCGAGAGTGCAAAGCACGCAGCAATTCAGTATCAGAGGGACAAAATACCTTTTGTCCCAACATCATAGAATGGAAGAATGGTAAAATAAATGGCAGATAAAAAAAAAAGCTTCTAATTCCAGTATGCGCCTGGATAAGTTCCTGGTGGAAATGGGAAAGGGGACCCGAAGTCAGATCAAAGAGATGGCAAAAAAGGGCGGATCCAGGTAAATGGAGCTGTATTAAAGGCAACGGATGAAAAAATAGACCCGGAAAAAGATGTAGTCGTACTGGATGGGCAGAGGGTTTCTTATGCCCAGACGGAATATTTTATGTTAAATAAACCGGCAGGTACTGTATCTGCCACAGAAGATGGAAAGTATCCTACAGTAGTAAGCCTGATTGGATCCGGCTTTGCGAAAGGATCTGTTCCCCGGTGGGACGGCTGGATCTGGATACAGAGGGACTTCTGCTTATTACCAATGACGGGGCAATGGCTCATGAGCTGTTGTCTCCAAAGAAACATGTGGATAAGATCTATCTGGCTTACATAGAGGAACGCTTCCAAAAGGATGCAAAAAGCAGATGCAGGAAGGCCTTGTAATAGAAGAAGGTGTAAAGACACTTCCTGCAGAACTGGTGATATTAGACCCGCCGGAAGGCATGAAAGAGGGACTTACAGCAGTCTCTTTGCGATCCATGAAGGAAAATTTCATCAGGTAAAGCGGATGTTTGAAGTTTTAGGATGTAAAGTGGTATACTTAAAACGTGTGACTATGGGGACCGTTGGTGCTGGATCCTTCCCAAAGCCGGAGAGTACCGGACTTTAAGAGAAGAAGAACTGAAGAGTTGGAACGAAAGATAAAATGAAAAAAGACAGAACGCATATTTTGGACATGGTGTTTCTGCTGTGCTTTTGATCTTGATGGTACTCTGGTAGACTCTATGGGATGTGGGAAGCGTCGATATTGAATATTTAGGCCGTTTTTGGTTATGATTGCCCCTGCAGATCTGCAAAAGGCTATTGAAGGAATCAGTTTTTCTGAGACAGCTGAGTATTTTAAAAGAACGTTTCAAATTGCCGGATTCTATTGAGGAGATCAAAGAGGCGTGGATCGGGATGTCTCTGGAAAAGTACCAGAAGGAAGTGCCTGTAAAGCCTGGGGTAAAGGGAATTTCTGGAAGAAATTGCCATAAGAGGTATTAAGGCGGGCATTGCCACCAGCAACGGAAGAGAAATGGTAGATGCTGTATTAAAAGTCTTTAGGTCTGGAACAATATTTCCAGGTGGTAGCAACTGCCTGTGAGGTGGCAGCGGGAAAAAGCCTGCTCCGGACATTTATCTGGAAGTAGCAAGACGTCTGGGAGTGAAGCCTGAAAACTGCCTGGTGTTTGAAGATGTGCCTGCCTAGGTATCATGGCAGGAAAAATGCAGGAATGAAGGTCATTGCAGTGGAAGATGATTTTTCAGAAACAATGAAAGAGGAAAAAGGAGCAGCTGGCTGACCGGCTGATCCATGATTTACGAGGTTTTATAAATGATACATGATTATTTGCCTATCAATAAAGAGGATATGAAAAAAAGAGGCTGGGAACAGTGCGATTTTGTTTATGTTTCCGGAGATGCCTATGTAGATCATCCTTCTTTTGGAACAGCCATTATTTCAAAAGGCTGCTGGAAGCACATGGCTATAAGGTTGGCATCATTGCCCAGCCGGACTGAAAGATAATAAAAGTATCCAGATCTTGGGGCGGGCCAAGACTGGGATTTTTAGTGTCTGCGGGAAATATGGATTCCATGGTGAACCATTATTCTGTATCCAAAAAAGCGCAGAAAAGAGGACCCTATACCCGGGGAAAGTTATGGGAAGAGACCGGATTATGCAGTGGTAGTTTACTGCAACCGATCCGGTCTGTCTATAAGGATGTTCCTTATTATCGCAGGCGGCATTGAAGCCAGCCTTTCGCCGCCTGGCTCATTATGATTACTGGTCTAATAAAATGAAGCGGTCTATTTTGCTGGATGCCCAGGCAGACATTATTTCCTATGGAATGGGGAGAACATTCATTGTGGAACTGGCAGATGCTTTAGACAGCGGATTGGATATTAAAGATATTTTATTGACGGTACGGCCTATAAGACAAAGAACCTGAATCAGTTTATGATTACAAGCTGCCGGACTATACAGAGCTTCTGAGGACAAGAAAAAAGGTAAAAGCTTTTTGTACAGTACAGCAATACGGTTATTTTCCGGAAAACGTCTGGTAGAGCCATATGAAGGCAAGGTCTATGTAGTACAGAATCCGCCTGCAAAGCCGTTAACACAGGAAGAAATGGATGATGTGTACGATCTGCCTTATATGCGAAGCTATCATCCCTCTTATGAGGCTGCCGGGGTGTTCCTGCGATCCGTGAGATCAAATTCAGCCTTATCAGCAACAGAGGCTGCTTTGGTGGCTGGCTTCTGCGCGCTGACCTTCCATCAGGAAGGATCATCCAGGCGCGAAGCCATGAGTCTCTGATAGACGAGGCAAAGCTTCTTACCCAGGAGCCTGACTTTAAGGGGATATATCCATGATGTTGGGGGCCTACTGCTAATTTCCGTTTCCCGGCCTGTGAAAAGCAAGCTGACAAAGGGGGCGTGCCCCCAATAAGCAGTGCCTGTTCCCGAACCATGTAAGAACTTGCGGGCGGATCACAGCGATTATATTTCCTTACTTAGAAAGCTGCGGGCGATCCCAAAGGTAAAGAAGGTATTTATCCGCTCCGGTATCCGTTTTGACTATTTGTTAAAGGATCCGGGAAAGAAGTTTTTGCGGAACTGTGTGAGTACCATGTAAGCGGCCAGCTGAAAGTTGCGCCAGAGCATGTGGCAGATAAAGTGCTTATGCGCATGGGTAAGCCGAAAAACAGTGTTTACAGAGAGTTTTGTAAAAAGAATATAAGCAGATGAATGAGAAGCTGGGAAAAGACCAGTATCTGGTGCCTTATCTTATGTCCTCCCATCCAGGTTCCTCTATGAAAGAGGCAGTGGAGCTGGCGGAGTATTTAAGGGATCTGGGGTATATGCCGGAGCAGGTGCAGGACTTTATCCGACACCGTCACCATCTCTACCTGCATGTATTATACAGGTTATGACTGCCGGACCATGGAAAAGGTGTATGTGCCTATGAATCCTCATGAAAAGGCCATGCAGAGAGCGCCGATCCAGTACAGAAATCCGAAGAATTATGATCTGGTGGCAGAGGCTCTTAAGATCGCAGGCAGGACGGATCTCATCGGTTTTGAAAAGAAGTGCCTCATCAGGCCAAGAAATTTTGATAAGAGTGTCCGTGATGAGAAAGAATTCCATGGACATGGGGGCAGGTTCTGGCAGCAGAATCACCGGATCCAGAAATGAAAAGGGGCAGAAATGCAAATGGAAAAAGTGCAGGGGAAGAAATGCAGGTCCAGGCAGCAGAAACATGGAAAAAAGCCCAGGCAGTAAAATGAACACAGCAGGATCTGCAGGAAAGAAAAAAGGCATCCGGAACGTTCATAAAAAGAAAGGAAACTGACAATGAAAATAGCCGTTATAACAGGAGCTTCCTCTGAATGGGTCAGAAAGTGCCATTGGTTTGTGGGAACAGTTTTCAGGGCTGGATGAGATCTGGGCAGTAGGAAGAAGAAAAGACCGTCTTGAAAAGCTGGAAGAAAAGGTGAATATCCCGGTACGTAAGTTTGTACTGGATCTTAGTCAGAAAAAGACAGGGAACTCTTAAAAGAGGAACTGGTCCGTTTAAAAGCCACAGGTAAATTTTTGTAAATGCTGCTGGTTTTGGAAAGATCGGCAATGTATGTGATCTTCCTGAAAAAGACCAGACAGGAATGGTACAGGTAAATTGTACGGCCCCTGACTGCCGTTACCACCATGGTCCTTCCTTTTTTTATGCCGCAAAACAGCCGTATCCTGCAGTTTGCCTCCAGCGCAGCCTTTTTGCCTCAGCCTGGTTTTGCAGCATATGCAGCATCAAAAGCCTATGTTTAAGCTACAGCCGGGCGTTAAACAGGGAATTAAAGAGCAGAAAGATATTTGTGACGGCTGTCTGTCCGGGACCGGTGCGCACGGAATTTTTTGATATTGCACAGACAACAGGTGAAATTCCACTGTATAAGAAACTGGTCATGGTCGATCCGGGAAAGGTTAGGCAAAAAGCAATACGGGACAGTATTGCAGGGAGAGAGGTTTCCGTATATGGGATATGGATGAAGGTATTCTGCTTGTTAGAAAGTCTTTCCTCACAGCCTGATCCTGGATATTATGGAAAGATCGAGTATGCACCGGGAAAGGAACGTTGGTAAAATGCAGAAACTGAAAGTAACTTCCAATGAAGCAGGACAAAGACTTGACAAGCTGCTGGCAAAATATTTAAGCCAGGCGGGAAAAGGCTTTCTCTATAAAATGATGCGCAAGAAAAATATTACCTTAAATGGAAAGAAATGTGATGGTTCGAGCGTATGGAAGAGGGAGATGAAATAAGCCTGTTTATGGCAGATGAGACCATAGAGAAGTTTTCAACGCCTCTGCCGCAGTTAGAAGCGTTAGAAAAGAACATGCCGGGAACCTGAAAAATCTGGAAAAGCCGGAAAAACGAGGAAAATGGCAGCAGGAAGAAAAAGCAGGAGTTATCCATTATATATGAAGATAAGAATGTCATTATCGTGAACAAACCTTCCGGCATGCTTTCCCAGAAAGCCAAAGAAGGGGATGTTTCCTTAAATGAGCATATTTTAAATTATCTTATTGATTCCGGTCATCTGCCGGTAAGCCAGCTGCGTACTTTTAAGCCTTCTATCTGCAACCGTCTGGACCGCAATACCAGCGGTCTGGTAGTAGCAGGAACTTCCCTGCAGGGGCTTCAGATCATGAATGCAGTTTTAAAGGACCGGAGTATCCATAAATATTATCAGTGCGTTGTGAAGGGAAAGATCCATAAGCCTCAGATGATCGCCGGTTTTTTAAAGAAGGATGAAGCGAAAAATACAGTGCAGATTTATCCGCTGGAAGTGGAAGGAAGCGTTCCTATTATGACAGAATATGTGCCTGTAAAGAGCAGCGATACAAAACACTTTTAAAGGTCACACTGATCACCGGACGCAGCCATCGATCCGTGCACATCTGGCTTCTATCGGACATCCTATTTTAGGGGATTTTAAGGTATGGAGATCCAAAGGTGAACGAGCGATCCAGAAGAAATACAAGGTACGTTCCCAATTGCTCCATTCCTGCGAAACTGGTGATGCCGGGAAAATGGCGCAGCCTTTAGATTATCTGGCAGGAAAAGAGTTTATTGCCCCTTTGCCGGCGGCCTTTAAGAAGGTGTTGCAGGAGAAGGCCTGATGCGGATTCTTGACAGAAAAGTAGCTTTGGGGTATGCTTATACACAAGTAGTAGAATTGCGGGAGTGCAAAGCACGTAGCATTCAGGTATCAGAGGGGTCAAAATACCTGATCCCAACATCATAAGTATGGATAGAAAATAACTATATAACGAGAGGATAAGATACAATGGGAAAAATCATATTAACCGGCGACCGCCCAACAGACGCCTTCATGTAGGACATTATGTAGGTTCTTTAAAGAGAAGAGTAGAACTTCAAAATTCCGGTGAGTTTGATGAAGTTTATATCATGATCGCAGATGCACAGGCATTACAGATAACGCAGATAACCCCGAAAAAGTACGTCAGGAATATCATCGAGGTAGCTTTGGATTATCTGGCATGTGGTCTGGATCCGGAGAAAATCTACTTTATTTATCCAGTCCCAGGTACCGAACTTTTGCAGAAATGACCTTCTATTATATGAATCTGGTGACTGTATCCAGATTACAGCGTAATCCAACTGTAAAATCTGAGATCCAGATGCGTAACTTCGAAGCAAGCATCCCGGTTGGATTTTTTGTTATCCGATCAGCCAGGCAGCAGATATCACAGCATTTAAGGCGACCACAGTTCCGGTTGGCGAAGATCAGGCTCCAATGATCGAGCAGACCAAGGAGATCGTTCACAAGTTTAATACTGTATATGGCGGAAATCTGGTAGAGCCGGATATCCTTCTTCCATAATAAGGCATGCCTGCGTCTTCCCGGCATCGACGGAAAGGCGAAGATGAGCAAATCTTTGGAAACTGCATCTATCTGTCTGATTCTGAAGAAGAGGTCTTTACTCATCCGAACCATCTGCGTGTTCGGGGTCCGGGACAGGTTGAAGGAAATCCTGATTTATTTATCTGATGCATTCTGCCGTGATGAGTTAAAGAATTTAATGAATTAAAGGCTCATTATACAAGAGGCGGACTTGGCGATGTTAAGGTGAAGAAGTTTTTTAAAAACAACGCATGTCCATGTTCACAAAAGACCCGGCTGTATACAAAGATCCTGAAGAAGGGAAGCCATCTGCGAAATGTGGAAGATAAAGATCCTGGACAGCAAGTTTTCAAGTGAGGCAGATGCGTAAAAGGCAAAAAATCCTGTATTTTTTGTTTATCTGGATGCATTCTGAACCAAGTCCGATGGTCTAAACAAGCTTTTCCACTCAGATTCTGGTGTGGAATTGCAGAAATGGTCGTGGTGGTCTACGAAGCCTTTCTTTGCCATGTTCTTTGCCAGCTGGCTTCCCAGGCATTGGGGCAGCTTTAAGACAGGCATCTACGCAGGCCTGATCGAGTGCCAGCGGATCGAAAGAAGCAAACATACCAAGATTTGGAAGGATCGGTACGTCATTTTCACCGTGGCAGTCGCAGTTAGAGATACATCTACTATCAGGGAAATATGGAAGTTTGGACGTCCATCTACCACGGCTTTGGTGTATTCAGCCATACGGCAGTTTAACAGCTCGTTTGCAGTGTCATTGTCAAAGGCAATGGCATCGAAGTTGCAGGCACCCAGGCAGCGGCCGCAGCCTACGCAGTGTTCCCATCCACATGCATTTTTCTGGCAGCTTCATCAAAGACCAGACCACTGTTGGCACATTCTTTCTGACATTTGCGGCAGCCTTTACATAAATCCTGTTCAATGTGTGGTTTTGCCGCTGCTGTGCTGGTCTTTTTTCCTGCCCTGGATCCACAGCCCATACCGATATTTTTTATGGTTCCGCCGAAGCCGGTCATTTCATGGCCTTTAAAATGGGTCAGGCTGATAAATACATCGGCATCCATAATAGCACGGCCGATCTTGGCTTCTTTTTACATATTCCCCGCCTTCTACCGGCACATCTACATCATCTGTACCTTTCAGGCCATCGCCAATAAGGATGGGACATCCTACAGTCAGCGGTGTAAATCCATTTTCCCATGCACATTCCAGATGCTCTAAAGCGTTTTGCGGCTTCCCGGATACATGGTGTTGCAGTC
>VOFG01004185.1_pt1 | contig 13885 bp, 23 predicted proteins | sample 5384171 | NCBI WGS metagenome assembly VOFG01 (sample SAMN12384726, study PRJNA508395) | human gut metagenome | isolation source: healthy gut F | host: Homo sapiens | reverse complement strand
CTTCCACGCCATATACAACCGCCGATAATCTTCATAACTCAATGCGGGTTGTTCCGTGGTCAAGGTATCCAACACCCATGCCGTGATCTCTTCCTCGTAACCGTAAATACTGACAGTGTTGACAAAATGGAATCCGTATAAATCCTTATATTTCCCGACCTTCTCCACAGTGGCAATATCCCCGTTCGCGATAAAATCCACCTTATCGTACTCCGCTCCCCAGAAATAATTATTCTTCACGATCATGACCTTATCCCCACTACTGAAAGCATCTTCCCGGTAAGGATCCTAGCCCGTATCCCCCTCATTAAAACGATTGGCCCGTTTATTCGACCGACAAAATCACCATCGTTTCGTCCATCCCAAAAGAGCTATAACATTGATCTAACTCTTCCAGTAGTTCACTCCCACTCACCCGTACAATATCCGGAAACCCGCTACCCGAAGCAAAGAGTTTGGCAAAAAGGTCCCGCCCCGATCATTTCCCGTACCCGCATTGTACAGGATTCCGGATTGTTCCGACTGCCGCATGATATCGGTCAAGGTTTGCCTCATATATCTCCATTCCGTAACTCACCTGCAAGAAATCAGCCTCCAAGGCCGGACTGACATCCGCCAATCGGGGTAACTGGGCTGTATCCCCGATTAACACCATTCGTTATTCCATCCGTTGTACACGAACTCAATCAGATCATCCAGCAAAAGACCCCGTCCCAAAATTCGAATCCTGAGAACCCATTGAAATCATGGATGCCTCATCCACGAAAAAAGCGTGTTGGCATTCCGTTAAATCCCAAGTTGAATATCCGACTCCCTCCTGTGCATTTTTTCTGCCGGTAAATCTTTTTTGTATCGTAAAAGCAGGCTGATGCGAATAACCGGAAAACACTTTCGCCGCTCTCCCCGTCGGAGCCAACAACCTGTTGTTCAAATTGCAGTAATGTATTCACGATATGGCCACCAAAGAAGTTTTCCCCGTTCCGGCATATCCCTTCAATAAAAACAAACTTTCAGGATGACGATCAAAGAGAAAAGCTAAAAAATTCTTCATTGCCGCCTGTTGCGTAGGCGAAAAATCGAATCCAAACTTCTCTTTTACAATACGTTCAAAATGTTCATTTATCATCACTAAATTTAATAGACAAAAGTGTGCTGTGATCTTTTTTTTTTATATTTGCCGACAATGACAATCCATTAAGGATTTGTTCACGGTATCGTCAAAAAATACTGTGTAAAGATAGGAAAAAACAGCTTAAATAATAACGAGAACTAACTTGTTTAATACATAATAAATATACTTACGAAAAAGATGAAAAAATTATTATTCAAATTCTTTTAGCAGCTGCCGCTCTCTATCTGGGATATATGTGCTACCAAAGCGTGCAGAATCCTATTCAATTTCAAAAGTTGAAAAACAGAGATATGATAGAGTCATCCAAAAACTGAAAGATATTAGAACAGCTCAAGATGCTTTCAAAAAGTATCCATGGAACATACACTAGTAGTTTCGATTCATTAATCAATTTCGTGAAATACGATTCATTGAAAACCGTACGTTCTATCGGAGAACTTTACTGATGATCAACTTGAAGAAGGTATGACGAACAAGACGCTTTGAAAAAAAAGGGGTTGATTATCCGTGATAGGATGAGGGTTTCCGCTTTAGAACAATTATTCGGTAAAAACTATCCGATTGATGATCTTCGGTATGTTCCTTTTACTAAAAAGAAACATGAATTCTTGATGGGGACCAACATGATCTGGACGGATTCCGGCATTGAAGTACCTGTTTTTTCGAGGCTCGTATTTCAAACATGGTCATTTTTGAAGACTTGTTCGATGAATATGAAGATGCTATTTTGGAGGAAAACGGTGAAAGAATAAGATTAAACAAATACCCTGGATTAAAAAGTGGGTAGCGTACAAGAGGCAAACAATAACGTGGGTAACTGGGAATAATTTCCGGTTCGTAAACGAATAAATACATGCAGAGCATTTATTTTGTTGACTCCAATTTTACTTACGAATCATCTAAGAAATCGATATTATCCATCCGTTATGCAACGGATGGATTTTCATTTTGCGTGCATGATGAAACGGGAAAGCTAGTCGTGTTTGTACACGAACCCTATGCAGCAGATTCCAGAGAGGCAGCCGTGGCCAGGTTAAAAAATTATGTGGTAAACGATGCGATCTTGAATCTTCGTTTCAAGAAAGTATACATCATGCCATGTTTCAAAGAAAAACTGCTGGTTCCGGGAGCCTTTTCGATAAAGGCCAATATCACCACCCTCTACACGGTCAACCAAGAAATATCACCGGATGACACGATCCTCTACCACCACATAGAGGGGATAGAAGCTATCTCGTGGAGACGGTTATTTCATCGTTTCATGATTTTGTACGGGAACATTTTCCCGTATTCAAATCGTGAACGGGGCATACCCTTTTATATTAGGAGCCATGGGCAAGGCGTTACGAGACACGGAGCAGATCTTTCTGGACATTCAAGACAATTATTTTGATCTGTTATTTATCCGGGACTCCGGTATTCAGCTATTTAACACGTTTAGCTACAAAGCAACGACTGACATCGTATACTTTTTTATTAAATTGTATCAAAGAGTGCGGGATTAACCAAAGAGAAAGCGCATCTTTCTATATGCGGCCCGGCGCTCAAAGATAATAAACTGAAAGAGCTACTTTCGCTCTATCTCCCGAATCCCTATTTCACTAAAGAACCCTTGTTAAACGGTATTCTTCACGATAAAGAATTCAACAGTTCTCATTTTATTCATTTGTTAAATCTTCATCGATGCGGATTATAAGCGGCACACACAAAGGCAAAATTATTACTCCCGACAAAATTTCAAAGGCACGTCCGACAACGGATTTTGCCAAAGAGAATTTATTCAATGTCCTCAACAATTATATAGATATTGAGGACGCCTCCATACTGGATCTTTTGCAGGAACAGGAAGTATCAGTTACGAATTCGCATCCCGGGGTGCAGGAAAATAATTTCTATCGAACTGAACTATAACCATTACGCCTTTATAAAAAGACGGCCGCCCAATTGGGATTCAAGAATATGACCATTTTCAAAACTGACGTGTTTATCGCCTGTAAAAAACTGAACGGAACGACCTTTGACATCATTTTCGCAGACCCTCCTTACAATCTGGAAAAAATCAACGAGATTCCGGCTGCCATTTTCAATAACGATCTATTAGCCCCGGACGGAATCGCCATAATCGAACATCCTGGCACAGTGGACTTCTCCTCGGAACCTAATTTTTCGAACACCGCCAGTACGGTAGTGTTAACTTCTCGATCTTCAAAAGACAATAAACAAACCTAATAAATGTAACATTGATGTAACAGGATCGTATTATTTAGGAAACCTTTTCAGTCTACTTTAGCTACCGAAAATAAGAGGTATTTAATTTTAATATTAACTAAAAAGTTTGACAAATGAAAAGGATTTTAATTAGTGTGTTTTTTAGCTGCTATTTGTTTAAGTAGTTTCGGTCAGAAACAAGAAGAAAAGAAGAAATTCAAATCAAGGGACAACCGATTGTTACCGTTTTCGCTAACTATCATGCCGGGATTGGAAATGCAAATAAAGAATCTGGATTCGCGCTGGATCGTGCTTACCTTGGGTATCAATTCTCCTTGACAGAAAAATTAAGCGGAAAAGTTGTTTTTGACATGGGTTCCACCAAAGTTTCAGGTTCCGACCTCGAAAGAGTGGCGTATATCAAGAATGCCATGTTAAGCTGGAAGACGGGTAATTTCACGTTGGATTTCGGTTTGATCGGTTTGGGAACAATTCAACGTACAGGAAAAATTTTGGGGATACCGTTATATCATGAAATCCTTCCAAGACAGTATAAATTCGGTTCCAGCGCAGATATGGGTATCTTGGGTAAATATAAATTTACAAAATGGCTCTCTGCCGACATCACGATCAGCAACGGGGAAGGTTACAAAAAATTGAACGGTGACAATAAATACAGGTATGCCGTTAAGCAACAATTCTTCCCGTTAAAAATTTGACTATTCGCACTTATTACGATCTTGCCAGCAAGAGTATTGAAGGAGACGAGACTAAAGATCAACAGAATTTAGCCTTCTTCGCCGGTTACAAACACGAGTTATTCTCCATCGGAGCTGAATATAACCAAATGTATAACACCAAGTTCAAGGAAGACAACGACCAATCCGGATTCTCCGTTTATTCTACTATCAAGCTAGAAGATCAATTCAACCTCTTCGGAAGATATGACAACCTAGGTTCCAAAGATGATTGGAGCAGTGCTGACGGGCAACGAATCTTAGTAGGTATTCAATATGCCCCGATCAAACAACTAAAAAATCGCCCCAAATTTCTCTACTTGGAACCCAAGAGATGGTAAATCAAGCTCTTTCGTCTATCTGAACATCGAATTCAAGTTGTAACATTAATGTAACAAATGCGCAACATTCGTGTAACAAGATTCATCTAAACTTGCAGTGTAATAAATGAATCAGAAGACGTTGAAATTAATACTATCAGAAATGAAAAATTTACTTATCCTTATTTTAGCTATCGCGATTGCATCTTGCGGGAATTCGAAGAAGAACAAAGAGTCCGAGAGCAAAAAATGAACATCGCTGCAGCGGGGGCTACTTTCCCTTACCATTTTACAACTTGGCTTTCAAGACCTATCAAGAGAAAACGGGTAACACCGTGACTTACGGGGGGTATTGGTAGTGGTGGTGGAATCAGAAGCCTGAAAGACAAGATTGTTGATTTCGGAGGATCGGATGCCTACCTGTCTGACACGGAGATGCAAGAGATGCCCTACACAACGGTACACATCCCGACTTGTATGGGAGCCGTGGTCATGGCCTACAATTTACCGGAAGTGAAAGAATTAAAACTTTCCGGAGAGGTTGTTGCCGACATCTATCTGGGCAAAATCACCAAATGGAATGATGCTAAAATTCAGAATTAAATCCCAGTGTAACTCTTCCGAACAAAGAATTAACCCCGGTATACCGTTCAGACGGTAGCGGTACCACCTTCGTTTTCAGTGATTACTTGACGAAAGTAAGCAATGATTGGAAAGAAAACGTGGGTACAGGTAAATCATTGAAATGGCCGGCAGGCTTGGCAGCTAAAAGGTAATCCCGGTGTAGCCGGAACAATCAGCCAGACCCCTGGAGCGATCGGATACGTGGGATCAGAGTATGCATTTTCTCTGAACATCCCGATGGCACAGATGAAGAACTCGTCCGGTAATTTCATCACACCGAACACGGAAAGTATCTCCGCAGCGGCAAAAGGCGAAATGCCAGCAGATACCCGTACCATGATCACGAACTCTTCCGCACCGGACGCTTACCCCATCAGTTGTTTCACCTGGATCATTCTTTCCAAAGAACCAGCCTATGCAAACAGAACCTAGCACAAGCACTGGCAACCGTGAAATTACTCGATTGGATGTTAAGCCCGGAAGCACAAGCATTGACTACAAAAGTTCATTACTCTCCCCTTCCTCAATCAGCCGTGGCTAACGCCAAAACACTATTAAACTCTATAAGTTTCGAGGGCAAAAAAGTCCTGAATTAATAAAGTTACAAGTTTACAGGTTACAAGTTGAATCTTGCCAACCTGTAACTTGTAACCTGTAACTTGTAACTAATTATGCGTGATCTTATTTTTAAACGGCTACTCTCTATTTGTTGTATCCTGATTCTACTGATTAGTGCCGGCATGATCTATTCACTGGTCAGCGGCTCGATCCCGGCTCTCAGCCATTACGGATTCTTCCAGTTTATCGGGTCAACAGAATGGGACCCTCATCCTGACAGAGAAACTTATGGAGCCCTTTCCTTTATCGTGGGAACCCTCTAACCTCTTTTCTGGCACTTATATTCTGTATTCCCATTTTCTCTGCCCGTGGCACTTTTCACAGGTGAATTCTTTCGAGGTAAAAAGATTGCCACGTTCATCAGTTCCATTATAGATTTACTCGCGGGAATTCCCTCGATCGTGTACGGATTATGGGGATTTTATACTTTCCGCCCGATTATCATCGAGATGGGAGTCAATTCACAAGGATTCGGAGTATTGACCTCATCCATTATTCTGGCAATCATGATCATCCCCTATGCATCCTCCCCTCAGTGGCGAGTTCATATCCATGGTTCCCAACGAACTGAAAGAGGCTGCATATAGTTTGGGAGCCACTCGCTACGAGGTGATCAGAACAGTCACTTTTCCCTCCGCCGGTTCCGGAGTATTTGCCAGTTATATCCTTGCCCTAGGACGGGCTCTTGGAGAAACCATGGCAGTAACCATGCTCATCGGCAACACGAATAACTTGCCCACCTCACTGGCAGACACGGGTAACCCGATGGCCAGTATCATCGCAAACCAGTTCGGAGAGGCAGACGGGTTAAAATTAAGCTCCCTGATTGCCATCGGGTTACTCTTGTTCCTGATCACGGCAATCATCAATCTAGTGGCAAAACTCATCATCAAGAAACTTAATTGATTGCAACAATGAGCAGTTTAAGATACAGAACGATAAAAAAACAAGGTCTTTTTCTACACGACCTGTTTTCTGGCCTCTGACAGTAATCCCGTTATTCGCCATCATCTGGGAATTGATCAAAAAAGGCTACAAACAGATTAATTGGAACTTTTTCACGGAGAGCGCTCCAAGTACCTTGGACGCTATGCTGGCCAAAGGTACGGGAGACATTATTCCGGGCGGAATTGCAAACGGAATTACCGGTACGTTACTCATGGTTGTCCTAGCCGCAATTATTGCTATCCCTATCGGAATCATGGTCGGCATTCATCTCTCGGAACACCCGAAGACCAAATTTTCGAACATCACTCGTTTCTTGACAGATCTGATTCAAGGTAGCCCTTCCATCGTAATCGGTATTATCGCTTATGCATGGGTCGTGAAACCCCTAGGTAGTTATTCCGCCCTCGCGGGAAGTGTCGCCCTTAGTATCATGATGCTCCCGTTAATCGTGCGTTCCACGGAAGAGACGTTAAAGATGCTCCCGGGAAGTTTGAAAGAGGCCGGACTTGCATTAGGAGCCTCCTACACCAGTGTCATTCTAAAAGTATTGTTACCCGCAGCCTTCGGGGGATTGTTCACGGGTATCTTACTGGCTATCTCGGGTTATGGGAGAAACCGCTCCCCTGATGTTAACAGCCTTGGGTAGCACCGCAATCAACTGGGACGTGTTGAAACCCACGAGCGCGGTTCCCTTGTTGATCTGGGAGTTTTACAATGACCCGAACCTGATCGACATGATCTGGAGTTCCTCCCTCTTCCTGTTAATGTTAATCCTGACCCTCAATATTATAGCAAAACAAATTGCAAAAAAATGGAGAGTTCAATAATTGTAAATTTTAAATTTTAAATTGCATTACAAACAGGCTTTCAATCTAAAATTTAAAATCTAAAAATCTAAAATTAATCATGGTTATCACAAATCCTATATTACAACTTAAAAAGTTTCCATTTCGTACACCCCGGAAAAAACGCGGTAGAAGAAGTTAGTGCGGATATTGCAGAAAAGAAAATCACGGCTATCATGGGCCCCTCCGGATGTGGAAAGAGTACCTTGTTACGGGCGATCAACCGGATGCACGAATTGTACCCGGATATCAAGACCACGGGAGAGATTCTCCTAAACGGGAAAAATATATTAAAGACAAAACCCCATGGAAGTACGACGCATGGCGGGAATGGTATTCCAACGCCCGAACCCGTTCCCCACGATGAGCATTTATGACAACGTGATCGCCGGGTATAAATTGAACGGGATTTCTCTTCCCAAGCAGGAAAAAGACCAGTTAGTAGAGGAAAGCCTTAAAAAACGTGGGGTTATGGGATGAAGTGAAAGACTCCCTATTCAAGAAAGGAACCTTCCTTTCCGGTGGTCAGCAGCAACGGTTATGCATCGCCCGGGCTCTTTCACTAAAACCGAAAGTTTTACTAATGGATGAACCGACCTCTGCCTTGGACCCGATTGCCACCAATCGAATTGAAGAGTTGTTACTGGATCTGAAAAATGAATTCACAATTTTGATTGTCACACATAATATGTCACAGGCTGCCCGTATATCGGATTACTCGATGTTCATGTATCTTGGTCATTTAATTGAATATGACGAAACCCAAAAAATGTTCACAAACCCAAGTGACAAACGCACGGAAGAGTACTTGACGGGACAATTCGGATAATGTAATTTTTGATTTATGATTTTAGATCGAACTCCCATCTATAAACACATTCCCTTTTATTAACTTTTAGCTTATAACTTTTAGCTTACACCACATGACTACCATAAGAGAAAAATACCTGGAAAAGATTAAAGAAGACTTTGAAGTCTTATCCACCATCGTACTACAACAAATGGAACTCGTTATCACCGTAACCCACGACAACAAAGACGGTGAATTATACACGAAGATCGAACATAATGAAGTTATCATTGACGGTCTGGAAGTAAAAAACAGGGATGAAGTCATCAACTCCATCGTACTTTACTGCCCCAGAGCCAGTGATTGCCGAAAGATCATGTCCTATCATGATATGACAGCCTACCTGAACGTATCGGTGACCTATTACTCAATATTGCCGACTTCCTCCGGGAAGTTGAATTACAGGTTCTCTTTTACGCATCTTTCCACCCGACCATTTTATTACAATTGGAAACGGTAAAAAATGACACAAAATGCTATCTTTGCCTTTACGTGTGAAGACGAGAATTTGGCAAAAGAGATTATCCGACGGATGACCTCGTGGACAACAACCACAAAGAAATCATTCACGGGATACCTTTTCACTTTGTCGGCAAACGATCAAAAATCAAGATATGCTGGATGCCCTTTCCCTTAGTGGAATGTCATACAACATTGAACGAATCAGGGGACAACGCCACAAACATTGCTGAAGCGGCCATTTATCTGATGGAAGGGAAAAACGCGAAACATATTCATAACAACTAAATTTTAGAGCAATGGATAAACAACGGATATTAGTGGTTGACGATGAAGAGGACCTGAGAGAAATTTTAAAATTCAACTTGGAGAGCGAAGGTTATCTAGTTGACACCGCACCCTCCGCGAAGAGGCTCTAAAGATGCTGACCGAGGAATATGATCTAATCCTGCTGGACGTGATGATGGGAGGAATGTCAGGGTTCAAGATGGCCGAGAAACTTCGGAAAGATCTTCACAACTCAACCCCGATCATCTTTCTGACAGCCAAAGACACGGAAAATGACATGCTCACCGGTTTCAATATCGGGGAGACGATTATATATCCAAGCCTTTCTCGATCAAGGAAGTTTCGGCAAGAGTGAAAGCCGTCTTGAAAAGAGCCGGTTCGTTGAATACTACCAATAAAAACAGGTGATCGATATAGGTGAGATGCACATCGATTTAAGTACAAAATGTGTCTCCATCCACGATCGGCTCATCCCGATTACCAAAAAGGAATTTGAAATATTAAACATGCTGGCACAATCTCCCGGAAAAATATTCTCCCGCGAAGACATTCTCAATAAGGTATGGAGTGACGACAGCTACGTGCTTGAACGCACCGTCGACGTACACATCACCCGACTGAGAAAAAAACTGGGCGAACAGGGAAAACATATCGCAAATCGTTCCGGGTACGGCTATTGCGTGGAACTTTAAACGTTAATACAAAAACTATTTCCAATGAAATTATCCTATAAACAGAAGTTGTTCATTTACTTCTTCATTGTATTCGCCGCCTTCACGGTTGTCATTACCTTTTTCCAACAAAACCGGGAAAAAGCCTACAAAACGGAGACCTTGCGCACCACGCTGGACGATTATTCCGACATCATTGCCCACTATGTTCAACAATATCATCTGATAAACAGCGGGCAAATGGATTCTTTAAAAGAATGTACTCGTACTTATGCCCTCCAATTTACGCTTAACAATAGTAGATCATGATGGTAAAGTCCTTTATGACAATAGTCTCGACAAGGAACAAGAGATCGAAAACCATTTACAGCGCCCGGAAATCCAGACGGCATTAATCCAAAAAACAGGAACTGCCATCCGGCTTTCTAAAAGTACCGGAGTCGAATACTATTATTTTGCCAAAGACTACATGAATTATTTTATTCGGGTGGCTCTTCCTTACGACATCGAGATTCAGAACTTTTTAAAGACGGACAACATATTCCTGTATTTTATCACGCTACTATTCTTTATCACGCTGATCTCGCTGATTTATATCTCCGATCGTTTCGGGAAAGCAATTTCCGGACTGAAAGATTTTATCGTTTCGGCCGACAATCACAACATTAATTACAACAATATCCATTTCCCGAATACGGAACTGGGAGAGATCGGTGAAAAGATCATTCATAATTATCAACTTTTAGAAGAGAGTAACAAGCAGATCAACGTGGAACAGGAGAAACTTCTCCGTCACTTCCACTACTCCGACGAGGGAATTGCCATCTTCTCCGCTAACCGGGAAAAGATATATGCCAACACGCATTTTATCCAGTACTTGAACATTATCCTAGACGAACCGACATTCAAAGTCGAAAAACTTCTGGAACAACCGGATTTCAAAGAACTAAACGAATTCTTGCAAAAAACACCCCGGTAAACCCGAATACCACCAACATCCCCGTGTACCAGAACAAGATCAGCAAGGGAGGTAAGCATTTTGCCGTAAAACTATTGATTTTCACGGATAACAGTTTCGAAATCACCTAAACAACATCTCTGATAACGAAAAAACAGGCTCCTAAAACAGGAGATGACGAATAATATCGCCCACGAGCTAAGAACTCCGGTAAGCAGTATTCGCGGTTATATCGAGACCCTTTTGGAACAACCCCATATTACCCCGGACAAGCAACATTTCTTTCTGGAACGTACGTATTCACAAATCGTTCGCCTATCCGACTTAATCCGGGATATTGCCCTAATCACCAAGACAGAAGAGGCATCCGAACTTTTTGACAAGGAACGAGTGAATGTTCACAACACTTTGCAGGAAGTCATTGATGACCTGCATGACCCGATCATAGCACACGGGATCAACGTGAGGAACGAGATAAATCCCCAAACGGTTATCGAGGGAAATAAAACGCTGGTTTATGCTATATTCCGGAATCTCATTGAAAATTCCATCAATTACGCCGGAGACAATATCTCGATCGGGGTAAACAACTACATGGAAGACAATGAATTTTATTATTTCTCCTACTATGACACAGGACAAGGAATAGAAGAAAATCACTTGAACAGGATTTTCGAACGTTTCTATCGTGTATGCGAGGGACGTAGCAGACAAAATGGCGGTTCCGGCCTAGGACTCTCCATCGTGAAGAACGCCGTTCTTTTCCATAAAGGAGACATCTCCGCAAAAATAGAAAAAGACGGGGATTGGAATTCCTGTTCTCCCTGAAAAAACTCTTTTCTAAATTCATAAATCCCGGCAAAAACAAGGGATCAAGGCTATCATACGATGTATGATAGCCTTTTTCCATTGATTTTAACATTATTAGACGCAACCATTCACGCAATTATCCATCTAAGTAATGAAAACTAAAAAACAACGAGTAATAAAAAGGGTTTAAAATGAAGTATCAAAAAGTAGTGACACTAATTATTCTTTTGCTCTCGGCAACATTCGCCTTCACATCTTGTAATGATGACGGGTATAGCCTGGACAAATTCTGGTTAGAAGTCGGTACGATTGAAAAAACAAGTGATCAGGATTACAGAATCATACTGGACAAAGGTCCAGTATTGTATCCATCCGTTTCAAATGTACCGGTACGTTACTTAGAAAATAATATGCGTGTGTACGCAGATTTTACCATCTTGCAAGATGCAAATCCGGGAAGTAGTGTAGATCATTACGTGCGAGTAAACGACCTGCAAAAGCTTCTTACAAAACCTATTGTACCCTATACCGAAGTGATTAGTGACAGCTTGGGTATGGATCCGATTGAATTACCGGAATACTGGATTGCCAACGACTTCATCACCTTCCGATTCTTTTATGCCGGAGGTGCTAAAGAACACATGGTCAACCTGACAAAGCATGAAGAATTAACAGCGGAGGGGAAAACCCTGTTAGAATTCAGACATCATGCTTATGGAGATCCGGAGAACAAAAGTCTTTACGGTTATGTCAGTTTCCCGCTAAAAAAGAAGTGTTTAACGAGGTAACAGATTCCGTACAGCTACACATCAAGTACAAAGGTTTCGACGAAGAAAAAAACATTGACATTACTTATCGTCCTCGTAAATAGGTCTCATAGTGACGATAAGATGTAACGAGGAGTTTTCGGTACCGAAAGCTCTTCGTATTCTTTTATCCACGAAATACATTTTTTTCAAGATTTTTCCACGTAATATTTGGTAATTCCACAAAACTACCTATCTTTGTACCCGCTTAAAACAAGCAACTGTTCTTTGAACAAAGGGGAGATACCAAAGTGGCCAACTGGGGCTGACTGTAACTCAGCTGACATCGTCTTCGTAGGTTCGAATCCTGCTCTCCCCACATACTGCGGAAATAGCTCAGTCGATAGAGCACTAGCCTTCAAGCTGGGGGTCGCGGGTTTGAGTCCCGTTTTCCGCTCTCATTTTAAAGCACTTACGTTTGTAGGTGCTTTTTTGTTTACCCATACGAATCATTATAACTTTGATTATCAACATATTATAAACAACAAGCACATTCAGGCAATGAGATAGTGTTTCAAAAAGGATAGTGTTTCAAAAAGTGTGTAAATCCATTCTTTTTTCATCTTTGCAAATCTATTCATTTTTAATAAAATAATCTTGATTCTAAAAATTATAAATAGGGTATTTATAAATATCCATGCGTTTTGAGCCATTTGGTCCCCATCAGTAGAATGACGGCCTGTGGATTCGGCATGGCCCTCTCATATTAATAACCCTCTTATAATCCCTGTTCAGTCTTTCGATCCAGTTCGTGGTATAAATCATTCCCCTGATTTCCCTTTCATATTTGAAGTATGTAAAATAAAACCTGTACCTGTCGTGCTGGTATCTCTTTAGCGGCGGGTAACTCTTTTTGCCACCTTTGTATGAATTCCTTAAATACACCGAATGCCTTTTTCGGCGTAATGTCCCATTGGTCAGGAGAGCAGATTTGTTTGAGTTCCTCCATAACCTGCTTCTTATCCCCGGGCTTGACCTTATTCACGATATTCCTTTTTCAGATGAACGGTACACAACTGCAAATCCGCTTTTGGGGAAAGTATCGGCCAGCGTGTTTTCAATACCGGATAACCCGTCACATACCAGCAGGTCCACCACAGCAACCCTCTTCTTTGAGATCTTCAAAACATCCTTCCAACTGGTCGCGCCTTCCGTGGGAAAGTTTACCACGGTTAAAACTTCCCTTTGCGCGGTCTTCTTTCACTCCCAAAACCGTGTAATAGGCTTCATTGCTCACGGACTCATCCCGACGGGTGAGGACATACGTGGCATCGATATAAAGAATGGGGTAACGCTTCTCAAGTTTACGCCCCAGCCACGCGTTTACATCTTCACGGGCCGTGTTCAAGAGGCGACTTACCTGACTTTTACTGTAATGCTTCCTGTAAAACTGTTCGTAGATTTTACCCACCTGTTCCGTGGTTAAACCGCTACAATAGAGACTGCTCACTAGTTTTGGGCTTCTTCTTCTTGGTCTTTCAACACACCTAGTAACATCGGGTAAAAATTGCTGTTACGACTACGCGGGACACGAAGCTCAAACACTTACGGTCATAGCACACTCGACGATCACGATAACCGTTGCTCACGTCGTTATGTTCCGCGTTATGA
>VOFG01002585.1_pt1 | contig 13902 bp, 25 predicted proteins | sample 5384171 | NCBI WGS metagenome assembly VOFG01 (sample SAMN12384726, study PRJNA508395) | human gut metagenome | isolation source: healthy gut F | host: Homo sapiens | reverse complement strand
GACGAACTCGGCCTGCAGCCATCCGCCGTCGTCGAATCCCGGCGCGTCCCAGCCCGAAACTCCGGGTCGCGTCGTACTCTTCGCCGTCGTACAGGTTGTTGGCCCGATGGGGCCGTCGGCCGTTCCCTTCCACGAGTCGTTCGTGAAGATCACTCTCGAGGAGCCGTCGGCGTAGGTGATCGCCAGGTTGAACAGTACTTTCGGATAGCCGAAGTTTTTTATTTTGAACGCTTGCTGGAACTGCTGCATCGTGAAATACATACCGTTTCCGAGGACTATGCCGATCGCGTTGCGGCCGCGTTTCAGCGCGTCCGTTACGTCGAATGCATTGTACTTTACGTTTTTGGTAAATTCGGTCTGTACGGGAGCCAGTACCCGGTCGCCTATTTTCGGCCGTTGATGCGAAGTTCGTAAAATCCGAGCCCGATGATATAAGCCGTCGCCGAACGGATCTCCTTTGTCGCAGTCGAACTCTTTGCGGAAGTAGCGTGCGGAGAGTCGCGAACCTTTGCGGATCGCCGTCCCACGGGAAGCGGCGGTCGAAACCGATCCATTGGCCGACCCAGTCTTGGAATTGAAGAAGCCCGACCTGCCATAGCGCCGGTTCGCTCCATGCCGTTTCTCCTTTGTTGGTATTCGCTTTTACCTTCCAGTAGTAATAGCTGTTGCGCTGCAGCGGCTTTTCCCGCATATTTTATCCCCGACGTCGCGTCGCTTTCGATCTCTCCCGAATCCCACATGTCGCCCTGGTCGCGGTCGAGCAGAGTCTTGTCCGTAGCGACGAGGATCCGGTAAGCCGTCTGAAGCACGCCCCGCCGGTCGGATTCGAGTTCCCAGCTCAGCCGCGGCTGCAATACGTCGATCCCGATCGGGTCGGTCATCTCTTCGCAGCGGAGGCGGGCTATGCGCTCGTTCGCAAATAGGCTGCCGGTCAGTAGCAGCAGGGCGGATAACAATAGTTTTTTCATGGGTAAATGATTATCGGGCCTCCAGAGCATCGTTTGCGAACTCCCAAAAAAACGATGCGTTGCCGGTTCCATCGTAAGTGACCGCCACACGGTCTCCGTGGGCGATAATCGCCGGGTAGGAATACTCCGCCGGCGGATTGTCGTTTTCGAGCGCGATTGTCTTCGGCCACGTTTTGCCGTTGTCGAACGATACGGCCAAGTTGAGCAGCGACCTCGACCCCGCATCGCCGCCGACCGGATTGTATGCCAGAACCAGCACGCCGTCCGGGAGTTTATCAGGTCGATGCCGCTGTTGTTGTTCGGCATGTCGGTCGGGTAGAGCGGACACCAGGATTTTCCGTAGTCTTTCGAGTCGCTCCGGTAGATGCGGGCGTTGCTGCTGCGTACGAGCATGTGGACGATTCCCGGCCCGATTCCCAGAGCGTGGGCTGGATGACCCCGTGTCCCCTGAAATTGCTGCGGTCCAGTTCCAGAAAGGGCGTCGCCTTCCATGTTCTGCCGTTGTTGCTGCTGCGGTCGACGAATACGTCCCAGTGTTTGTCGCCCGTCTCGCTTTCGAACGATGCGCCGGCCAGCCATACGCCGTTCGATAGGACGATGGGCTTATTGCGAACAGGGCCCCGGCCTCCCCGGTCGCCTTTGACGAGTTCGACGGGTTTCGACCAGGTCGTTCCGTCGTCCGACGAAGCCGTCCACCAGGTCTCCCATTCGGTTATTTTTTCCCCGCTTTGAAAAAAAGATAAACTTTTCCCTTCCCGTCGCGGAACAGCACCGGATTCCAGTGGGCGTCGTCGCGGATTTTTCGCGACTCGGCGAGGCGCCGACCAGTTGCCCGGCTTGCCTTTGGACAGCCATATGGCTACGTTGTCCGCGCTCTCCTTGTCTCCGCCGAACCATGCTACCAGGAAATTGCCGTCGTCGAGTCCTACCAGCGTGGATGCATGGCACTGTTTGAAAGGACGGTCGTCGCCGAACAGGAAATCCCGTTCCGTCAGGGCCGCGTCTTTCCCTTCGACGTTCACGGCGCGTTCCGGTTCCGTTTGTAGCGCCGGTTCCGCCGGGATTTTCGGATAAGCGGCTTTCGGGCCGGCAATGCAGAAAAAAGGAGGACGGGTAAAAACAGTCGATAAGGTTTTTGCATACTGGGCTTCGTTTTATTGTACGTCGGATATTCCGGATGTCCGGCTGCCGACAGTCGGCCTATCGCGGATAAAATACGAATAAAATTCGAGATGTCGAATTTTCGGCGGCGTTCTCCGAAGCGACGGCTATATTCCTTTGATCGGCAGTACGCGGCGGGCGTCGCCCGCGTGAGTATCCTGCGGTTCAGAAAACTGACGATGTATCCCGTGCTGCAAGCGGCGATCAGTGTTCCTTCGCGCACGCCTTCGATGCGCCGTGCCAGCAGGAGCGACAGCAGCGTGGCAACCGTTACGAGCGAGATGTCGAAAGCGACTTTGGATTTTCCGAAATCCGTATTATAGCGCCGCGAGGCGTAGTTGACGAATCCTTCGGCGCTCATCATGACCACGCGGGGTTTGATCTCCAGTACGACGCCGATCGACTGCACGATACAGCCGGCCAACAGCAGTACGATCGCCGCTGCGTAGTTCGGCGGCAGCAGATGTTGCGTCAGGGCCATGTTGAAATCGATGAACAGCCCGAAAAGCAACGAAAAAGGCATCTGTAACAGGATTTCGACCGTGTCGCGTCGCGTCATGCGGTCGCGAATAAACCAGACCTGTCCGGCGATAAGCAGCATGTTTATCACGAATGTCCAGGTTCCCAACGTCAGCGCGCTGTTGAGGCTCAACACGTAGTTCACGCTCGATATCGGGGTTGTCCCCAACGACGAACGCAGGATCAGCACGATTCCGGCGGCCAGGAAATAAAAGCCCGGTCACGAACAACAGGTATCTGCCCACAAGATTTTTCATCGATACGAAAACAACGACGCGAATTTACGAAAGATTTTCGTATTTCGCACCGACGCGGCGTCGGCGATCCGGCAGGCGATCTTCGTGGGAGCGTAAGGCGTGTCGTCCGCATTCGGATTCTCGGGAATCCGAATGTTTAGAATTCGAGCCGTATTTCAGTCTCTGCGTCGAAAGGGCGGACGACGACCGTTTCGTCGTCCGCGTTATATGTGCCGCCCGTTACCCGCACGGGTTTTTCCCTTCGGGATGCGGCAGCCTGATTTTCACGCAGGCGGGTTTCCGGGCCGGGTCGCATCGAACGCTGGCTTCGATCCGGTTGTTGCGGACGTTCGATACCGCCCGGACGTTCAGCGGCCCGAAATAGCTTTTGCACGCCGCTCAGTTCGATTCGATCGCCGTCCGCCATCCACCGGCGCGGAATTACCCGGAAGAGATTCAGCGTATCCGCATCCTCCATATAAAGCATCCAGCGGGTTTCCATCAGGAAGTTGGCTTCTTCGTGGGTCTTGTGGGGACTCAGTTTGTAGAGATGCTCCCAGAACGTATAGGTTCCCGGATCGGCGTAGGGGGCCATGGTGTGGTAATAGGTGCTTAGGAAAGGTTTTACCATTCCTTTTTTCGCTTGCAACCAGTTGTGACGGCTGTAATACGGTTGGCTGAAAGTCGAATTTTCCTGGAACATCAGTTCGCTGTGATATTTCAACAACAGATCCGAAACGGGCTCTGCCGGGTCGATTACCTCGCAAAAACCAGGTACATCGGCCCCAGCATGGCATCCGGGACGGTAAAGGTGCCGTGAGAGCGGAAACATTCGGCCTGTTGGTACAGCAGGCGCGGTCCCGGAGCTTCCGTCCAGGGAGGCGCGGTCGGGCTCCACGTTCCGTCTCCCAGCGGAACGACCGGCGAAAGAGCCATCGTCCGTTCGAGCGATTCGCGGATGTCGTTTCTCCAGTCGGCCGCTTCCTTCTGCAGGCTTTCGGCCTCTTCCGCTCCGATGGCTTCGAATACTTCTCCCATGCGTTTCATGCCGAGGTAACCGTAGCCGTTCAGCATGAATTGGTGGAAATAGTCTTCCGGATCGGCGACCTTTCCGTCGATCATGCCGTATCCGCGTCCTCTGAGGCTGTCCTTTTTACTGCGGTTTCTCCATTCGGTCAGGTAGCGGCAGGCTTTCAGCAAGGCCGGTTTGATTTCCCGATCCATTCCTTGTCCCGGGTGTAGCGGAAGTATTCGCCCACCGACCACAAAACGGCCCCGTTTCGACCATATAGCCGTTGTAATTCTCGATTTTTCCATTCTCCTGCTGGGTTTCGATAAAGTAGTTCAATGCCCGCCGGGCCAGGTCGTTCAACCCCATCGAGGCGTAAAATTGAATGATCAGGGGCGCTTTCCGTTCCGATCGGAGAGTAAACGCCCACGTTAGCGGCCAGCGTCCCGTCCGGCTCCTGCCCGAAAAGTCACCAGGTCCAAATGCAGCAGGCCCGCGCGACCATCTCGTCGATCCTTTTTCCGGGACATGGATACGGGCGGCGCGCTCTAGTTTCCCGTTCCAATAGGCCCTGCACGCTTCGTAGCGTTTTCGAACGACTGTGCGGCCAGTTCTTCGGCCCGCTGTCGGGAGACGGGCTTCGTGCGGAATGTAAAAGTTCACTTCGATCCGTTCCCGTTGGAGCAGTACGGCGAGTTCCTCGTTACACAGCGGTTTCCCTTTGATTGTGGAAATACAGAATACCCGGTCCCTCCGAGAAAATGAAAATCCTTTTTCCGGTCGAATTGATAAGCCGCTCCGATATACAGATTGTTGGTGGGCATTGCCGGGCGGGGGCCTTGATCCAGGCGTAGCGGGGAACGGCTCCTTCGTTTTCGATTTCCGTCCGGATGTAGAGGACGGCTTCCTCGTCGGCGGGCGGGATCGCGGCCTGTATGTCGGCCAACTGTTTCTGCTGCGTTTCGGTAAATACCCTCCCTCCGGAACGGCTGTCCGAGATCAGGAAGTGGGTTCCTGCACGTTGCCGGCGTTCAACTCCGACTTTTTCGAGCGACACGAACGATACGCTGTGGTAACGGACATCGTCGTCCGTGAGTTCGGAGTGGTAAATGGGAAGTACGCCCTCATCCAGATGCCGGGCGATGTTATCCATGACTCCCACGCCGCGTCCCAGCGCGTACCGGTAGTAGAGCGCCGAAGGCCGTTTCCGGCAGTACGACGGGGAAGAAGAGAAAAATCGGACGGATCAGTTTGTCCTCTAATGTGCCGTCCGGCAGCTCTTCCGATATTTCGAACATGCGGATGTCTCTTCCCATGCCGAGCCAGATCGAACGTTCGACCGGCGGGCGCGTGCCGCCGCGGTTTCGAAAGAGACTTCCGGCTCGGTTTCGATCCGTTCGATCTTGGTACGGCTTTTTCGGGAAAGGATCTCTCGCTCGACCTCCGCATAACAACGGCCGTCTCCGGCCGGGAGTACCGTTACTTTGTAATTCGGTATGTAGATCGGCGTATTCCGGTTTACGTCCCTCAGGAAAAAGGAGAAGGAACCTGCGGAGCTTCGACGTGGATCAGAGTCGACTCCGGTCCGATTTTCGTATCGGCGCTGTCGACGAAGCATTCCAGCCGAGCTCCGAAGCGTTCCGGATGCGGTAGGCGTTCCCGTCGATCCGGACATTCCCTTTACGGCTTCGATCCGGGCGATTTTCCCGTTCGTAGCCGAAATGCTTCCCGTTCCGGTTCCCCTTCCCATTCGATGGTAAAGGAGCCGGTCGTTTTATTTTCGGTTTGTGAAGACAGTTTTCCTCCGACAATCAAAAAAAAACAGAGCGCAACGAGTACTTTTCCTTCATTTTGTTTTAGATTAAGTATTCTACAAAATAATATTATTTTCGGTTCGTCGCGAATGCGGAACCGAATATTGTCGAATCGGCGGAATTATGTGCGTCCTGCATTCCGCTCGCGTCCTTTCCGGCGGCGGAAACGGCGAAATTCGGACGGATTACCGATAAAGCTTCGTTGTCGGTACGGGCAAATGATTTTCGTACCGATATTTACACTATATTTGAATGTGCTTTGTCGAACGGGGACGCATGTTTTGTCCGTCGATCCCGAATCATGAAAAGATGACCCGTTGCCCGATCGTCGATTATGCGCCCGGAGCGGCTTGTGCCGGTTCGGAATACGGATGAATTCCGGTAAACAGAAAAACTACTAAACTATGTCCCACACTCTATTCGGAGCGCGGCTGATGTTGATCGCCGCCGTGTTTTTAACGGGTTGCCGCAGCGATGCGGGAACCGTTGTTCGTCCATGCTCGAACGGGGATTCGTCGCCCGCCCGATTCGGTAAAAATCAGTACGTATTGGTATTGGATTTCCGGAAACGTATCGAAAGAAGGTGTAGCCGAAGACCTGCGATCGATGAAAGCAGCCGGAATCGACCGCGCCTATATCGGCAACATCGGTCACGACGACGTTCCTTACGGGCCGGTCGAGCTGATGAGCGAGCCGTGGTGGGAGATATTGCATACGGCCCTCAAGACCGCAACGGAACTGGATATGGAGATCGGCATTTTCAACTCTCCGGGGTGGAGTCAGTCCGGCGGTCCCCTGGGTGAAGCCGGAAGAGTCGATGCGTTATGTGTGCAGTTCGCAGGTGCGGGTCGAGGGCCCTTCGAAGTTTTCGGGCAGGTTGCCGAAGCCCGAAGGGATGATTCAGGACGTGCGCGTGATCGCCTATCCGGTGCCGAAAAACGATGGAGTGCTGCTGAACGACGCGTCCGAACGGTGCGTTCCGTACCGGCTTTGCCCGGTATCGGACGGTTGGTCGACGGGGATACGCTTACGTCCGTCCGGCTCCCCGTCGGGAAAACCGCGATCGTTTTCGAGTCGCCGGAGCTTTTTACCGCCCGCAGCATTACCGTACGCCCGGAACACCGCCCGATCGTAGCGAATGCCGTCCTCGAGGCTTTGGACGGGAGCGACTACCGGCCGGTGGCGGAGTTCGATATCAGTCGGTTCAACGAAATGCCCAATGTCGGGTTCGATGTTTATGCTCCCGTTACGATCTCTTTCCCGCCCACGTCTTCCCGGGCGTTCCGCCTTTCGGTCGATAATGCCGGCGGACCCGCCGCCCTGCGCGAGGTGGAACTTTCGGCAGCGGCGCGGGTCGAACGTTACAGCGAAAAAAAGCCTGGCTAAAATGCACCAGACTCCTCTGCCGTACTGGAAGGACTACCTTTGGCCCGCTCCGGCCGAAACGGACGATCCTTCGCTGGCGGTCGATCCTGCCGCCGTGCGGGATATCACGGAGTTCGTATCCGCCGGGGACGGTATGTTGACATGGGACGTCCCGGCCGGGGAGTGGGCGATCCTGCGTACCGGAATGGCTTCCACGGGCGTTACGAACAGTCCCGCCGCCCCGGAGGCTACGGGGCTGGAGATCGACAAAATGAACAGGGAGCATGTCCGTACCCATTTCGACGCTTTTATCGGTAAGATTCTTGAGCGGATTCCCGGAGACCGACCGCCGGTCGTTCAAAGTGGTGGTGCAGGATAGCTACGAAACCGGCGGGCAGAATTTTACGGACGATTTCATCGCCCGGTTCGAAAAATGTTACGGATACGATCCGGTGCCGTTTTTGCCGGTGTTCGAAGGCGTCATGGTCGGAAGCGCCGAACCTTCGGATCGTTTTCTGTGGGATGTGCGCAGGATGGTGGCCGACGCCGTGTCGTACGAATATGTAGGCGGCATGCGCGAAGTCTGTCACGAACACGGGCTTACCACATGGCTCGAAAATTACGGGCACTGGGGATTTCGGGCGAGTTCCTGCAGTACGGCGGACAGTCGGACGACGTGGCCGGCGAGTTTTGGGAGCGAGGGCGAACTGGGCGATATCGAGAACCGGGCGGCTTCGTCCTGCGCGCATATTTACGGCAAGTCCAGGTGTATGCCGAGTCGTTTACATGTGCGGGGCGGCTTTCAGCCGTTATCCGGCCAATATGAAACAGCGTTGCGACCGTTTTTTCGCCGAAGGGATCAACAGCACCCTGCTGACGCTGTTCATCTCGCAGCTCGACGACGGCCGGCTTCCGGGCGTGAATGCCGCTTACGGAAACGAATTCAACCGCAACAACACGTGGTATCCCCAGTTGAATACTTTTATCGAGTACCTGCGTCGCTGCAATTTCATGTTGCAACAGGGGCTGAATATAGCCGACGTGGCCTATTTTGTCGGCGAGGACGCCCGAAGATGACCGGCGTCGCCGATCCCGCGTTACCTGCCGGTTATCAGTTCGACTATATCAACGGGGAGGTGCTGCGCGACCGGGCGTCTGTGCGCGACGGGTTGCTGACTCTGCCGCACGGAACGCAGTACAGATTGCTGGTGCTTCCCGAACTCGAAACCATGCGGCCGGAACTGCTGACGAAGATCGCCCGGTTGGTAAGGGACGGGGCCGTCGTGCTCGGCCCGTGTCCCGACCGTTCGCCCAGCTTGCAGGGGACAGCCCGGCGCCGACCTGCTGGTGCGTGCGCTCGCTTCCGAAATGTGGGCGGAGGTGGACGGAGTGACCCGGAAGTCCCGGCGGTACGGCAAAGGAGCGGTGTTGTCCGGCATGAGCATGGAGGAGGCCCTGGCCTATGTCGACTGCCCGCCGGATCTGAAAACCGATTGCCGCGATATCGTATACGGGCATCGCAGGGTGGGGAGACGGATATCTATTTCGTGGCGAACCAATCCGCCCGTCCGGTTGCGTTCGAGGCCGGTTTTCGCGTTAGGGGCTTCGACCGGAGCTGTGGCTTCCCCGTTTCGGGTGCGATGCGCCCGCTTCCCGAGTTTACGGTTTCGGACAGGAGCGTTTCGGTTCCGTTGAAGCTGGAGCCTTACGAAAGCGCGTTCGTCGTTTTCCCGTGAGCCTGCGCAGGCGTCGGACGCTTCCCGCGGGGGGAGTCAACTATCCGGAGCCGGTTCCGGTCGTCGAGATAACCGCCCCTGGACGGTGGCTTTCGACGCCGCCCGGCGCGGACCCGGAGAGTCCGTAACGATGGATTCCCTGACCGACTGGGCGCTCAGCGACGACGACCGGATCCGGTTCTATTCGGGAACGGCTTCGTATAAGAACCGGTTTACCTGGCAGGCGGCCGATCCTTCCCGGCGGTTGTTGCTCGACCTGGGGTGCGTCGCCGCGATGGCCCGGGTCAGGCTGAACGGACGCGACGTCGGGAGGGGTGTGGACTTATCCGTACCGGCTGGACGTAACCGACTTCGTAAAAGAGGGCGGGAACGATCTGGAAATCGAGGTCGTCAATACCTGGGTCAACCGTCTGATCGGCGACAGCGCGTTGCCCGCCGGCGAACGTCCGACGTGGTCTCCGCACAATCCGTGGACCCCGTCGTCGCCGTTGCAGACATCCGGGCTGCTGGGCCCCGTACGTATAGAAAGCGTTTGTTATCAATAAATCGTAAGAATGTGAGGACGGAAAATATTCACCTGGTATATTTCAGCGCGACTTATACGACCCGGAAGGTCATGAGACAGATCGCCGCGCAAATCGAAGGACGGAAGACGGAGTACGACATTACCCGGAGCGCGCCCGGGGCGGAAGTAACGATGGACGACGGCGACCTGCTGGTAGTGGGTATGCCCGTCTATTCCGGACGCATTCCCGCATCCGCGCTGCCGGCGCTCCGCAAGTTCCGGGAAACGGGACGCCTGCCGTCGTCGTATGCGTTTACGGCAACCGGGATTACGACGATGCGTTGCTCGAACTGACCGATGTTGTCGGAGAAAACGGATTCAGGGTCGCCGCCGCTGCCGCGTTCGTCGCGCAACACCCATATTTCCGCAGGTCGGAACGAATCGTCCGGATGAGGAAGACATACGGCGGATCGCCGCATTCGTTCGGCAGTTCCGTCGGAAAATCGATTCTGCGGCCGATTCCGCCTCTTTGCAGGAAGTCGTGCCTCCGGGCGGCCGTCCTTATAAAACGCCGGGGAAAGTGCCGTTGCGACCGACGGGCGGCCGCAAGTGCACGGGGTGCGGCGTATGCGTCGAACGATGCCCCGTACAGGCCATTCCTGCCGGCCGTCCCCGGCAAACGGATCCGCAGAAGTGTATCGCCTGCGGCCGCTGCATCGTCGTATGTCCGGCCCGCGCCCGCCGTTTCGGGGGATTGCTGTATAAAATCGTCCGCCGGAAATTCGTGAAAGCTTATTCCGTGCGGAAGGAGCCGGATATTTATGTGTAGTTCCGCGACCGTCCGGATATTTCGTTATCTTTGTATCCTTACTCAATTCGGATAGGCATGGAAGATATCATACGGTTTCTGGAACAGTTGAGGCGCCATAACAACCGGGAATGGTTCGAAGCGAACAAGCTTTGGTACCGCGACGTAAAGGCCCGGTTCGACGGTTTGGTCGCCCGGCTGATCGACGCGATCGCCGCTTTCGATCCTTCGGTCGCTGGGCTTGCGGTGAAGGACTGCACTTATCGGATTTACCGGGATACGCGGTTCAGTCCGAACAAAGAACCCTACAAAACCCATTTCGGGGCTTATTTTTTGTCCTCGCGGGAAAAAGTCGGGGTATGCCGGTTATTATTTCCATGTGGAGCCGCAGGGCGACGGGCTGATCGGCGGTCACCTGCTTTCGGCCGGATTGTATATGCCGGAACCGAACGTGTTGAAAAGCGTCCGGACGAGATCTTCGATAACGGGAACGTTTCGCCGCCGCTGTCCGGGGAGCGTCCGGTTTTTCGTTGAACGCGGAGAACCGGCTGAAACGGGCGCCGGCCGGTTTTCCGTCCGACAGTCCGTATGTCGAATACCTGAAACTGAAGGACGTCTATTTGGAAAAGTTCGTCGACGACCGTTTTATGTTGCAGGCGGATCTGGTCGAAAGCGTTGCCCGCGAGTTCCGCGCGACGATGCCTTTCATCGCTCTGTTGAACAGGGCCGTGGATTATGCCCGTGAGGAGATGTAGTCGCCGGTTTGCTAATAGCCCAGATCCTCGTTGATCAGGATGACGGCGATCCGCTCTTTCGGAAAACACTTTTCGAGGATCAACCAGCCGTTGCAAATCCGGTCGGGACTGTTGCAGTCGTGACACCGGGCGGTCGTCCGGCAGGGCGTTTTGAATGTCGCATGAGCGAGGGCGTTCATCGGGGCGGCGAGGGTCTTGATCCGCTGGCGGGCCGATTCGAGGTCGGGAGTCAACTTGTTCCGCCCGATGAACAACAGGACGTGTTCTGGCCCGAATGCGACCGCCGCGATGCGGTTGCCGATCATATCCAGCCATACCAATTCCCCCTTTTCTGTCACGGCATTCGCTCCGGTCAAAAACAGATCGGACAGCAGGGGCCTGCCGTCTGGTCAGGAGATTCTCGGCGCGTTCTTTCGACGGGTCGAATCCGTCGATCAGCGTGCGCCGGTCGTCCTGCCGGATGACGTTCAGGATTCCGCTGCGGTGCATGGTGCGCGAATCGGCATAACCTATCGTACGGGGAGCCAGCTTTTCGATGATCTCCGCCGCCGCGTTTGCCGCATCTTCGATCCGGTCTACGACGATTGCCGAGAATCCGTTTTTAGTCAGCGCTTTCGCACAACTTTCCAGGCGTGTCAGCCAGTATTTTTCGGATGGATTCATGTTTTTCGTATTCTGGTTTCAGATCCGGAAACGATTCGGACGTTGCAATGTTAGGGATTTCCGCCTGAAAAAACAAATAGAGGCGGGATAACGAAAAACTCCGCGAAGAGATCCTCTTCGCGGAGTTTTTCATACCGGTGTACGGCCGGATGTTATTTTTTATCCGGCTTCACGATCCCTTCGCGCATGTGGGTGTCGGCCTGGATGTTCTGTATTTTGTAGTAATCCATCACGCCGAGATTGCCGTTGCGGAAGGCTTCCGCGATCGCCATCGGGATTTCAGCCTCGGCCAGGATGACTTTGGCCCGCGCTTCCTGCGCTTTGGCTTTCATCTCTTGTTCCAGCGCTACGGCCATCGCCCGTTTCTCTTCGGCTTTGGCCTGCGCGATGTTCTTGTCGGCATTGGCCTGGTCCATCTGCAAGAAAGCGCCGATGTTCTTGCCCACGTCGATATCGGCGATGTCGATCGACAGAATTTCGAAGGCGGTTCCCGCATCCAGTCCCTTTCGAGTACTACCCGCGAGATGAAATCCGGATTCTCAAGCACGGTCTTGTGCGACGTCGACGAACCGATCGACGATACGATCCCTCGCCCACGCGGGCCAGCACGGTGTCCTCGCCGGCGCCTCCGACCAGTTGTTTGATATTCGCCCGTACCGTTACGCGGGCTTTGGCGATCAGTTGGATGCCGTCTTTGGCTACGGCCGCTACGGGAGGGGTGTTGATCACTTTCGGGTTGACCGACATTTGTACGGCTTCCGCCACGTTACGGCCGGCCAGGTCGATGGCCGCCGCCATCCGGAAGTCGAGCGTAATGTTGGCTTTTGCGCCGAGATCAGAGCCGTCACGACGTTGGGCACGTTGCCGCCCGCCAGGAAGTGCGCTTCCAGGTCGTTGAGGTCAGATGCAGACCCGCTTTGGTTCCGGCGATCATCTGGTTGACGATGACCGAGGGCGGCACCTTGCGGAACCGCATCAGCACCAGTTGCAGCAGACTGATGCGTACTCCCGATACGAGGGCCGAAACCATAGCCCGATCGGAATAAAGTATAAATGAACCATAACAGAACGAGCGCGACGAACGCAATCACCCAAATACCAAATCCTTCCATAGTCATATTTTTAGTGTTTTTGTGTTTTTAATCGAGCGGTTCGGAAAATGTTCCCCGGTATCCGGCCGCGGAATCGACCCGCCTTACGATGACGGCGGTATTGTCGTAGCCGATCACTTCGATCGCCTGGTGCGGGTCGATGTAAGGCGTCCACGGATTTTTGCTTCGATGGTCACTTCGCCGAGCTGCACTTTACCCATCGGGATGAGCGTCGGGTCAGCTGTTTCGCCCCGTTGTCCGACATGGATGTCCTGCTGTTCGGGGGTAGGGGTAGACGTGCTGTCCACGGTCGCTTTCAGCGAGAAACGGCGCCATGTATTGGCTCTGAGCGAAACGACTACCGCGATGACGCAGAGGGATCACGATCGTTGCGAGGATCAGTGCGCCGCCCATTACGCCGTATTGCATGAAAACCGTAAATGCGGCCGCCAGAAATGCGACGAATGCTCCGATCCCGGCGACGCTGATTCCCGGCAGCAGACCAGTTCCGCTACCAGCAACAGTACGCCCACGACGATCAGCGCGACGATTAACCACAAAGCCTGTTTTTATCAGATTTTATCCCGGACGGGAAATTCTTTTCAAGGTACGGTTTTTTGGAAACCTGCAAAGAACCGGTCGAAATAAGGTGAAAAACAAATGCCTTCCGTTTTTACCGGGAAGGCATCGTTTTTAGGGGCGCGAACCGGTCGCTAATAGTCGAGGGCCAATACGGTCGCGCTACCCTGCGAGACTGCATTGATAGCCCGGCACAGCGAATCGGCGGCTTCCTTGCTGTCGAAATTCCCGATCGAATAGAGGTAAGATCCGTCGTCGTTCGTGGCGCGCGAGAGTTCCTTGCCGGCCGCCTGGCTGTCGGTCACTTCTTTGATCGCCTCGCTAATGGTTTCGCCCTGCCCGGCGATCTCTACGCGGTACAGGGTGGAAAGCTCGCCGGCCGTTCCTTCGCCCGCCCGTTTCACCGGGAATTTCGAAGCGGCCGTCACGCCATACGACGATTTCCGGTTTGCGGAATCCCCATGCTTTCAGCTTGAGCCAGTCCGGCGTCGGCGGCGGCCGCATCGCGGAAGCGCCCCGGCGAAGTAGCGGAATTTCCCGTCTTCGCTCTTCTCGTAACACAGCGGATAGACTCCCTTGAAGAGCGAAACCGCTTGCTTCTGGGGTGAAAGCGCCCAGTTGGATGCGGTATACGGTTCCCCTGTCGGTATACCTACCTGATCAGCCTGAGGCGTTGAGCAATACGCACCGAAC
>VOFG01001881.1_pt1 | contig 13919 bp, 24 predicted proteins | sample 5384171 | NCBI WGS metagenome assembly VOFG01 (sample SAMN12384726, study PRJNA508395) | human gut metagenome | isolation source: healthy gut F | host: Homo sapiens | reverse complement strand
CTCCAGAGCCATCCGTTACACCGGAGCGCTGTTACACAGGAACCGCTACACCAGAACCAACCGCAGCTCAAGAGCCATCCGTTACACCGGAGCGCTTCTGTTACAGGTTCGACCGTCACCCGGAAGTTAAAGCAGCAAATGCGGATCTGAAAGAATTATATATATCCAGCCCGGGATACATGGGAAGGGATTTAAAACTAGATCCCGCATTAAACAAGGACCGTGACAGATACAAGGCGGTTTATGACGGGAACGCCAGAGCTCAACATCTGGCTGACAGCGGAAGAAGAACATGCTACGGTCAAGATCTATGCGCTGAGCGGAGTGAAGCATTCTACCGTGGAAAAAGATGAGACCATCAAAAAAAGCAACGATGGAAAGACCGCCTCTACTGGAAAATCCATTTGCCGGACCAGGAAAAAGAGGCGAAGGTCCGGTGAGGTAAAAGCAGAGACAGCAACCAGAGACTATTGATTACCCGGACATCTTGGGATTACGGACCAGACCCGGTACTAAAAAATCAGTGCCAGCCGATATCCGTGGACCACCCTCAGCTGTCTATAAGACTTCCGAAAAGGGGACCTGTTATTACCGGTTATTGGAGGCCGGCAAAGCGTACCGCCCTAGATACCTCAAGTGGGAAAGGAACTGAAGCGCGATGCCGTGAACCAATACCATTACCCTCGACTGGATTATCCTCCGGGGAAAAAAGACCTGGTGATCGTGGTAAAGGATGCAGTGAAATGTAAGCAGTCTTTAGTCATGGGGATCCCGGATATAAAACAGCCGGTAACCCTGAAACCTGGTACATGGCTCCGACCATGGCGGGAAATAAGTCCCAGGCCACTATCCCAGAGACAAAACGGATAGGGTTCCTATCCAATTTAAAACAGGTGGAGGGAAGCAAAGGCAAAGGGAGGGGAGAAAACCACTGGGGAGATTAAGGCTCTTAAAGCCCAGGGGGAAACAGACTTCTTTGTTTGAAATATGAAGACAGCTGACAAAAAAAATGAGTCCCCTGAAGTGGACAGACCGGACAGGGAAGAAATATGAAAAAGATTTAAAGCCTGGATACCATAGCAGGGAAAACAAAAGATTGGAAAAAAGCCACCCCTCCCCGGTGGTAGAAGAAAAGACTGAAAGCGTCAGATGGTTTTGCAGGAAGAAACGAAACCACAGTTAAAAAACAACTGAAAAGAACCAGGAACTGGTAGGAATTTTGCAGTAACAGTGACACCTGGAATCCAAAAGCAAGTCTTAACAAAATTTCTTCTGGTGATTGCGGTACTGGCAAGTTTTGTACCTCTTTTTGTAACGGCAAAGAAAAGGTTTAAAAAAGAAAAAGAAAAAAGCCCAAAATAACGGCTTCAGCAAAGAAAAGAAGGGAGAACAGAATGAAACCAACAATGAAAAAATGGCTGGACCGACTTTGTCCGCGGCACTGTTAGCAGGGAAACCTTCCGGTGTATGCGGGTAAACACGGCCATGCCGCAGAAGAGGATGGATTTTTTTCCGACGAGGCAAGCGTCTTTTGAAGGCAGTTTAGAAGAACTCAAGAAAACCCGACCGGGACAAACACAGAGATTCTTTTGCAAGCGTTTCAGAAGTTACCGGGTTTACACAGGGGAACCAGAAGAGGAATTTTCAGGGAAGAGGATGCACCGGACTTCGTGATGGGTTTAACGGCGAAGATCAGGATCCCACGACTCATTGGAATCTCTGACGATAATTCTACAGATTTGGGGCGGCTCCATTTGCCGGGGAGAACAGTACGAAAGAATATCTCAAAGATCTCAGTGTATTCCGGCTATATGACTTAAAAGCCTATGGAGATCAGCCACACAGAGTTTGGATGAAACTTATGGCGGTTTATGGCAGAATTTATCGGTTCCAACATAATTCCGCCGGTTTTTGTAACAGCAGATCTGGACCGGAAATGCGCCAGAAGGCTCGAAGGTTATCTGCCTGCGATCTTGATGGAAAGACGGTTGAGAGCCTGAGATCATTGCAACCGGATATACCGATGGAAAACGTTATAATTTTTCAAATGTTTTTACAAAGGATAATGGAAAAAGGGCTGTTTACACAGTAACAGCCGGGACAGAAGGCAGACAGCCAGACTTACAAGATCAGTAGTGCTCCGGAGGCTGGATCTTTCCATGATCGGCTTTACCTTTCCTCGGACACGGACATGGCCAAAAACCTGATCTCAGAAATTTGACAGCCGGTAACCAGGGATTATGATGTGACAGTGGGTGAGAATACAGAATCTGTAAAAGTTTCTGCAAAGCCTTTAATGACAAGTGGTATGGCCTTACCGTAAACGGACAGGCAGTATCCGTTTTCAGCAATGCCATTGAGATCCCACTTGACCGGTTCTGAGACCAGGATCACTTTCCAGATGAACGAAGACAGGGACTTATCAGGATCCGGCTTATCAGGATATCACTTATACATCCACAGGCACCTATACGATCACCGTACATAAAAAAAGCAAAGTCTCAAAGCTTTTGTAACAGATCCATCGGATGCAGTGGTCAGTCAGCGTATATGATTCTAAGGATGGGGGCGTGTTTAACCCTTCCGCTGATGCTTCTGTGTATGATTCTCTTTATTACGGGGATGAGTATACCTGGAATGTGTCACGACATGGATATATCTCCAGAAGAGAGAAGTTTACGGTAGGTGAGGAAACAGAGATCCAGGTAAAACTGGAACAGCAGACAGCAACGCAGCCAGAGATCACGGATAATGACTGGAGCAGTTACCGGAACAGTGAAACAAACAACGGGATCACCAATACCTCCCACGCCGGCAAGCAAGGATACAACGGTGCAGAAATGGTCCCTGCATCTGGATGCAAAGGGATGGGATGCAGCACTTACCCCCTCCACTGATCCTGGGCGGCTATCTTTACGTGGCATCCGGACAGTTCATCTATAAAATAGATAAAAATACCGGGGATATCGTGCAGACCAGTGAACAGATGCACGGAAATATGCAGTATGCCATGATCCCCTTGCTTATGCGGAAGGAATGCTTTTTGCACAGATCGGCGGCGGACAGATCCAGGCACTGAGTGCCACTTCTTTAAAATCCCTCTGGATCAGTGAGTCCCTGGGAGGCCAGACACTTTCCCCGATCACCTATAAGGATGGATATATTTATACCGGAACCTGGACTTCGGATACAACCCCTGGTTCTTACTTCTGCCTTTCTGTTACAGATGAAGACCCGTCAAAAGGTGATGAGATAAAAATACTGTACCTGGAAATATAACCATAAGGGCGGTTTTTACTGGACAGGTGCTTATGCGTCCGAAAATTATCTGGTGTTTGGTTCTGATGACGGGGCCGGTGATGCCTATACTTCTATCCTGTATTCAGTTAATACGCACACCGGACAGCTGATCGACAAGCGCACGGACATGATCGGCGATATCCGATCCGCCCATTGTTTATAACAACGGATATGTTTATTTTACGACCAAGGCGGCTATCTCTACCGGGTTGCCATGAATGCAGATGGTACTTTCGGTGCAGTGGCAGGCTATAACCTGGGCGGTGCGGCAACATCCACACCGGTCGTCTATAAAGGAAGAATCTATGTAGGTGTCTGCGGAAACGGCGGACAGTACAATGCGGATGGGGGACACCATTTTGATGTCCTGACAGAATCTGCTTCCGGTCTTTCCCTTGCATATAAAGTTTCTATCCCGGGATATCCGCAGGCAGCACCGCTTCTTTCGACCGCTTATGAAAACCAGGACTTTAATGGAGATGGCCAAGCGGATGGACGTGTTTATCTGTATTTACCTACAATGCAAAACCTGGCGGTATCTATATGCTGACAGATGAGCCAGGCCAGACTTCGGAAAACCGAAAGAACTCTTCCGTCCGGTACTCGCACAGCAGGAGTACTGCATCAGTCCGATCTGCGTAGACAGGGATGGGACACTTTATTATAAGAATGACTCCTGTTATCTGATGGCACTGGAAACAAATGGAGCTTACCTTGACAGTGTATCAGCAGAAGCAGATACTGGCCGGGTCAACTGGGAAAAAGCATTCCAGCGTTCGGAAAAAGAGCATACCTTAAGGGTTGCTGAAAATGCTACAAAAGTGACCCTGACATTTAAAGCACCTGCCGGATGTACCCTGACTGTCAACGGAAAAGCTTCAATGGAACTTATGTGGCAGATGTAAGATCCGGACAGGCAGATGTTACGGTTAAAACAACACTGAACGGAAAGAGCAGGGATTATATCTTCCACCTTACCAGCGGGCTTGGAAATTCCTCCTTGGCAAACCTGGTGGTAAAGTACCAGCAATCTTTTACAGATACTTCAAAATATCTTACATTATCACCGGTATTTGACAGCACCAAAACCAGCTATACCGTTTCGTATCTTGCAACAAAGGGGGAAAATAAGGAAAAAGTTCCTCCGCCTTTATGTGGAACCTTCAGATGGGGATGCCACGGTAACGGTACAGAAAGTAAAAGGTGTTGAGAAAGTATCCATGCCGGTTGTGGCAAACGGAAAAACGAAACGTGTAAATGTATACTGGGAAACAGATGCAAGCGAAGCACAGGTGAAGATCACGGTAACAGCTGCCGGAAGCGGAAAAACAGACTATCTTCTTACCATACAGCGGAAAGAAAACGTTCCGACACCAACACCTACAGAAGTACCGGAGGTGTTCGGACCATGGAAAACGATCTCTGCAGCCACGGTATTTTCACCGGCTGTACAGATGCGTACCAGCAACAAGGGCCGCAAGGAAAAGAGGACCGTCGGCAAAAAAACTGAGCACCTACGATCAAGGTAACGGCTACCCGCATTAAGCTGAAAGTAAAACAGTCTACTTCAAAATAAAGGTTTCAGACTTGCAAAGGGTGATTTCGTTAAAAGCTGGACTTCCAGCAATAAGAAAATCGTTTCTGTAAACAGAAAGGGAACGATGAAAGGCTTGAAAGCCGGAAAAACCAAAGTGACCATTACACTGGCCAGCGGCAAAGAAACAGGTCATTTCCATTACTGTGCAGAAAACAACGGTAAGAACAACAAAGATCACCGGACTGAAATCAAGAGTGACCGTTGCAAGGAATAAAAACTTGCGCTGAAACCGGTCATCAGCCCGATCACTTCCCAGGAGAAAGGTTACCTACAGTTCTTCGAATAAGAAGATCGTGACGGTAAATTCAAGGGGTGTGATCACCGGAAAGAAAAGGGAACAGCCTATATCACAGTGAAATCTGGAAAGATCCGCAAAAAGTAAAAGTAGTAGTTAAACAAAATGATTTAAGCAGGAGCTGCCTTTCATGAATACACATGGAATGGCAGCTCCTTTTTCATTTTTTGCATGTAGCTTTATTTGCAGAAGTAGATTACGATATTAATAGTTGACCAGGGAGAGAAGAATGATTAGATAATATGTTATAGTGATAATGGAATTATGGTAACAAAAAATTTATAAAAAAGTGCAACCAAACAGAAAAAATACGTTCTATATAATACGGATGACTATATTTTGAATTTTCATCAAATTGGGAAGAACTGGAGAAGAATACCATAAATGTAAATGTGAATAAAAAAATAAAAGATATCTCCAAATCAAAATCTGACGATTTCAAAATGAGCTTAAACGATTTGGCAAGTACAATTTATGGAAATTTGGATAATAAAGAATATGAATTATTATTTAATAGAACCGACGATAAAGGAAATCAGGGGCTTTATAGAATGACAAATTATGGAGACACAGAGACTGTGTTTGAAGAAAGCAGAAATAATACAAAATATAAAGGAATTTCTCCAGATGCTAAAACGGTGACATTAGAATTATATGTAAATAAAGAAGAAAAACAGAACAACATATAAAAAAATATGAAACTGGAATAGAAGATACTTTTGCGGAGAAGGCGAAGGACGTGTTTATGAAAGTGATGAAGATCCTCTGATTTATATAGCCCAGTGGAAGGAAAAATAGAAATTAAAATCATATGACAAAAAATAATTTAATCGAAGAGAGGGAGGAGATACCGCAATTGGATATTTTTACTGTAGAGAAAAAATAACAATAAATGTTTGGTGGTACATTTAAGATTCGTATAAATAAAATGGTATAATTACATTTCCGTGCAAGTAATACGAGAAGTTGATTAAATCTTTGAAAATCGAAAAATACAAAATATAGTAAAAGTGCGATTGACGTCAACAATATCTTGTGCCAATATGATTGTGAGATTTAGTATTTGTATCTGTAGACACAGATAAGAAAAACGCTGGTTCCTGGGTCTGACCAGGGAGTAAAACATTAAGGAGCCAAAAGCCTCCTGCCTTTGTAATAAATAAGGTCATTTAGAATGAAAATTTCTAAATGGCCTTTTTTGTTGCAAAATATGGCAGACAACAAGTACAGATCAGCAAATACGGAAAGGAGGATCACAAAAACACAAGGAAACTCAAAATGCAAGGAGGGCGTTATGAAACGAAAAAAGATGGAAAAGGAGGTCGTGCACCTTCTTGAATGGATTATCGAATATCCAGGAGTATGGCAGATTGTATGTAATCCAGATGGAAAAGAAACTTCGCCTGAATCTTTTTAAGATGGCATATGATATGCTGGTCAAAAAAATCTCTGTTTTATCTGATACCGGTATTGTTTGCAACACATCCGGGAGAAAGAATCACTGGAGATGGCGAAAAATTTATGTACGGCTGACTCTGCTGCCCGCGAGATCCGAAAAAATGGTATGGAGCATTAGTCAAATGTATGGGGGAGCATCTGGAATGAAACTGGAAAACCTTATAAAGCTATGGGAGGACAACTATGAATAAATCAATCATGATGGGACGAGTAGTAAAGATCCTGATTTACGCTACACACAGACAGAGAATGGTGAACTTGCCATCGCAAACTTTTCGCTTGGCGGTAGACCGAAATTTGTACAAGAGGAGATCCGAAGCAGATTTCTTCAGCTGTACGGCTTTGGCCGAAAAGCAGAGTTCGTGAAAAATATCTGTTTAAGGGGATCAAGATTCTGGTAGAAGGCCGTATGCAGAATGACAACTACAAGAATCGGGCTGGTGAAAATGTCTACGGCATGCGGTTTATGATTGAAGAGATTTCTTTTGCAGAAAGTAAGAAAGTTTTAGAATCTGGAAATGACGAGCGGGAAGAACCGGAAAGAGAAACGAGGGCATCTTTCTAATCGAAACCGTTCTGACCGTGCAGAAAACCAGCGTTCAGCTTCCAGAAGCACCAGAAGTGAAAGAGCAGCAGAAATGGATGACCGTGACTATGACAGGGAACGTGAAGGTGGAAGATACAGAAGCAATACCAGGACAGATGCATCAGATGACAGACGGAGATCGAATTCTGGCGGGACAAGATCCAGAGGAACTTCGGCAAGAAGCCGGGAGCGTAGTCAGGATATTGATGACCGGTACATGAAACAGATGATGAAAAACTGGATTTTGACTGAGCAAATCATAGGAGGAAATGCTTATGATGGAGGAAATGAACAAATGGTTTTCTGCACATAAAAAAGCTGTGCGTGATAACTGGAATTTTTGGTCTGTTAGTATCACCATTTTTATGGCCGGTATTTCTGGCAGTGATCATACAGTCCCTTTCACTGGTCATTCCGGTTGCAGCAGGATTGTTTTTCTATGAAAAATTTATTATGAAAAAGGACAAGGAGGAAACGAATGAGAATGATGATGACAACAAACAGCAAAAGAATGCAGATGCCCGTAAAGTACATGCAGATGCTGAAAGACCGAGGATTTACCGAAAAATCATGAGAAGGGATCGGAAACGGTAAATTTCGATAATCAGGAGAAGCAGGCAAGATGCAGGGCACAGGCTGCCATATGGTACGAAGATGAAGGCTTTGAGCGGATCCAGGCGATTCGAAAAACTCTGAATCTGAAAATCGAAACCGTTTTTCAGTAAACAGGAAGGAATCTGCAGTATTTCCATTGGAAAAAAGGAAATATCGAAGGGTTGGAATTTTAAAAGGATATCCTTTGGACAGACAGAGGTGATCCGGGAAAAACTAAAGAAGGATGGTTTCATCACCAGTATGGGATCAATAATTATCTCTGGGATCTCATGGTAGAGAGAGCTGGAACATGAGCATTTGCTGTAAAGCCATCCGGCAGATCTATTATAATGCAGGAAGTGGATATACGGTAGCTTCCTACATGACCAATGAAGATTTACCGGAGGAAGTAAAAAACAAAAGAATGGAAATTATGGAATATTTCAGGCATTTGGAACCGAACTTCCGACGAACGAAGGCCTGGATGTGGAACTGACGGGAGACTGGAAACCCACAAAATATGGAATGCAGTATAGTGTGAGCAATTTTTCAGTAACCATGCCAACCACAAAAGAAGGTATTCGGACTTATTTGTCGTCATCCCTGATCAAAGGGATCGGACCGGCAATGGCAGCCCGCATCGTAGAAACGTTTGGGGAAGATACACTGAATGTTTTTAATGACAGCCCGGAGAAACTTCTTCGGGTAAAAGGAATTACGCAGAAACGCTTAGATGATATTCTGGAAGGATATCAAAAAGCAGTTCCATCCGGGAACTGATGATGTATTTGTCCCCTTTTGGGGTGACTCCTGCAAAAGTTTCAAAAAATACAGGAGAAATTTGGTTCTGCTGCAGTTATGATCGTGAAGCGAGGAGCCTTTCCGGCTCTGTGAGGTTCATGGATTTGGATTTCTGACTGTTGACCAGATTGCAGTAAAGGCAAAACATTTCCGTGCAGATGATCCCCCTTCGCATTAAGGCTGCTATTTTGCATATTATGTCAGAAGCAGAAGGCGAAGGACATTTGTATTTAAAAAGAGAGGACATTATAGAACGTGTCGAAAAACTTTAAATCACAACAAAGATGTTTCACCGGTCTCTGAACGGGCAATCCGGGATACAGGCAATGATATGATCCATACAGATGGAAGCCTGGTCTGCCATGATGGAGGGTTTTATACACGCAAAAAGCTTCCAGGCCGAACTGGGAGCTGCTGCCGCATTAGTCAGACTCCATATGCAGACGGAATGGCTGTAAATGTTGACCGTATTTTAAGAAAGATCCAGAAAGAACAGGATATTATTTTGAATGCGAAACAGCAGGTGGCAGTAAAAATGTCTTTGAAAACCCGGTATCCATCATTACAGGAGGACCCGGCAGAGGAAAGACTACGGTGATCCGTTTCATCATTGCTGTACAGGAAGCATTGGATAAAAATGCGGTGATCCTTTATGTGCACCTACAGGCATCGCCAGAAGGCGAATGCGGGAATGTACAGAGTATCCAGCAATGACGATCCATAAATCCATAGGGCTTACCGGAGAAGCTGGAGAGGAAGAATGGAAGAACGAGCAGCCAATTCCAGATGACCTGATCATAGCAGATGAGTTCAGCATGGTCGATATGTATCTGGCGGATAAACTGTTTTCCAGTATTAAATCCGGTGCCAGACTGGTCCTGGTGGGTGATAAAGATCAGATCGAACTGTAGGGCCTGGAAAAGTATTTCAGGAGATCATTGATTCCGGCGTATTTCCGGTAACTGTCTTAGATGAATGTTTCCGACAGGAAGGGAATTCCACCATCAGCCAGAATGCCATTAAGATCAATAAGAATCAGCTGGATCTGGTGTTTGATGATACCTTTTCAGTTTATTCCGGCTTCCACACCGGAGGAGGCTTCGCAAAAGATACAGAAGATCTATCGAAAGAAGTACTGCAGAGAAACGGTTCTCTGGAAGAAGTGCAGGTGATGTCACCGCTTCGAAAAGATACGGAAGCAGGTACGGATGCATTGAATCTGGTATTGCGTGACATTGCGAATCCAAAGCGTTTCGGTTATCCGAAATCACAAATGGCAGGAATACTTACCGGAAGGTGACCGGGTCATGCAGACAAAAACAACGATGAAGTAGCAAATGGCGACATTGGAGAAGTCATAGGGATTTTTCGGAAAGATCAAAAAAAATGGTCATGCGTGTAGATTTTGGGGATGGCCGGGGTCATGGAATATCAGGAGGAAGATTATTGGCCGCTGACACTGGCATATGCGATTACGGTACATAAGGCTCAGGGCAGTGAATATCCGATGGCAATCCTTCCAATGCTTCCATGTTTCCGGTGGATGCTTCGCAGAAACATTTTCTATACGGCAGTAACAAGAGCCAGAGAAAGGTTTATAATTGTGGGAAGCAAACGTGCAATCGCACAGGCTATCCGGACGGATTACATCAGCCGGCGAAACACCATGTTTGGGTACCGTATCCGAAAAATATATGAAGCAATCCTGAACAGGAAAAAGAGCGCATAAAGAATGAATGACAGGCAGACGTTGGAAAAATCCAATGCTCTGCCTGTTTCTTTCCTTCGTATGCAGAAAATTACATAATGAAAGAGGAGGGAACAAAATGCCAGATCTTTTGTTTTTATGCACCATGGATTATGAAAAGAACCCATTCCGGACCCATTTCGGATGATGTTGGAAAAAAAAGCAGGGAAAAAACGGATCAGCTATGATGAAGCAGATTGTTCCATGCGAAATATCAGGAAGCAGGGAAAAGTATCGCCTGCCTTCATGGGCCTACGTTACATGCTCTTCTGACACTGATTCAGATTCGGAAAGAAAAAAGACTCTGGTGCTGCCGGTATACAAAGGGGCAGGGATGCCATAAATTATTTCTGCATGGAATATCCTGGAAAACAGGGAAGTATGTAATGACCTATAATTCGAAAACGGACGTTTCAGTGGGATTTAAAGACAGAAGAAAAAACGAGAAGCTTCCGGGAATCCGGGAGGGCAAAAACACAGGCGAGCAGTACCTGGCCCTTTTAGCTTATGCCAATCTGATCCCGGATAATCCTTTATTTAACGAAGAGTTCAAAAAAATTTCTACATACTTGAAGAACAGGAAAAAAGGAATGGGAAGACATGGAAGCTGCACTGAGGGCGGCATTTATCTGTTGCGATGCCATGTACTGCGAAGTAATAGCAAATCCGCAGCAGGCAATCCCGCTGAAAAGAGCCAGTTCCGTGCAGAGAACTGGAGGATGTGCTTCCGGAATATAAAATTGCGGGGTATATGCACCAAACGATGAAATCTATGGAAAGTTTCATGTGCTTTTGCCTGTAATGAGAAGACAAAAGAACACTTTTTTGAATTAAAACAGATCTACTCTGGCAGATGGGATGTAAATGAAAGGACAAAGAAAGGATCCTTCGCTTCCAGAAGACTATCTGGTAAGTAAGGAAGCTGAAGAAATCCTGCAGATGGTGGATAAGACACCGGCAAGGCTGTTTATGCTGACAGGCGATGCCGGTACTGGAAAGACAACGGATGCCAGAATGATCGCCCAGATATTAGGGCTTCCATATTATGTGTTCACCTGTGGACCTGAACGGATGAACTGGAACTTTTAGCGACCACCGTGCCAAATATGGGCGGAACAGCACATCTGGAAATGGAATTGCCACGTCTGGAAGACATTGAAATGGATCCGGCTTCAGCTCTGCAACGGTAAATGGCATTTATGAAGAGGGGATCAGCCGGGAAAAGCTTTTCAGGAGATCCTGAAAGCAGTTTATGAAAAGGCTATGAAAAGTCGAAAATGAAAAGACTCCTATTAAAAGAGTCAGAAATCGTAAAGGCATGCAGGGAACCATCTGTGATTGAAATTCAGGAGCCGGCCATGATTGAAAAACCTGGGACACTTACGAGATTAAACTCCCTGTTTGACGATGGAGCTGTAACCGATCTGGTAAATGGAGAACAGATACGGAGAAATCCGGATACCATTGTGATCATGACCACCAATCTGGATTATGTTGGCTGTCAGAACTTCAACCAGTCAGTTCTTTCCCTGAATGAATCTGATTCAGCCAAAGGAAGCCCTGACAGAAGAGGAAATGGCAAAAAGGGCAATGAAAAGAACCGGGTTTAAAAACAAAGAACTTCTGTCCTTTATGGCTGCCACGGTCTGCAAGATCCATGAATATTTGATCGAACAGGACATTACAGATGGCGTATGCGGATACCGGGAATTGGAAAACTGGGTGTTAAGTTACATGGTTTCCAATGATCTCAGGAGGTCAGCATGGACAGCACTGCTCAGTAAAGCATCCATGGACAGGGAAGAACAGGGAACTATGGAACGCGTCTTTCTTCTTCCTCATTGTGATGTGGATTAAAAACGGATGGAGGAAACGAATGAAAAAGGCTTTATACCGGAAACGGATATGTGCAGAGAAAGAAAAACTGACACCGGAAAAAGTATTTCATACGCCGCAGTATCGTGATCTTTTGACCTCGATCGGGCATGAAATCACGGTGGAAAGTTGACTACATTACGGTTATACGATGATAAAAATTCAGGGATTGCAGGATGGAATCAGGGAGAAACAGTTGCCGTAAATCTTGGAAACCAGATTACGTCAAGTTTTCTGACACTGGAATTAAAAAAGTGACAGCCTGATCGGGATTCTGGGACATGAATGCGACATTACCGGTATACGGATTCTGCACTTAGAAAAAGGTATGCCGAGCATATGTTAAATGGCAACTGGTATCCAAAGGAGCCAGTACCGAAAATGCACAGGAAAAGAGGCATTGGATGCGATGAATGTCTACTTTGAAAGAAAAGATAAAGCAATCCTTTCTATCTTCTGCAGACAGCATCCTATCTCAGCAATCTTTTGAATGATATGTACATAGAAGAGAAGATGTGCGCCCTTTTTCCGGGAAGCATCCGCAGGGGAATCCTTATGAATCGCGACCGAAATGTGGAATGGCTTCCAACACTTAGGGAAATGCTGGAAACGGAGAAAGACAGGTTATCTATTCTTATGAACCTGTGTGCACAGTATGCCTTGTCTTCAAGGGTCAATGCCTGGGATGGTGCGGATTACGAGCTTATTGATACACTAAAACTGCTTATGCCGGTCATTGATGAAGCGGGAAAGGCAGCAGATGACATGGAGAGATATCTTGCCGCCAACCATATCCTTCTGATGATCTGGAAATATTTTGCGGAAATCATAGATGAAATAGAAAGAACAGTACAGAAAATGAAGAGCAAAAGCCAGAACAGGAAGAGCGTGAAGGGCAAAAGGAAAAACCCGAATGAATCCGAAGAAGAACCGGAGGAAGAAAAGCAGGGTAACACAGGGGCACAGACTGAGCAAAATGAAGATAAGATCAGAAAAGAGGGATACGGAACAGGAGTCGGAAACAGAAGACAAAACCGAAAGAAACGGAGAGGATCAGGAAACGGAAGGCCATGAAAACGGGCGCACGGCAGAGCTTCAGAAGTTTCTACAGCAACTGTGTGAAAATCTTCCGAAATGTGTCAGGGAGTCTGGTGGCTTCGAAGACAACAGAATGAATGGGCATCCCTGCCTCAGAAACGGAAGCATCCAGTGATAATGCCTTACAAAAAACCTTTATGAAATGGCGAAAGAGACGCTTGATGAAAAGATACAGAAAGAAATTTTCGAACATCTTCAAAAGGAATTGATGGAGATACCGTTTGAAGAAGGCCATGACCTGGTACAGAAAAAACTTTGCCGTAAGACCGAGATATCAGATTTTTAAAAATTACAGACAGAAAAGTATGAGGGGCAGCTAAACAGGTAAAAAGAGATTCGCCTGAAATTGCTTCCTATATTGAAAAATCAGAAAGAACGCACGGAACATAAGCTTTTTCTTGGACGTCGGGTAGATCTTCGAAACATAGCTGCACCAAATCTGGGGCAGTATTTAAGAAACAACAGCCAGGAAAAAAGCTGGATATCTGTGTGGCTGTGCTGGTCGATAATTCTTTTTTCCATGTGTGGGGAACGGATGGATCATGCCATTCTTGCAGCACTTTGCCTG
>VOFG01004099.1_pt1 | contig 13921 bp, 21 predicted proteins | sample 5384171 | NCBI WGS metagenome assembly VOFG01 (sample SAMN12384726, study PRJNA508395) | human gut metagenome | isolation source: healthy gut F | host: Homo sapiens | reverse complement strand
CAACGTGTTTTTCCGGATTGTCAGGATTCCCGAACCAATGGAGAGTTGTGAATGCTGCTTCCATGTTTTCTGGTTTCCGGACTTGTCAATCAATTGTGATTACTGAACTTGACAATTTCTTTGCCGTCTTTATCTTTTTCTTTTGGTTTCGGTTTTTTAGCCCTGACCGCCAAGATAGCAAGGAAGTTCCGGATGTCTACATCATCAAAACTTGTTCTTCTGACTTTAATACCATAGAACAAATCGCCTTCTGTTCCGAGAAGTCGGCAGAATACCGGAAGAAGAGCATCTTTCAATTTTCCTGTTCCCTTTACCGGATGCATACCAACTTTTAACAGGAGTTGCAACGTCGATCTCATCAAAATTTTGGTGAGAACTGCAGACGGGCAGATAATGTGCGCCATAAGAAGAACCACGTTCTGTCTGTCTGGCAAAGGCTGATGATCTGATCGAGCGGAACTGAAGTGTCTACTTCGCTTTTTAAGTGCCTGATATTCCGCACGGTCTTTCAGGAAGGAAGCACCTTTTTCGGCACCAGCACTTCCAGAACAATCGTTTCTTTGCAGGTCAGCGCGTCAACGTCAACGTGTGCCGACTCGATCGCTTCCCTGGCATCTTTGAATGCCTTTTCCGTGATACTTTCGCAAATTCAGTATTGCGAACTTCAGAAATACAAGATCACGAACACGCGTAATATCCGAAGCAACTTTCAGAGCATCACTTTTCACATAGAATTTTTCATTTTAATCACAACAACCTTCTTTCTTCTGTTTTTACCTGGATGCGAAAATTTAAATTATTATTGTTTTTTTTGTTCTAACTCTGCTATAATAGCAGGAGAAAGCCGGGAACAGGATTCGAACCGTTTCTTTAATACGGTTAAGCCATAAGACCTTCTAAAAAGGCAGACTGCACCTGCTGCAACCAGGCTAATGATTTAAACTTTTTCACGGGGTAAAGTCCGTTACTTATCAACCTAATTGTCAAGGTACAATTTGTAAAACCTATGTAAAACTTTCTAATGTTTCGGATTGAAAAAACATTGAAAGGTGAATCTGGAAACATTGTTTCATACAATCCTATGAGGATTGTATTTTATCTAATCGGTTGAAAGTCTCAGTATTGGAAATTGTAAACTTTCAACTTTTAAATCAATTTACCGTAAAACGGTGAATCAAAGACAAAACAATGTTATTAATAGTTGCGCTATTATCAGTGCGGCACGCAAAACCGGGATTAACTACCCCTTTACTACTCTTTCCCCGTTCAACCACCTAATGATAGTTGGTTTCAGACTTGCCACCCCATATAGTGGTAGTATCACCGAAAAACCTTGTGTTCCCCTAGTTGTTTACGGAATCAACTTTACACCGGTAGCATTTGAGATCTTGCCTAACTGGCAAGTGCTACGAACTGAGTCTTTCGGCATCCGGTATAGACTCAACCGCCTAACATCTGCTATTAGATGCCCGTATAGTGGTTACGCATACACGGTTGCGGGTTTTTGGTCTTTTCCTGATCAATAACACACGCCATCATGTGCGCCCGTCCCCGGTCGGACGGAATACAGAAGAGGAAACACCGTGAACAGAAACGACCGTTCGCGTACCGTTTGGCTATCACCCTTTTCGGTAATTGTATTATCTCATATGCATGCATAGATTGCAAGTGTTTTTTAGTGAAATTATACACAAATTATAAACATGCATAGAACTATTTTTTAGTGCATATTGCTAGTTGATTAATTGTCGTTGTGTAATATACAATAGATGCAGTATAAGTAATAGTATTATGCAGCATATTGGCAAATAGTAATATTACACAATAGATGCAATAGTTTATTGTGCAAAGTGCTGAAAATAAAATAATTGAAAAGAAGGTATCATATTGTCAGAAACTAACGAGTCACAATTAAAAGCTGTCAGAAAATATAACTCACAATGTAAAAGTGTCGCAATACGCTACACTCCAAAAAGAATTATCAGAATTTGAAAGGTTAGAAAGATATATTTCAGAAAATAATGTAAATAAAGCCGAATATATTAAAAATTTAATAAAAGCAGATCTGAATAAAAAGGGATATTGACTGCAAAGTGTGCCGGAATAGAAGGTTGACTATTGGTCAGTTTAGAATGACTATTGGTCATATTTTTTGTGACTAATGGTCAGTTTAGAAAATTAGGAATGATTACTATTATTGGTTTTTGAGATGGGTGTTGAACAGTATTAATAGTTTGAGTATCAAATTATTTTATTGTAATACTATTTGAGTGTCATCATTGTTTGGAATTGGAATAGTTTGAATATCAAAATTATTTTCGATATGTAAAATTTTTACATATGACTTTACGTCACCCCATACCACCCTATTTTCGCCTTACCACCGGAACAGCGCGCGCCATGGTCAAAAATTTTATTTTACCAAACAACAGGAAAAATTTTATCCATTATCAAAATATTTTGAATGTATTTGAATTATTGCTATACCCTATAAAATACCTGTTTTCGGGGTAAAATAGTGATGTGATCTGTTTATTGTCTGAATATTCAGACGGGGGTAGTTAAAATCAGTAAATTGTCTGAATATTTTGAAATCTCACATAGCTGGTTCATCCACACACCAACTCCCAAATCCATCACTCCACTCAATCTCCCTATCTCACCACCTCCCATTCCACCCATTCAAAAAACAATCCACATTTTACCTAATAATCAAGCCAAAAATCCAATCATTTCACCACAAAACACCTTATCGTATCCTTTATCGTTAATCCAAGTAATCAAGCCTTAAAATCACTCCACCATTCATATTTCATTTCCAACTTTCACGCATCCGTTCCAAAATAATCCATATAAATCCACACTCTAACGATAAGTATTTCACCACACAAAAATTGCTCTCTTCTACTCTCACGTCCACGCATACCATCACAAATCATCCTTACTCTTGATCTAAGGACAAAACAGTATTATAATCAACCTAGAATCCATTCAAACACATACACCCTATAAACTGTCCACCAATACAAGAAAAGAGGAAAATCATGTCATTTCGTGATGAATTGTCCAGCCTTACCCCAACACAGAAGCAGATCCAGGTCAAAGCAACATCTGAAGCACAAACAAATGCCAGACTTGATTATTCTGGTGTAAAAAGATCTTTTACGCTCCAAAGCACAGCATAATGAGTACACAAACTATAGGCAATCATAAATATATCTCTTGCTATTATCCGATTCCTATTCGGGCGAACCAGAAGCTGCAGAATATGTCAGACGAGTCTGTGAAACAAGAACAACCATGCATAGAAGAGGATTATTTTCTGGACAAGTACAAGAAACATCATGCGTAATCTCTTATGTTATTACAAACCAATCTGCATATGATGAATATTTAAAAAAGAATTACAAAGACTCGCTGCAGAAGATGATATTCGTATATCTGTAGTAAGGATATAATAAATTAGAAAAACGCACCGAAATATCAATTCCCTGTTGTCTCGGATCAACTTTATTGGCAAACAATTATATGTACAGAATCAAACTTAGTGTCAGTATCACATTTTTAAATAGGAAATAACTCAAATAAAATAAGGGTAGATGACCATAAAATCACCTACCCTATACAAAAAGATACTTCTACAGATTTTTAAATCAATTTTATATCCATACCTAACAACTATCCACTAAGCACATTAAAATTTGTTCTAAACAAATAATCTCACATACTCTCCTACGATCATACCCAAGAAATGATCTGTATCCTCTCATACCAGACACACCATGGGGGCTACTTTTAAACTCCAGCATAAAACGATCTTCTATTTCATATATACCTATATAATATACAGAATTTACCATTTGAATGTTTGTTGAATTATGCTAAAATTATTAATATCAAAAATATAAAGGACTGTTGGGCATGAATGATTTATATAGCTTTTTCTATTGGGGAGATTACAATGCTCAGATGGCGGAATTAGCAAAAAAAGCACAGTCAGAGCCGTGGTCTTTTGGAAATATAAACAATTATTCAATTTTAAAAATTATATGAAACACACTTTTCCAAAAAAACTGCAGAGTGAAGGGAAAATCGTTACAGCAAAATATTATTGTATTTTTAATACAGGCCTATATGATAATTATAACGAACCAATTTATGTATATGCAGAACCTAATAATAGATTAGGCTATTCAAGTTGGATATTTAAAGGATTCAAAGATCGTTATGAGCTAGGCGATTTAAAAATCATTGATTTACCAGAAAGAGCTGATTACTTTTCTGATCCAGGCAAACTCATATTCAACTGGCATTATCCCGTTAATGTTCATTATGAACACATCTTAGATGACCTTAATACAGCGCAGCGTTTACCAGAACGTATTCGGACAAGTGATCTTGCATTGGAAACACTAAAAGGAGTAATCGATTCTTCAATTCAAAAGGTTACTGCGAATTATAAGCTTGCTATTCCTCATTACTACAATAACAGGATTCAGCTAATGATTCCATTATATTTCAACAAAATAATATTCCTGACGTTGCATTGGTGCTTAATGAAATAGATGGAAAGTGTTACCAAGCAAGAACATGTCTTTCCATGAAGATGGCATACATTGATGCAAGGATTATTTCTAAGCCTGATGTGTTCTGGTTATCCTTTGATACAATTAATGCAAGAGAAGAAGAATAAAATAATATATGAAAATACATTCCTATAGCAGATGAGAAAATCTTGTCTGCTATTTTTTATGCTCAAAATTAAGGATTAACAAAATCATAAAATTAAAAATAGTTCAAATCGTATGGAGAATAAATAAATATCAGAAGAAAAAACATAAATACAAAGGAGATATTTACTATGAATAATAATTTAAAACTAATTACAACAGAGAGAAATTTGGAGAACTGGACTGCAGCTTTTACAGAAATATGAATGATGACATTTTATTGACAAGAGAACAAATTGGGCAAGCGTTGGAATATAAAGATCCAATAAAATCAATCCAAAATATTCATATGAAACACAAAAGATCGTCTTGATCATTTATCATTAAAAAATCAAAACAGAAACTTTCGACCACCATCAAAGTGATGTATGTCGAAACAATAATCTTATGACAGAACGTGTCTACTATACCGAAAGAGGAATTATGAAATTTGCAGATGGTCAAGACAACCAAAAGCAAACATGTTTATGGATTGGGTATGGGATATTGTAGAAAAATATAAAAAATAATACTTTTACATCTATAAACTTACAGCCAATTATTAAAACTCTCAAACGCTTATTCAAACTCAAAATGACATAAATCAGGCAGTTAGCTCTTTATATGACAGATATAATGCTGATATTACTCAACTAAATGAACGATTGACCTCATTAGAAAATAATATGAATACATTTGGAACAATATCAAATAAGAAAATGCCATATTGGGTAAGTGTTATGATGCCTAAATTCAAGCGGATTATGATGAAATATGGAATTGATGATTACAAAACATTATATAGAAAATTATTTGAAAAGTTTGAAGAACAATATACAGATAAGGATTTAAATCAGATGATAGATGACTATTGTCATAATAATAATCTAAATAATTGTATGACCATGGATGCACTAACTTATGACAAAGAATACAGAACTTTATTCGAAAAAATGGTTGATGCAATTTTAGATTAGCGAGAAAAATCTTATAAAACTATTCAATAACAAATGGAGAAAATATAGTAGGAACCACGCTCTTATTATTGGAATTGATCATTAAAAGTGGCTACGGTAGTTTCTTGGCTACACGGTTGGATTGACAATAGTGTGCCACGCTACTAGCGCGGAGATGCAGTAACTCTCCTTGCTCTGGCGTCTAAAAGCAAATTTACCAGGTACTGAACCATTTATAAAGTATTTATTAAAAGTATGAACAAAGTATAAAAATAGAGCAATTTTACCCTTATAAATTATGGGTGAAATTACTGTACCAAAAGTTCCCTATATATAATATATATTAGGAAGAAATGGTACAGTAAAATTTTTCAGAATATATAAGGTAAAAATGACTCTAAAATTACCATTTGAAAAGGAGACGTTTTTATGGATAAGAATAATTTTGAAGTAGGACTTGGCTTCTGAACAAGATCTAGTAACTCGTTATGGCAGTCAATCCCAAAAGGATTCATATGAAAATTGGGTTATATGCAAACAAAAATAAACAGACTCTTTTAAAAAAGTAAGTAGATATTGTAAAATCGAACCTCATGGAAAAAAGGAATATATGATCAAAGAAGTATATCCTTATATTTTACCAACTAATTTTTAGCAAAATGAACACATCTTTATATCAGTATATTGTTCCACTGCTACTAGAAAAATCATTAATGGACATGATAAAAATCGAAAGATTGATATCACACTTGGTAAATGGGCCAGAGAAATCAATATGGTCAACCAAAATTATAATCTCTGTAAATATAATAAAAAGGAAACTAGCAGAGCTATTAAATACGAATTGGATACTATTAATGAATTTTATAATAAATCAGATGATATGATTGAGTATTATATTATGAATGCTCTGGATTATCTTAAATCCACAGGTCTTATCATTTGGCGTGATGTGTACAAAATCACTTCTGAAGTATCCGACGAGATGGTTGAAATCGATTCAGATGGAGTTGTTCATGCAAATATTAAATTGGAAACTAGAGAAGCGTCTAAAGAGGATATGGATTTTTATGCTGCTTGTATTAAGGTTGCTGATGAAAAAGCAAATATCACAAATGCATCAGAAAGATATTACAGCAAAAATCACAACGATTTAATGAAGCCCTCAAAGATGAATTATATAAACGCAAAATCAAACTTGTCTATAAGTCATATGAAGCTTATTACATCGATCTTGACAAATGTAGTTTTGTTCTAAATCAATTCCCATATCAATCAATATTATCAAAAAATTTAATGATACTTTCACAGAGATGATTATTGGCAATGCCCAAAAACGTTTTGATAAATCACCTCGAAAATATACGATCTATGAAAGCAAAGATGATTATTCCTGTGTTTTAAGGGATTGTGCGAAATGACAATAAACAATGAAACCGAATATCTTGGGGAAGAGAATTATTAAACGTAAAGTTGAAGATGAATACACGCTTCAAATTAATTAGCAAAGGAGATATAAAAAATGGAATTTAATACAAACCAAAAAAAGCCATTCACACCATAGACGGAAATATGGTTGTCATTGCTGCAGCTGGATCTGGAAAAGACATCTGTACTTACATAGAATTTAAACATGGTCAAGAATCATGGAATTGATCCCACTACTATTTTGGCTGTCACGTTCAGTAAAAGGCAAAAAGAAAGCATTGAGCATAGATTAGGAAAACTTGGGTAGCTAGTGTAAATGTAGAAACTTTTCACTCTCTCTCGCTCTTAAAATTGTGCTTCTACATATGGATATGGAAAATACAAGGTATGGACTGCATCTTGGGAAAAAAAAAAGCATTAAAAGAAATCTGCTGTGATTTACTTGGATTATGTGAATAAAGATGTTCCTTATAATGGAATACTGAGATTTTTAGAATTCAAAGACAAATATGTTAGGGTCAACAGATAGTTTGATTTAGTCAGATGATGATCCGTATCCTGATGATCGGATGAAAAAAATTTATAAAATGTACGAAGATTATAAAAAGGATAAGTCATATATTGAATTTGGATGATTTCCTGAATATGGCAAATCAGTGTTTTGACAAATTCCCAGATATTTTAAAATTTTATCAGAATAAATATCTTTACACGTGTTATCAGATGAGTTTCAGGATGTGTCTATGGCACAGTCTCTTCTTCTTAAAAAATTAATAATAAAAACACTATGATTGTGGGTGATCCTTTACAGGCAATCTATTCTTTTTCGTGGTGGGCGAAGTGAATACATTATGCAGTTTGATCAGGATTATTCTGATGTGAAAATCGTCCATTTAAACAATGAATTACAGATGTATTACAGATATTGTACGCATGGCGAATATGTTAGCACAACATATTCCTGACAGTAAGGATAAGAATTATGTAGAAAGTATTGCTTTAAAGGAACAAATCAGTTCCCTGAATACAGAAAATTTGTAAGTGAATATGATGAAGCCTCTTGATTTGTAAAAAGATCACAGAGAAAAAAGAGAACAATGAGTATAGAGATATGGCTGTTCTAGCAAGGACAAATGCCCAGTTGACAATATTGCAAACTGTCATGTCTAAAAATATGATTCCATATGACGTTGTTAATGGGGTTATGTTTACGGAGCTACCAGAGATTAAGTTACTGATCTCTTATCTTAAATTGGCATTGCACGAAGGAGATAGTTCAGCATTTTTCGTATGTATAATAAACCAAATCGTTGGTTAGACCAGAAATTTTTCGCTGAAGTCAAAGAAAATGCTACGAGGAAAAACACTTCTTTATACAATGCAATGTTTACGATTGATCGCAGAAATTGGCGTTTCAAAAATGGAATTGATCAATTATATGAAGTTATTAATACACTACAGAACAGAAAATTCGAGTCGGTTGGTAAGATGATTGAATATTTGAGATTCTATCTTAAAATCGATGATTTTGTTAGTAAGGGTAAACAGGCTGATGATGGTGGATTTTCGGAACAGATTGAACATATGGATGCTTTTCAGAATATTGTAGAAAAGTATTTTGATTTAAACGAGTTTATGTTGTACTTAGATGACATCAATAGACAAGTTGCAATGGAGAATAATGATAAAGTACATCTCTCAACAATTCATAGAGCAAAAAGGGTTGGAATATCAATCGTGTTCATTGTTGGATTGAATGATGGACTGCTCCCACATGCAAAAAGTGATAATCTCGATGATGAACGCAGATTATTATATGTTGGAATTAAAAGAGCAGAGAATGAATTATATCTCTCTTCTACTGCATCATACAATGATAATCTTATGACTCTAGTCCGTTTATTGATGAACTTGGAGATAGCGTTAAAAAGATGAAATGTTGATGAATGTTTAGAGAATATAAAATTAGGAACTATTAATCATCCCTATAACTAAGGAGTGATAGAAATGTATTTAAAATTACTTGAAAATCAAAGGAGATATTAATTATGAAAAGAAACACAAGATTTTGCACAAGTATGAGAGATAACACAAAATTTGGAGGACTGATTCATTTACAGAACTTTTCTCCATATCCGAATTCTACTACCCTATCATGGATCGCACTTCGCAGAAAAGATTATTGCAGACAGAAAGTTTTGATGAACAGTGTCATCGAGAAATATTATTCAAACACAAAAATTAAAAAGCAAAACAGTCCACAGTAAAGGGAAGTGGATGAGTTTGTTTACTAAAACTGATCGTAGATATTTATCTCAAAGCGAGACAGGAGGCTGCAGATATTTCTGATTATAAAAACGTACATATTGGTTGTGTAGCAGTATATAAGGGAAATATTATTGGCATTGGTTTGTAATACCAACAAAACACATCCATTTACAGAATATTATAACAAATATAGAAATATGACGTTGATCAAGAAACACTTCTTCTAAAATACATGCAGAAATTAGCTGTATCAATTCCATCCGACATCTGGATATAGATTTTTCCAAAGTAAAATTATATATATCGAAAACAAATGATAAACCTTATGGTATGTCTAAGGCCATGTCCGTCATGTATGGCTGCCATCAAGTTTAGGCATAAAACACATTTACTATACTACAAATGAAGGCTTTGCTTATGAATGTATTGTAACACAGGAGGATTTAGTATGAATATTAATACAAATATTATAGATTTTGTATGGAATTTTAAAAATTTTAAACTTAAGGATTTTGGATTAGATCATGAGGTATAACATGTTGTGTGCGCCAGTATGTGGATGCGGATGTGGTGAAAAGATGAATGTTTTATTGGCAGATGATGATGACATCTATGATTTTGTTATGAGCTTGTAGATACTCAAGATTGCAATTATTGTGTTGTTTTTGCAATCAATGAAAAAAATGAAATGCTTGGTGCCATTAAATATGATGGTGAAATTCATTGTATTAAATTGAAAAACATTTCTGAAGACTATCTTCAAGTTGGTGGTATGTTTAATGATTTAGAGCTACATCAGTATGGAATTATTGTCTGTGTTGGCGATGGAGAATATAAGATTTTGGAGGAATAAAAGATATATGGCAGGTATTAATGTACCTCAGTATGAGATTTTTAAAATTGGAACAGATAAATTAAAATATTCTAAATGGAATTTGAATATTGATAAAAAAGAAACATTTAAATACCAAGAATCTGTTTCATTATTTGAGGGTCAACAATTTCGAATTATGGCAAAAATTATGAAAAAGCAAAATGGAAATGCGATTTTCGAAACTTTTTATGCAAGTCGTTATTGACAAAAAAACAGATTTTTGCAAGAGCAACAAACAAAAAGGGGTTACTGTAAATGGTATAAATTATAAACGTTTTGTTGGAACAACAGGTGGTTTGAAGAATAACACTCTTCTATTTTTGTAATTCGGAATACATAGATAAACTAAATGAATTATGTGAATGTAGGCGAAACAAAGAAGTGCCATTAGTTCCAGCAAAATACGAAGCATATAAAGCGTTAACTTGCTCTGCATCGCAGCCAATTTGCGAACCACATGGAATTTTAGTTGTGAAAGATTGCATTACTCAATACGAAGATGATGTAATTTCTCTCGATAGTGGAGTTGGAGACGGTGAGCCAATTCGCGAAAAAAACATAAAGTAATGGAAAATACAGTGTCTGATGGGTTTAATTTATGTACTATTGGATATATGCAAAGTTGCTGAATCTCTTGGATTAGATTATACTCCTGCAGGTGTATGTTTGCGAAATGCCTGGTTAAAGGTATGCTCTACCCTTTCCCAATTATAGAGTTTATCGAAAAATATAATAATGGGAATTATTTTATCGAGGATATTTGGGGGTAATGTGCAGGACATTCGAGAGTGTGAAATGATTCTCACGGAATCTTCATTGAAATTATGGTCGGCATATGAAAGTATTGACGAATATATTTGCCGCATATAGAGAGTGTGGATATGAATTTGCAGTTACGAAAAATTTCTCCTCATATCTTAGATGAAGAACGTGAATTAAATTATCAATATTTACAGTCTTATGAATTCACTGATGATGATATTAAAAATTGTGCAATCTACCATTCAGCATTTAAAAAGATGCTATGTGTGGAACTACGAATCCACCATTAAATTTCTTGGAATTAATGAAAATACAGACGTGAATTCATGGCAGCGTGCATTATATACAAGCCAATATATGTTGGTGATCCATATATTATTGATTCAACGCATGGAGATATATTAAAAAAAATAAACGATGCGAAAATTGGTAAATTAATTGTAAATGGTAATTATCAAATTGCTAGTGTGGTGATCCGTTTGCGTTAATGCAATCAATTTGTGGCCTAGAAACTAACTGGCTTATTAAAAGCTGATCAATGCTACTCAAAATTCTGGATTGACAAATCTGTAGATTCTGTAGTTATCTTTCGAAGTCAATGACTTCTCACAATAATATTCGAAAAATGCAATGTAATTTCAAACGAAGAATGTTTGTATTGGTATCAGTATATGGATACTATTATGATTATCAATGCATGGGATTCTTTTGTGTGGCGGAAAACAGTTTGCGACTGGGATGGCGATCTTTTATATTCAACCAATAATAAAGTCTTACTTCGTTGTTTAGAAAATTATTAGCAATTGAATGTGTTCAAAAGAAAAGCCAATAAGATTATTATTAATGAAAAAAAAGAAGTAAAAAAACAAATAAAAAACGGCATGGGAAATCAGGTTGGTCAGATTACAAATCGTGTAACTTCTATGATTGAAGTGTTATCTCGATTTAAAGAGGGGTCTAATGAATATAATGATTTATTATATCGTATTGAATGTGGACAACTTCACCAACAGGATGAGATTGGATAAAATCAAAGGAATTATTGCAAAGCCAATGGCAAAATATTGGTATAATCTTGGTGCTTGCAAAGATAATCGTATTTACAATCAATTTGTGCTTATCGAAAACCGTATTTTATGATCTATATTTATGATGAGATTAAACATGTAAGTATAAGAATTATATCAAGGAAAGCGAGATAAAATGTGCTGCATTATATGATTGCAGTATTCAAGATTTATATAGTAAAAGGATAATTTAACTGACGAACAAAAGGATTTTTTATTTTGGTATGAGTATAAAATGCCGGTTGGCATTGGAGCTTGTGCAATGAATAAAATCTGCTGGTATGTTGAAAGTCAATTAGACGGATATAAATCACAATTACATCATGATTCTACTTTTGATTACAATCGTTTAAAAAGTTAAACGTCGATGCACAGAAGAACATCGAAAAAGCTTTACATGATCTTGAACAAGAGTATCGTGAATGTATTAAGGAGTATAAAGCAAACAGATCTTCCGACAAAGAACAATCAAATAATAACAGAAAATATTTATGCGAAAAATTTAGGCAAGAGGCTATTGAACTTTGCCCAAACGATGAAGAGCGTATGAATATTATCCTTGATATTACCTATGGTTATAAAAATCGACAGTTTTGTTGGGACTGTATTGGTGACTTGCTTATTAAACGTTTGGAAGAAATGGAGAATGAAAATGTATATACTGAATGAGGAAAGGATTATATTAGATCTGTTCTGGCTTCAAAGAAGAAACCAGAAGATCTATCTATTAAGCTATTTGATTGTTTAACAGCAAAATATTATTATATTAACAATGAAAATATAGAAAAAAAAAACAGTTAGTTGAAATCGTTACAAATAAGATTTCCGATATGATGATTTATGGCTATCAGGAGTATAAATGGATTCACAAAATTGAGAATGTATGTGATATTTTTTATGATAGCGAGAAAGATAAAAGTCAAAGCAAAAAGGAAGAAATTAACGGAAAAGACAAACAATTCAGAGAATTAAAATATGTTCCAATTTATCAAGAAGAAATTGATCTTATTAATTCACTTCCTAATGACAGACAAAAGAAATTTATGTTTACTTTATATGCCGTAGCTCGTTATATGGATTCTGATGGATGGATTAATAAAAAGGATCTTAGAGGATTGTCTGAAATTTTTAAATTGGCAAATATTACTCTTACGTCGGATAAAAAAAAAATAATGCTTCATGAGTTATATAAAAATGGTTATATTTATTTTGGTAAACAAATAGATAACCTGAATATTAGAGTTAATTTAGCTGAATCTGATAATGTGGCATATAAGATAAAAGAATTTTCTAATTTGGGGAAATCAATATATCGGTAACTTTAAAAAGGATATAGACAATGTGCAAATCCATCATGCGGAAAAAAGAGTTAAAATGACTGCACCAAATAGGATTTATTGTAGTAAGTGTGCAGAAGAAATTGATCGAGAAAAGCAAAAGATCGCATGAAGAAGCTGAGAAACCATAAAATGTTCAGAAGCTGACAGTATGAAAAATGTTAATTTTTTTGAGATTTTGTCTCTTTTTCAAAAAAATTGTTTTTCTTTGAAGGGAATAAATAATCATTTTTATTCTGACTACACCGGAAGAAACAAAACCTGTAGTCTATTCAACAGGCGGTTACTCTCTGCCGCCCTTTTCAAGTTAATTCTTTATGTTAATTTCTTAATTATCTCCTCTTTCTTTTATGTTTTTATTTTTCACTGGCAGATACAATAGTCTGCCAGCGAGTATTATCACTGAGATATGCTGGATCAGTTCCACGCGAGAGATTCATATTCTCTAAAGCTACGTTCGACTCGTAGTCCCGCAACTCGTGGCATAGCACCAGATAGATGCGTGTGAGCGTATTAAAGG
>VOFG01004306.1_pt1 | contig 13931 bp, 20 predicted proteins | sample 5384171 | NCBI WGS metagenome assembly VOFG01 (sample SAMN12384726, study PRJNA508395) | human gut metagenome | isolation source: healthy gut F | host: Homo sapiens | reverse complement strand
CTGCAAGGTTGGCACCCCTTACCACCGAGCAGATTGCGCGTGAGATCATAAGTTCTGCCTCGCTAAACCGCCTGAAGCCCATTTGTTCGCCATTTGCTAATTCCTCTAAACTATACTTACTATGTAACTGTCAGAGCCAACCCCTGCCATAATTCCGCAAACGAATGTGCGTCTCCCCAAAAGCTGCACACATCTATAATATCATACTTTTGCTAAATAACAACAATTATTTTCGTCTCTTTTTGCTGTTTTTTTGTCACAATTTCACAATTCAAAACCTTGTTCCATGATGTGGAACAATTTTATGTCAATAAAAAGGCAGAACAATCTCGGTTCCACTTCTTTTTCAGTCCGATTCAGTTGATAAAAACCCACGCTGCAGGAAATCAAACAGATACGTTGCCTGTTTCAAGAAATCTCTAGCCCCGAAGCTGTCGAGCACGATCCAGAAGGATCGACACGACAAAAGATCAGGGATGCTTCTTCATCCTGCCACTTTTATATTTTCACACGCGTAAACCATCGCCGGGTCTCCCTTCGCCGCATAGAACAGAAACATAAAAAATCTGCATGGCAAGAGCGGCGCAAAATGTCTGCCCCAGTCCGTGTGGATCACGAACATCGGCACAAAAACACAGCTGGCTTAGCAGCATGTAAAAATACGGCGATGCATACCACTTCGCATTGCTCTTTTCTGCCAGCCAAAAGACATCCCGGTAAATCTGAAAACACCACACAAGCACCGGCAGCAGCAACAGAAGAACCAACAGCGCATGCCGGATCGGTGCATCATATTTGTAAAACTGGGGTGTAATCTCCTTCAACTGGTAATCCATTTTCAGAAAATATTCAATATCAAGCGCATATTCCGAAATGGTGAGGTTCGTTCTCCCCCTCCAGAAAATGTCACAAGTTCCTTCGCACTGTCAAAATGGATACTGCTGAAAAACTGAAAATATACCGCTACCGCCACATTGATAAGGCCGGATACAAACGCGGCAGCAAACCTGCCGGCATGCACCCTGTTTTCCTCAAACACGTCATATACCATCACCGAAAAAGACAATCGGATAATACAAAAATGCAAATCCCTGGTGAATGGCAAGTCCGCATTTACACCGAAGCACGGTATAGCAGACACACTTCACATATGTATTCTTAATCGTAAGACCAACAAGCAGTGCCAGCGAATTGCAACCAACAGCATGTAGACATCCGATGCTGAAATTCTGATCGTTCCACACATAGGCAATCGAAAACGGTGCGACAGGTACAGCGCCACCGCCCCAAGGCGGCGTGCCGGATCTGATCGTTCTTAGCGACAGCAAGACGGATCATTCTCCCCAGCAATGGCAAGCACCAGTATCGTGAGCATCGTTCCCACGGCGACGTATTTGTATGCCACCGTGTAATCCAGATACTCTCCATAAAACAGGCGGTAAATGCCCGATGAAGCCAGTCGTTCCCATGGAATGATCCATCGCATTCCATGCCATTGACCAGCCTGCGCAACGGCAGAACGCTCTCCAGTACTGGAACCACTCTAAATCAGTACCCGGCTCACAGAAAAATTCCAGCTCCATCTGCTCAAACTCTCTCGTACGGAATGTGAAGTTACCCGTGTAATCTCATTACGGAAAGACTTTACCAATCTGTCCGATTCCAAACGGAATCTTCTTACGGGAAGTTCTCTGCACATTTTTGAAGTTAACGAAAATACCCTGTGCGGTTTCCGGACGAAGATATACGGTATTTTTTGCATCTTCCGTAACTCCCTGGAATGTCTTAAACATCAGATTAAACTGACGGATGTCTGTAAAATTATGCTTACCGCAGGAAGGACATGGAATGTTATGACTTTCGATAAAATCTACCATTTTCTCATTGAATAATCCATCTACGGATCCGTCCAACTCGATGTTATTCTCCTGTGCAAAATCTTCGATGATCTTATCTGCACGGAAACGCTCGTGGCATTCCTTACAGTCCATCAGCGGATCAGAAAAGCCGCCCAGATGTCCGGATGCAACCCAGGTCTGGGGATTCATCAGAATCGCGCAGTCCACACCAACATTGTATGGGTTTTCCTGTATGAACTTCTTCCACCATGCACGCTTCACATTGTTTTTCAGTTCTACGCCAAGATTTCCGTAATCCCATGTATTTGCAAGACCTCCGTAGATTTCAGATCCCGGATATACAAAACCTCTTGCTTTTGCTACCTGCACAATTTTGTCCATCGTCTTTTCCATTATGTAATCCTCACATTCTATTATGTATTTTCTGATCCGCCCAAAGGCTGGATCTGAGTTACTTATAAATTATATAGGTATATACCTGACTGAATTCGCCTGTGGCATCATCGGTACTGGTATCTTCCTCGTCAAACTGAAACTTCACTTCGTTTCCTGCTCCGTAACATCGATCAGATCGTCATCGGATACCGCTCCTGTCGTTTCCTCAATCTGTGTGCCTGCTGCCTCTGTGGCACTTTCCGTTCCCTGTGTTGTTTTTTCCGCTGCAAGAAGGGACGTTCCTTCTTTGATTGCAATGGTCTGTGCATCCACATAACTGGTATTTGTCGTGAGATACATAACAGATGGTTCCTTTTACTTTTACATTTGTATTTCCACGGATTACAACCACTTTGTAGCTGGAGTCATCCAGAAATGCGCTGCTCTCACACGCTTTGATCTTTCCGTTTTTACGGATGCAAACGATCCGTCAAAAAGAATACCCTGCGGCCAGTGCTTCTGCAACACTTCCCGTATACAGTTCCATATCATTAAATTTCTGATAATCTTCGGCTGTACGGTACGCAATGGTAAGCGTTGCCTTTTTTCTCCTGTGTCGAGTTTTTTCAGCGAAACGCTTCCCTTTCCGTTTTCTCATTATAGGTATCTATTTCATTTTTTGACATATTCTTTCAATCCGTCTTTATCATATGTCTTTTCGTCAAAATTTTCCACATCGGTAGACACGATTTTTCCATCTTTCAGTACAAAAACTGTGCTTTCATCCGCTTTGTAAGAAGTGCCGCAACCGGTAAACATTCCTACGCTAAGCAGAAATACCAGCACGATCTGACCGAATTTCTTCATGATTTCACAAATCCTCCTCTATTCACAATCCATGATATTATACACTTTTCATATTCCCATTTCAACCGAAAATCGAAAGGGACTTAAAGTCATGATGCACATAATACGCCATATATTCTTTCATAATCATCTTCAGTTCCCTTTACTTCCTCTGAAACGGTAAACGAGTATAATCTGGCGACAGGTGTGGATATGATATATGCATCGTATATCGCGTGGAATCGGAAATATACATGCCCTGTACTTCCTTCGCACAGGTTCTCAGATGCCTCCCCACATCACCGAAAAGCAAACACAGGTCTTCTTTCGTATGACAATGCATACAGGCAAACACCTGCGGTCCTTAGTATTCTCCATTGATGGTTATGGCTTTTAGTTCAAACACTGCACGCACAAGTTCTTTGGAATACCTGCTGTTTTCCAGTGCCTTCCCTTTGAACGACTGGTACAAAAGCTTAAGCATTTCCCGCTCATCATTATTTTCCTGACAATAATATTCCGCGAATTCTGCAAAGTAGAACGCAAGCGATGCTGCATCCAGATCCAAAACCAGTTCGCGAAAATAATTCTGAATGTTTGCCTTGGTAACATTATAGGAATTTCTTCCCTCAAACACTTCGAATTCGCCAAAGGCAAAGATTTGTCGCTGCCAGCAGCTGGCTCGACGGTCGTCTGGCACCTCTGGCAAACGCTGTGATTTTTCCCCTTTCCTTTGTCAGAATTGTTATTCTTTGTCATAATCATTGACAGGCATGGCTGTTAAAACCATGCCCATCACTATCACAGAACTGACTCATACTTCTGCTGTTCCTTCTGTCCGTGACCTCCGACGCTTTCTGCGACGTCCGTCACTTCATTCCGATAAGTCAGATAATCGGTAACTTTTCCTGTAGTCCAGAATGTTTCCCAGGTTTTCCATTGCACCTTACCTCCATTACTATCGTCTGCAATGGCGGTAATTCTATTCCCGAAAAATATTGGAAACCCATCATCTGATCTTTATCTTTTATTCTTCCTCCCGATACCCGAAATTTTTAATCAGAAAATCACTGTCTCTCCAGTCTTTCTTCACCTTCACCCAAAGTTTTAAATTCACTTTGGCATCCAGCATTTTTCCATCTCGTAACGCGCATTGGTTCCGATCTTTTAAGCATCGACCCCTGCTTTCCGATAATAATTCCCTTGTGGGAATCCCGTTCACACACAATCGTTGCGTCGATATCATACATCTTTCCGCCTTTGCGCGGTTTCATCTGGTCGATGGCAACAGCAATTCCATGCGGTACTTCATCGCTTAACGCATGAAGTGCTTTTTCTCTTATGATCTCCGCACAGATCGCACGCTCCGGCTGATCGGTAATCGTATCCTCGTCATAAAACTGCACCATACGGAAGATACTTAAAAATAGAATCAATCACGTCATCCACATTCTGTCCGCGAAGGGCGGAAGTCGGAATAATCTCCGCGAAATCATAAATCTTGCGGTAGGTATCGATAAACTCCAGCACCTTGTCTTTTTCCACGGTATCAACTTTATTGATCACAAGAATCACAGGCGTCTGAACTTTTTTCAGCTGTTCTACAATGTGCTGTTCCCCCGCACCGATAAAATTACTCGGCTCCACCAGCCACAATACGACATCCACCTCGTTCAGTGTCTTTTCTGCAACATTTACCATATATTCACCAAGCTTATTTTTTGCTTTGTGAATTCCCGGCGTGTCAAAAAATACGATCTGTCCACGTTCCATATCCGTATAGACGGTCTGGATCCGGTTTCTGGTTGTCTGCGGCTTATTGGATGTGATTGCAATCTTCTGTCCGATCAGACGGTTCATCAACGTTGATTTTCCTACATTTGGTCTGCCGATAATTGTAACAAAACCCTGACTTAAAATTTGCTGCTGTCATTTGTATCTCCTTTATCGTGCTATTCGCACAGTCCCTGAATTGAGGTAAACATACCGCTTTCTTCACGGATTGCATGCTCATTTCCCACTACACACAGACACTGATCGGAAAGGATCGAGGCGATCAGATCCGAAAGACTGCGGATATCTGCCGGTGTCGCTGTCAGTATCTCGTCACGCTCTTTCTGGATTTCCTCATAGGTCAGATGTTCCAGATAAGCAGCCATCGAACGGCTTCCCTTTGCTTCCGGGTTTAACGGTGTATCTAAAGCTCCAAACGTGCCAATGATATATTTTGTCATATCACGCTCATCCGGATCAAAGGATGCTACATATTCCGGAATTTTCTCATAGACTGCATTGGTCTTTGCCAGATTCGGGTCCCGGTAAGATACAAAATAACTGTCTCCGGTCCTAAGGAAAGAACTCATACATCCATATGCACCGCCCTTTACACGGATATTCATCCACAGATATTCATAGCTTAAAATCATTTTAAAATCTTTAAGGTTCCGTGATATGCGTATCCATGGCTGATAAAGTTACCGGATCTTGCCACATACTGGATCTGGGAGGCGTCCGTAAATCCCTCATTTTTCTTAGAAAGCACCGGATGGATTGCAGCCTGCGCCGGTGTTCCTTCCGGAAGTTTCTTTAGATACTTCTGCATGATCGGAGAAGCTTTTTCATAAGAGCCTTCTTCTCCGGTAAAGCTGATGAGCATTCTCTTTCTGACAAATACTTTTTCTATCAGCTGCTGCAGTTTTCGGCTACCGCCTGCGGATTCTCTTTTTCATCTGTTCATCCAGTCTGCGGATCATCTGATTGTATGCAATACCAATTGTCGCATCATTATAAAATGCATAAACAGATTCGTAAGAAAGTGCACGCATTGCAGCTACCGTGTGCCCGCTGCTGCTTAAGTTCACCTGCAGTCTGGATTTCACCTGTGCAATCAGTTCCGCCAGTCGTTTGGTATCGTGCAGATCGGAACTGTTTAAAATTTCCTCTGCCAGTTTCATAGCATGCTCCAGATTGCTCTCAAGCACTTTCATGCGGATCTCAAATTTAACAGCCATCGCATCGTGATTTTCAGATCCGGATACATGCTGACCCCACTGGTAATTCCGCCGGTATAAATATTGATGGCATTTGCAAGATCGGCATAACTGTAGGATCTGGTATTGACATATCCGAGTACCGCGCGCAGAAGTCCAAGGTACGGAACCTCCTCCTCTGCAATGTCATTGCACTCAAACATCAGAGTAATATAATCGATGCCATTTGCCGGTGCCTCATGCCGGACAACCGGAATTTCTCCCATGTTCTCCTCCTTATTGGAAAACGGCATGGCTTCTTTTTTCATATCCTCTCTGCCAAGCATCGGAATTTTCAACAGATCTTCTTCCTTTGACGGCTCTTCCTGATACTCCCGCAGATGTCTGGTCTGGGCAATCAGCGCCTGCACCTCTTCGTCACTCAATCCGGCCTTGTATGCTGCAAAGTTTTTCTGCCAGTGCCTGTTCCCTGACACGGTTAAGTCCCTTCTCCGGCGCAACCACAACCACAGCACCGTGCGCGTTGTCCAGCAGATACTTCTGAATCAGATCTTCAAAATATCCGGTTTTGATCTGCTCACGTAAAAACTGTAACGTATCCAGACATTCCAGATGAATAAACGGCTTGGTATCATCAAACAGCCAGCTTTCCATACACTGCAGTCCATACAAAAGTCCCTTCGGAAACTGTCCGTAATCTGCTTCCCGAACCGGAATTCCGCACTGTTAATTCCCGCAAGAAGGGAATCCTGATTCAGACCTTCCTTTACCAGCTTCTGTAAAGTTTCCTCGATAATCTGCACAAAACGGGTCTGATCAGACTCATCGGCATTCTTAGCGACAATGGAAAACATCGGCTGAAGCATGCCATCCTCAAAAAGATCCGTAGACATCTTCCCCGATTCCCGCATCAATCAGTGCCTGGCGTACCGGTGCTCCCGGCGCACTGACAAGGACATAATCCAGTACAGAAAATGCCTGATACAATTCACGGTCAAGAACGGTTCCCACCACTTTATTGTAAGAAAGATACGTGTGCTTCTCCTCCGGTTCATCCTCTGTGATCGGATACGTTCTGCGCTCGGATACTACCGCGTCAAATGGCTTTTGCAACTGGATTTGTGAATGTACTTCCACTTCATTTGCATCATAATGGCTTAAATATTCCTCATCCAGCCAGGTGAGCCGCTCTTCTATATCCATATCTCCATACAGATAAATATAGGAGTTGCATGGGTGATAATATTTGTGATAAAACGCAAGATAATTTTCATACGTCAGTTCCGGTATTTTCCGGGTTTCCTCCGGAATTTTTGCTGTAGGTGTTGTCTGGAAACAGTGCTTCCATAATTGCCGTCTCAAGCACTTCATCCGGGGAGGAATATGCCCCCTTCATTTCATTGTATACAACGCCGTTGATGGTCAGCGGTGCATCTTCTGACTCCAGCTCATAGTGCCAGCCTTCCTGCATAAAAATCTCTTTATACTTTGTACTATTTGGATGGAATACCGCATCCAGATATACCTCCATCAGATTTTTAAAATCGCGCTCATTGTAACTTGCTACCGGATACAGTGTTTTTCCGGATATGTCATTGCATTCAAAAACGTATTGAGTGACCCTTTGGCAAGCTCAATAAAAGGGTCTTTGACCGGAAATTTATCCGATCCGCAAAGCGTGGTATGCTCGATAATATGCGGAACCCTGTCTCATCTTCCGGGGGGTGTCCGAAATCCGATCGAAAACACCTTATTGTCATCTTCATTGGAAATGACACACACGCGTGCTCCGCTTTTTTGTGTCGCAGAATATATCCCATAGATTCAATATCTGCAATCTTTCTTACTTCTATTATTTCATATGCTGACAATTTCAATTTATCCATATTTCTCATCCTTCCATTTTTATTTCAACGGAATAGTTTTATTCTTTCCGAATCGATACATCCATCTGTGGAATGGAATTGAAATTCCATTTTCATCCAGTGCATTTTTTTCATCTGTTCCAGCAAACGCCACCGCACTGGCCAGTAATCTTCTGTTTTTACCCATACGCGAATGCCCATATCTACGGCACTATCCCCCAGATCCGATACAAAAATATCGACCGGTTCATCCTTTATCACTGCGGTTTCTGTCTTTACCACACCCTCAAGCACTGCTTTAACCTTTGACAAATCCGATGCATAGCCAACCCCGACGGTCAGATCAATCCGTCGCATATCCATATGGCTGTAATTGGTAATACTGCTGTTGGACAGACTTCCATTCGGAATCAGGATCAGTTTGTTATCAATGGTAAGCAGCTTGGTGTAAAAATGGTAATCTCCTTTACAGTTCCTTCTTCCGATGAAGCATTATCCAATATATAATCGCCTACCACAAATGGTTTCAGCAACAAAATCAGAACACCACCGGCAAAATTAGAAGGCTTCCCTGCAGTGCCAGTCCCATGGTAAGTCCTGCACCCCAGCACGGCAATCACAGAGCTTGTCGTCACGCCAAACTGCCCCAGAATAATCATTGCCAGCACAAAATAGAGCGCATATTTCACAAAAGAACTCAGAAAGGAAACCACACCGGCTTCTACTTTTCCGCGCTCTAAGAAACGGTGCACCATTTTCACCAGCATTTTGATCATCCGGCTGCCTACCAGAAGAATAATCACTGCAATCATCAGCTGAACGAGAAACCCCAGCAGAGATGGTGTCAGATCCTGTAAATATTTCCGGATAATTCCCGGATTTTTCGCCACTTCATTTAACACTTCACTCTCGGTGCTAAGCTGTGTCAGTTGGTCTGTTATTAAAATTCCCAATGTATTTCTCCATTTATGTCCTATAATGCCATTCTTTAAATCTCATGGATGAATAATCCACTGCGGAGTTTCGGCTCAAACCAGGTAGATTTCGGCGGCATGAGACGTCCCGCATCCGCCACAGCAAACAACTCCTGAATGGATGTCGGATACATGGCAAATGCAACCTTACAGTCCTCATGGCATCTTCTTTCTAACTCTTTCATGCCACGGATTCCGCCGACAAAATCAATTCTTTTATCTGTCTTTGGATCACCGATTCCAAGTACCGGTGCCAAAAGTACATTCTGTAATACCGATACATCCAGTCCTTCTACCGGATCCTCCGGAACCGACTCCGGACGCATGGTACAACGATACCATTTATCAGAAAGAAACATGGAAAACTGTCCCTTTTTCACCGGTCGTACATCGTTTCCATTTTCGATTTTCTGCACATCAAAGAGTTCCTGCATTTTTGATAAAAATGCCTCTTCGGTCATATCTCCTAAATCCCGTACCACACGGTTGTAATCCATGATCATCAGTTCCTCATCCGGGAATAAAACGGAAAGGAAATAATTAAATTCTTCTTTTTCCGGTATATCCCGGATGTTCTTCTCTTCGCTTAAATCCGACTTTTACCGCAGAAGCAGCTCTGTGATGTCCGTCTGCAATATAGATTTCCCCAATCTGTGCAAATGCATTCCGGATCGTCTGGATATCTTCCGGATCGGATATTACAAAAACACGGTGGCGAATACCATCTTCCGCAACAAAATCATATAAGGCATCCTGTTTCTTTTGTCTTTTGCCACAACCTCATTGATCACGGCATTGGCACGGTATGCCAGAAAAATCGGTCCGGTCTGTGCACTGCACGTATCTACGTGACGGATACGATCCTGTTCCTTATCCGCACGGGTATTCTCATGTTTTTGATGACCTGATTCGCATAATCATCAATGGATGCACATGCCGCAATGCCGGTCTGTGTTCTTCCATCCATTGTCAGTTCATATATGTAATAACATTCTCTGTTATCCCGAATAAATGTGCCGTCAGCGATCCAGTCTTTTAACATCTGTGCCGCTTTGGCATATACTCTGTCATCATAGGTATCGACATCATCCGGAAACTGTGTCTCCGCACGGTCAATTGCCAGAAATGACTTTGGATTTTTTTTTTTGCCACAACTTCTTTTGCTTCTTCTCTGTTATATACATCATATGGTAATGCAGCCACTGCAGATACTACATCTTCTGCCGGTCTGACACATACAAATGGTTTTATGTCTGCCATATTATCCCCTCCATAAATTGTGCTGGTTTCTATACCTTTCTAGTATAATGGAAAAAAATACGTTTATACAAGAAAAAATATGGCGGTTCTTTCGAACCGCCATACAGCAAAATGCTTATCTTTTTCCGTTATTTTACAAAGGCGTACACGCAATACATCGTCAATTGCCTGCAGTTTTTTCAGCACATCATCGGTAATCTGGGAATCCACATCGATCAGTGCATATGCATAGTCACCCTTTGCCTTATTTGTCATATCTGACAAATTGATATCTGCCTCTCCAAGAACGGTCGTATACTGGCCGATCATACCCTTGACATTCTTGTGCAGAATTGCAACACGTCCGGCTGTGGTACATGCTCCCATGTTGCAGTCCGGATAATTGACAGAATGGGTAATATTACCATTCTCCATGTAGTCACGAATCTCACGGACAGCCATAATTGCGCAGTTGTCTTCAGACTCTGCTGTAGATGCTCCAAGATGTGGAGTGACAATACATCCCTTTGCTCCAACGGTTGTAGTATTCGGGAAATCAGAAACATATTTCTTAATCTTTCCTGCAGCCAGCGCATCAACCATTGCCTCTTCGTCTACCAGCAGATCTCTTGCAAAGTTTAATACAATTGCGGTAGGCTTCATCATTGCGATCGCATTGGCATCAATCATCTTTCTGGTAGAATCCAAAAGAGGTACATGGATCGTAATGTAATCGCACTCTTTGTAAATATCTTCTACATTGCTGATATGCTTTACGCTTCTGGATAAGTTCCATGCAGCATTGACAGAAATATATGGATCATATCCATATACTTCCATACCCATATGGGTTGCGGCATTTGCTACGAGCACACCGATGGCTCCAAGTCCGATGACACCTAATTTCTTTCCGGAAATCTCTGTTCCTGCAAAGTTCTTCTTCTGTTTCTCTGCAGTTTTTTGCAATGTTATCATCGTTCTGGTTTGCCAGACACCAGTCAATACCACCGACAATATCGCGGGATGCATATAACATTCCTGCAAAAACAAGCTCTTTTACACCATTGGCATTTGCACCAGGTGTATTGAATACGACGATACCCTTTTCTGCACATTTATCAAGTGGAATATTGTTGACTCCGGCACCGGCACGGGCAACTGCAAGCAGTGAATCCGGAAGATCCAGATCGTGCATTGCCGCACTGCGGACAAGTGCTGCATCAGCGCCTGCCAGATCGTCAACTTTTTTTGTAATCATCAGAAAATAAATCCAGACCTACCCCAGCGATAGGATTTAAGCATGTATAATTAAACATTTTATGCATTCTCCTTCTCAAATTTCTTCATGAACTCAACAAGCTTTTCTACGCCCTCTTTTGGCATCGCATTGTAGATAGATGCTCTCATACCGCCAACAGTACGATGTCCTTTTAAGTTTACAAATCCGGCTTCGGTTGCTTCTTTTACGAATTTGCATCCATATCCTTTGTCTCCGGTTACGAACGGTACATTCATCAGAGAACGGTCTTCTTTTCTGACAGTTCCCTTGAACAGTTTGCTCTCATCCAGGAAATCATAAAGGATCTTTGCTTTTTTCAATGTTGCGTCTCTGCATTTCCTCTAAAGCCGCCCATCTTTTTAAGCCACTTAAAGACTTTTACCGCAGATATAAATACCGTAGCATGGCGGTGTGTTGTACAGGCTGTCTTTGTCTGCCTGTGTCTTCCACTTGAGCATGGTTGGTGTGCCAGGAAGTACATCATCTGTAATCAGGTCTTCCCGATAATAGCGATTACAACACCTGCCGGTCCGATATTCTTCTGTACGCCACCATAGATCACGCCATACTTGCTCACGTCTACCGGCTCTGATAAGAAGCAGGAAGAAACATCAGCCACCAGGGTATTTCCCTTCGTATTTGGAAAAGTTCTTGTATTTGGTTCCGTAAATGGTGTTGTTCTCACAGATATAAACGTAATCCAGATCATCCGGAATATCCAGATCGGAACAATCCGGAATATAAGAGAATGTCTGATCTGCAGAGGATGCAAGCTCAATTGCCTCTCCGTACATCTGTGCTTCCTGATACGCCTTCTTTGCCCACTGTCCTGTGACAATGTATCCGGCTTTCTTATTCTTCATCAGGTTCATAGGAACTGCTGCAAACTGCTGGGATGCTCCACCCTGTAAGAACAATACCTTATAATTATCCGGAATGTTCATCAGCTCTCTTAAATCTTTTTCTGCATCCTTGATGATGTCATCGAACACTTTAGATCTGTGGCTCATCTCCATAACGGACATTCCGCTTCCTTTGTAATCCAACATTTCATCTGCTGCTTCCTGAGTACCTCCTCCGCAATACTGCCGGTCCTGCAAATTGTATACTCTGCTCATTTCAAACTTCCTCCTATATTTTTACTATGCTGTTGCTTATTTATTCTTGCTCTCGAAATCTTTTCCATCGAAACATTCATTGATCTGGAGCCCCCCGGTGCAACCATCGGCCATACCTTGTCATCCGAATCCACAATTGCGTCAATTACAAACGGCGTCTTACTTTCCAATGCTTCCTGAAAAGCTGCGTTAAACTCTTCCTGTTTGTCACACGCCGGGCAGCTGCTGCATCGCCTCTGCAATCTTTACGTAGTCCACACCGTCATCTAAAACCGTTGCGGAATAATGCTGTTTATAGAAAAGTGTCTGCCACTGGCGGGCAACCATTCCGAGTACATGGTTATTGACAATCACTTCAATCAACGGAAGCTTTTGTCTGGATGCTGTTGCAAGTTCATTCATATTCATGCGGAAACATCCGTCCAATATTGATCACCTGCTTATCCGGATTTGCAGTCTGTGCACCAATTGCAGCGCCAAGACCATACCCCATCGTACCAAGACCTCCGGATGTCAGCAGGGTTCTTGGTTTACTGTATTTAAAAATACTGTGCAGCCCACATCTGATGCTGACCGACTTCCGTGACCATAATGGCATCTTTTGCCATCTCATAGATCTTTGCGATCATAAACGGACCACTTAACCCTTCCTTTGGAATGGTCATAGGATACATCTTCTGATAATCAGCAATATGGGAAAGCCACTCGGTATGTTTCTGCTGCTCAAGTTTTTCATTCAGCTTTCCGAGGACGATTGCCACATCCCCGATAATGCTGTGATTTACGATAATATTTTTATTGATTTCTACCGGATCCAATATCAATCTGCAGAATCTTTGCCTGTTTACGTCTTTGGCGCATCTACCATTTTGACAAATTTTGTGACTTTTTTCTAATTTCTCTTCACTGGCCCTGGAAAGGATTGCCCACCGACAAATATGTACGGCTTTTTTGTCTTTTCAATCATCTGATGGCTTTGTTTTAAATCTTCCTCTGTGAATGTCTGAACAATTCCTGGAGCGGCATTTCCTGGCTCTTTTCCTTGTATTCCGTCTTTGCTGCCGTCACATCTTTTGGGATATCCACAAGAACCAACCTCGGTCTTCCGGTTCCGCGCAATGGAAAAGCTCATGAATCGTATCATTCAAGTTTAATATCCTTTACAATAAAGTTATGCCTTTGTAAATTTGGCATTAGTGATTCAGCAATGTCGATCTCCTGAAAACTGTCTTTTTTCCAAGTAATGGAACATCATTTACATTGCAGGTGATCGCCACCACTGGAACAGAATCCATATATGCGGTTGCGATTCCCGGTGACAAGGTTCGTTGCCCCCGGTCCGCTTGTTGCAAAACAGACTCCGACTTTTTCCTGTACTTCTGCATA
>VOFG01001628.1_pt1 | contig 13947 bp, 23 predicted proteins | sample 5384171 | NCBI WGS metagenome assembly VOFG01 (sample SAMN12384726, study PRJNA508395) | human gut metagenome | isolation source: healthy gut F | host: Homo sapiens | reverse complement strand
CCCTGTATCAGGGCATCCCCAATGGCGGCTACACCGCCATGGTGGAAAACATGCTGGAGGGCACCGAGGTGCGCCTGAATGTGGACTATCTGGCTGACCGCTGCGCTGGAATGCGCTGGCCGACAAGGTGGTGTACACCGGCCCGGTGGATGCCTACTTCGGCTACCGTCTGGGTGCGCTGCAGTACCGCAGCGTGCGGTTTGAGACCGAGGTGCTGGACACCGACAACTATCAGGGCAACGCGGTGGTCAACTATACCGACGCGGAAACTCCCTACCCGCATCATCGAGCACAAGCACTTTGAGTTCGGCACCCAGCCCAAAACGGTCATCAGCCGTGAGTACAGCGCTGAATGGAACAAGGGCGACGAGCCGTACTACCCGGTCAATGACGCCAAGAACGGTGCTCTGTATGCCGCAGTACAAGGCACTGGCCGATGCCGAGCCGGGTGTGATCTTCGGCGGCCGTCTGGGCGAGTATAAGTACTACGACATGGACAAGGTCATCGAGGTAGCACTGGACGTGGCCGCAAAGGAACTGGCATAAAAACTTTCAGTGGCAATTAATGCTTTGTTCCAGAATGAAGGCTTGCCCCCGGCCGGGGAACGCCGTCAAAAAAGGTGCTGATGGGGGGCCGGAGAGAAAAACAAGCACAACTTCCGTGAAAATTTGCCAAATCCGGCGCCATCTCAGAGGGGCTGTCTGCGGGGCAGGCTTTTGCTGAGGAAGCTCAAAAAATTGATGAATTGGTCAATGCTGTTTTCCCGCTTCCTCTGGCTCAAAAGCGACAAATGCGCTATACTATAAACACAACACTGCACCGGTTTTCCGGTGAGAAGTGAGGATACTATCATGAAAGTGATTCTGAAGCAGGATATCAAGGGCATTGGCAAGAAGGACGAGATCCATGAGGTCTCCGACGGCTACGCCCGCAACTACCTGTTCCCGCGCAAGCTGGCCGCTGTGGCAGATGCCAGCGCTGTGAACATGGCCCGCGGCAAGGAAGCCGCAGCCGATTTCCACGAAGCTGAGAATGTGGCCGCTGCCAAGGCACTGGCCGCAAAGATCGAGGGCAAGACCGTGACCATCAAGGCCAAGGGCGGTGCATCCGGCCGTCTGCACGGCAAAGTCACCGGCAAGGAAGTTGCCGATGCTCTGGCTCAGCTGGCAGGTGCCCCCATCGACAAAAAAGAAGATCGAGCTGGAGACCAAGGACATCAAGGATGCCGGCGTGTTCAACGGCAAGGTCCGTCTGTACGTTGGCGTCGTGGCTTCCTTCAAGATCCAGGTGGAAGTGGAACAGGCCTGATCTTTGTGCCGTTTGCGCCCCCTCACAGCAGGGGGCGCTTTTTGGCTTTACAGGATGCTTTGGATTTTGGATAAGGACAAACTACTATGCCGAACGAACGACGTTATTCCAATGAACTGAATCTGGAGAGCGTGGGCATCAATCTGCCCTACAATATGCAGGCAGAGCAGAGCGTGCTGGGCGCGGTGCTGCTCAAGCCAGACACCCTGACCGATCTGGTGGAGATCATCAAGCCGGAAATGTTCTACACCCGGCAGAACGCCCAAATCTGGACGGAGATGCTGCGCCTGTTCACCAACGACCAGACCATCGATTTTGTCACCCTGCTGGATGCGGTGGTGTCCGATGGTGTGTTCCCCAGCGCAGACGAGGCCAAGATCTATCTGACCGGTCTGGCAGAAACAGTGCCCCGTATCTCCAATGTAAAAGCCTACGCCCAGATCGTGCAGGAAAAATATCTGGTGCGTCAGCTGATGGGGGTCGCCAAGGACATCTTGCAGGACGCCGGGGACGAGCCGGACGCCGACCTTCTGCTGGAAAACGCCGAGCAGCGCATCTACGAGATCCGCTCCGGCCGCGATTCCAGCGCCCTGACCCCCGCTTTCGTCCAGCATGGTGGAAACACTGACCAATCTGCAAAAGATCAGCGGCCCGGATGCGGACAAGTACAAGGGCATCCCCACCGGCTTCCGTCTGCTGGATACCGTGCTTACCGGCCTTGGCCGCGGCGATCTGGTCATTCTGGCAGCCCGTCCCGGTATGGGCAAAACCAGCTTTGCGCTGAACATCGCCACCCGCGTGGCTATGCAGCAGAAGGTGCCGGTGGCCATCTTCAGTTTGAAATGACCAAGGAGCAGCTGACCAACCGTATCCTCTCGTCGAGGCCGGTATCGACAGTCAGGCCTTCCGTACCGGTGCGCTGCGCGCCGAGGACTGGGAGTATCTGGCACTGGCTACGGAAAAACTTGCACGATGCACCGATCTATATGGACGACACTTCTGGCATCACCATCACCGAGATGAAGGCCAAGATCCGCCGGGTGAATCAGGACCCTGCCCGCCCCAACGTGGGTCTGATCGTCATCGACTATCTGCAGCTGATGAGCACGGGCAAGCGCACGGAGAACCGCGTACAGGAAATCAGTGAGATCACCCGTAACCTGAAAATCATGGCAAAGGAGCTGAATGTGCCGGTCATTGCACTGAGCCAGCTTTCCCGTGCGGTGGAAAAGCAGGGCAACAACTCCAGCCATCGCCCGCCCCAGCTTTCCGACCTGCGCGACTCCGGTTCCATCGAGCAGGACGCAGACTGCGTTCTGTTCTTGTACCGCGATTCCTACTACGCCAGCCAGAACCCGGACGGCGCTGAGGTGGATGCCGATACCGCCGAGTGCATCGTGGCAAAGAACCGTCACGGCGAGACCAGCACCGTGCCGCTGGGCTGGGATGGTGCCCACACCCGCTTTATGGATGTGGACTTCAAGCGCTGATGGATGCCGTGCTTCTTGCCCGGGTGGAGGATTTCTGCATCCGGGAGGGGCTTTTGCAGCCCGGCGCATCGCAGCATCTGGCAGCAGCAGTCTCCGGCAGGGCGGACAGCATGGCGCTGCTGCTCTTGCTGCGGCAGCTGCAGCCAAGGTTCGGCTATACGCTCTCTGCCTGCCATGTGAACCACGGTCTGCGCGGGCAGAGCGCCGACCGGGACGAGGCCTTTGTGCGGGCAGAATGCGCCCGCTTGGGCGTGCCGCTGCGGGTGTTCCATGCGGCAGAGCTGGCCCCGCCCCCGGCGCACGCCGGGGAGGACTGGGCGCGCCGTCTGCGTTACACGGCCTTTTGCAGCTGCAAGGGCAGGGGATAGATGCCATCGCTACGGCCCATACTGCAAATGACCAGGCCGAAACGCTGCTGCTGCGGCTGGCGCGCGGCACCGGGCTGCACGGGGCTGGCGGCATCCGGCCAAGGCGCGGGTGCTACCTGCGCCCGCTGCTCTGCCTGAGCCGCGCCGAGACCGAGGCCGTCTGCCGGGCAGCAGGAGCAGCCGTGGGTCACCGACGAGACCAACGACACCGACGCCTACGCCCGCAACCGGCTGCGCCACAACGCCCTGCCTGCGCTGGAAAGCACCAACGCGGCGGCGGTGCAGAATCTGGCACGGTTCTGTGAAAAGGCCGCGCGGGCAGATGCCTACCTTGCCGCCGGGGCTGCAAAGCTTCTGGCGGCGGCACGCCTGCCCGGTGCAGAACCGGCGTGGCAGCTGGCGCTTTTGCAGGCGGCAGACCCGCTGCTGCTGGAAACTGCGCTGCACAGCCTTGTGGCTCCGGTGCGGGACGCAGAGGAAAAATATGTGCAGCTGCTGTGCGCCGTGGTGCGGCAGGGCAGCGGCGCAGTACAGCTGACCGGACAGGTGCGCTTTTGCGCCGGGAACGGCTGCCTGCGGCAGGAAACGCTGCCGGACGCGCTGCCCCGGCAGCTGGAGAGCGCGCCGCAGCAAGTGCCCTTTTGCCCCAAAAACAGCCGGAATTCCGGCTGCGCGGGGGCTGGAAAGGGAAAGCAGAGCTGTTAAAAGCCGATTTTGAAGAAAAATACAAGTCGTTCATAAAAAGACTTAAAAAATCGGGCGGATTATGCTAGAATAACTACGTTGTACACTAGTCTTGTTCTGCGTGCCAGACAGCCGGGAGACCGCTTCCGGCCTGCGGGGCGGGGCGTTGAGCAAGCCGCTGCGTATGTGGATGAACGAGGCCGGTGGCCCGAACGAACTGCGGGATACGCTGCCGCTGCTTGCCAGCGGAAGCGAAATTTTATGGGTGTGTGGAGAAGGCTTTGCCGATGGCCTTGCACCGGACACGGAAAGCAGATGGATCCTGCACTTGGATGCAGAGATCGAAACACAGGAGGAAAAAACAAATGAGTATGCACGATGATATCAAGACCGTTCTGGTCAGCGAAGAGCAGCTGAAGGCCAAGGTGGCAGAGCTGGGCGCTCAGATCAGCCGGGATTATGCCGGTAAAAATCTGGTGCTGGTGTCCATCCTCAAGGGCTCGGTGGTCTTTATGGCCGATCTGATGCGGGATGTGAGCATTCCCCTGCAATATCGACTTTATGGTGGTCTCTAGCTACGGCGGCAGCAACACCACCTCCAGCGGTCTGGTCAAGATCATCAAGGATCTGGACGGTGATCTGTCTGGCAAGGATGTGCTGATCGTGGAGGACATTCTGGACACCGGCGTCACCCTGTCCAACCTTGTGCCCATGCTCAAGATGCGCAACCCGAACTCCGTTAAGATCTGCACCATCCTTGATAAGCCCAGCCGCCGCAAGGCCGACATCCAGCCGGATTACGAGGGTTTTCAGGTGCCGGACGAGTTCGTGGTGGGCTACGGTCTGGACTACGATGAAAAATACCGCAACCTGCCCTATGTCGGCGTGCTGAAGCCCGAGGTCTACACGAAGTAACCTGTCCATTATAAAAATCCAGAACTGGAGTTGATTTTTTTTGCAACCGAAGAAACCCCGTTTCAATCCGCTGGTGATCGCCATTGTGCTGGCAGCCGTGCTGATGGTGTGGTCGGTGCTGGGCGGCACCGGCGGCAGCGCCAGCGGCTCCTCCATGGCTTATTCCACGGTGGTACACTATTTTGAGAGCAATCAGGTCACCAAATTCTCGCTGGATCTGAATACCGGCGTGATCACCATGACCCTGAAGGAGGGTGCACAGGAGCTGCCCAACGCTGCCGAGCAGACCACCACCCAGTCCACGGGCGGGCTGCTTTCCGGCCTGCTGTCCTCCTCTTCCGCTGCCCCCACCGGGGTAAAGAAGAACGATGACGGCACCGAGACGGTCAGCTATAAAGCTGCCCTACGCCCGGATGTTCGTGGACCATGTGTCGGACTACATCGCCCAGTACGATGCAGCCAACCCCGATGCACCCATGGTGTACGACTATGTGCCCGCCAAGGAAACCATCCCCTGGATGGAGATTTTGTTCTATCTGGCTATGCTGGGCTGCACAGGTTTCCTGCTGTTCTCCATGATGCGCGGCGGTGCCGGTGGCGGCGGCATCATGAACGTAGGCAAGGCCAAGGTGAAGGACGAGCACGAGAACAAAAAGACTGCTACCTTTGCCGATGTGGCCGGTGAGGACGAGGAAAAAGAGGAACTCAAGGAAGTTGTGGAGTTCCTCAAGAGCCCGGATAAGTTCAATACGCTGGGTGCCCGCATCCCTCACGGCGTGCTGCTGGTAGGCCCTCCGGGTACCGGTAAGACCCTGCTGGCGCGCGCCTGTGCAGGCGAGGCCGGGGTGCCCTTCTATTCCATCTCCGGCTCTGACTTTGTGGAGATGTACGTCGGCGTGGGTGCATCCGCGTGCGCGATCTGTTCGACAAGGCCAAAAAAGACCATGCCCTGCATCATCTTTATTGATGAGATCGATGCTGTGGGTCGTCAGCGCGGCGCAGGTCTGGGCGGCGGTCACGATGAGCGCGAGCAGACCCTGAACCAGCTGCTGGTGGAGATGGACGGCTTTGAAGCCAACGACGGCATCATCGTCATGGCCGCCACCAACCGTGCCGACATTCTGGATAAGGCGTTGCTGCGCCCCGGCCGCTTTGACCGTCAGGTCTATGTGGGTCTGCCGGATGTCAGGGGACGCGAGGAGATCCTGAAAGTGCATACCCGCAACAAGCCCCTTGCACCGGACGTCTCCCTGAAGGTCATTGCCCAGCGCACTGCCGGTTTTGCCGGTGCAGACCTTGAGAACCTTGTCAACGAGGCCGCGCTGCTGGCAGCCCGCCGCAACCGCAAGGCCATTACCATGGAGGATATCGAGGAAGCTTCCATGAAGGTGATGGCTGGCCCGGAGAAGAAGAGCCGCGTGGTCACCCCGGAGGAGAAAAAGCTCACCGCCTACCACGAGGCCGGTCACGCTGTGGCAGGCTTCTACTGCAAGCACCATCCCCGCGTGCACGAGATCACCATCATCCCGCGCGGTCAGGCCGGCGGCTACACCATGTATCTGCCCGAGAAGGATCGCAGCTATGTGACCAAGGGTGAAATGTTTGAGGACATCGTGTCCAGCTTGGGCGGCCGCGTGGCCGAGCAGCTGATCTTGGAGGACATCTCCACCGGTGCTTCCAACGACCTGCAGCAGGCCACCAATATCGCCCGCCAGATGATCACCCGCTACGGCTTCTCCGAGCGTCTGGGCCCTGTGGTCTACGGCACCTCGCAGGAGGAGACCTTCCTTGGCCGCGACCTTGGTCAGGGCAAGGGTTACAGCGAGACCACCGCTGCCGAGATCGACAGCGAGACCCGTGATATCATCGACGAGGCCTACGAGACCTGCCGCCGCACCTGACCGAGCACATCGACCAGCTCCATGCGCTGGCAAAGGCTCTGATGGAGCGCGAAAAGCTCAACGAGGAGCAGTTCAACACCATTATGGCCGGCGGCACCTGCCTCCCTGCGAGGATGCAAAGCCTGAGCAGGCGCAGCCCGACCAGACCGTGCAGCCTGCCCCGGTGCAGACCGCAGAGCCTGCTCAGACCGCTGAGCGTGCCGAACCCGCCGAGCAGGCCGAGCCTGCCCAGCCGGAAGCGCCGCAGCCAGACGCCCCGGAGCAGCAGGACTAAGCTTTTTAGAAAAGGAGCGAACATCGTGGAGGAAAATTTTAACCCGGTCGCCCAGACCCGCGCAAACTACTATACCCCCGGCAGCCCGGTGCAGTTCGTCTGCGTGGAACTGCTCAAGGGGGATGTCAGCGGCGAGCACGCTGTCTGCCTGACCTTCAAGAATATTTCCCGCGTGACCCTGACCGCACTGGAGATCCACTTCAAGTGCAAGGGCGTGGACGGTGTGATCCTGTGCGAGGACAAGTTCGAGTACCGGGATCTTCAGGTAAAGCCCGGCGAGCTGTTCGGCATGGACGATGCCGTGTTCATTACGTCCAAGGCCATCACCAGCGTGGATGTTTCGCTGTGCAATGTGTACAACGGCAAGCGTGTGGTGCATCTGGACGGCATCAAGCGTGTGCGTCTGCCCGCACCCCGTCGTCTGGCTCCGGAGCTGCAAAAGGCGCTGGAGGCCCGCATGAACCGCACCGGGCTCAAGTATCAGCCGCAGGTGTTCGAGAACGGTTGGTACTGCGCCTGCGGTGCCTTCCACCCCACCGAGGAGGATACCGTTTACTGCTCGGAGTGCGGCTGTGACCGCATTCTGCTGCAGAACGCGCTGAACACCCTGCTGCAGCCCGCCGCCCCGGCAGACGAGATGGAAATGCCCCTCAGCGCCCCGGCGGCTCCCGCAGCGCCCGCTGCGGTGGAAGAGCCTACCCGCATCGTGGGCGCAGCCCCTGCTGCTCCGGCGGCTCCCGTAGAAGAGCCCACCCGGGTCATGGGCGCAACGGTTTACCAGCCGAAGGCAGCCCCGTCCAGCCCATCTCGGAGCCTACCCGGGTGCTGGATGCCCCCGCCCGCGCACCGTATTCCGGCGCTGCTGTGGCAGACGAGGGCACCCGCGTGATGCCCGCCGCCGCCCGCCGTCCGGCTCCGGCTCCGGTGCGTCAGCCCGCGCCTGTGGAAGGAGGACGAGGAGTACGAGGACAGCCGGGACAGCGTGGCAGAAGCGCTGATCCGCTGGGTGCCGCCCATTACGGCCATCCTGTGTGCAGCCATTGCGCTGTGCGGCTTTGTGTACTACCAGTTCGTGCTGTAAAATAAACTATCCCGGCGGAGGGGGGCAGCGTGCCTTCTCCGCCTTTTGTGTGCATTGCACAGAAAGGAAATACCATGCCGGAACAAGCTTTACAGGTGGCTTTTGAGATCAAGACCGCCTGCGATGAGATCAGCCGCCGCCTGCTGCGCTGGCACTGGGAGCGCAAGCCCGGGGCACACAGTCTGGATGCACTGCTGGAGCATATTGCCGCCCGCAAGCAGGAAAGCCCGGATTACTACGACCGTATGCCGGACCTTACCGGCAAGACCAGCTGGCAGCAGCTGGACACCACCCTGTGTATGCGGGTGCTGCTGGACCCGGAGACCGATGCCGCCCGCCCGCTGGATCTGCTGGGCAACACGGCACACCCTCTGCCGCACGCCATGCCTGCAACGCCATCCGCACCGCCCGCAACGAAGCTGCCCACGCGGCGGTTGCAGCGGACGGCGCACAGGCAGCCCTGCTGTTTAATGAAGCCATCGAGGCGCTGGAGGAGGGCTACGCCGGTACCGCCTTTAAAGAAAACGAGCTGGCGCAGTATTACCGCGAAGCCGAGGACTACCTGAGCCGATGCAGCGAGGGCAAACCCCTTAAAGTGCGCCAGAGCAGCCCGCAGAACGCACAGCAGGGGAAGGCTGCCGCACGCAGCAAGCCCCGCGATCCCCAGCAAACCCGCAGCGCCAAAAGTACCGCCGGGCGGCAGAATACCTCTGCCCGCAGCCGCAGCACCGGTATAAAGCAGAGCCGCAGCACGGCATCCCGCAGCAAAAAGCAGCAGACCGGCGGCGAGAGCAGGGCGGCGCTGGGCATTATTCTGGCGGCGCTGGTGCTGGGGCTTATCGCACGCGCCATCAGCATGGGACTTGTGTAATTGCAATGTTTTTTGCGATTCTGGCGGTAAATTGGAAAGCAAAAACGTTTGTGCTGTACAAAACAACCAAAAAAACAGCAGACTGTCCCGCAGAAAAACGGTCATTGCACCTCTTGCGGGAAATGTGAAACGGATTTATAATAAGCATGAAAACGTTTACACATTACCGCCGGAGAGGGAACGGAGAAAAAACCCCATGACCATCAGTGATATTGCAAAGCTGGCAGGTGTTTCCAGCGCTGCGGTCAGCCGCTATCTGAACGGCGGCCCCTCAGCGAACAGAAACGTGCCGTGATACAAGCCGTAGTGGAAAAGACCGGTTACAGCCCGGACACTGCCGCCCAGACCCTGCGCACCGGAAAGGTGCGTCAGGTGGGGGTCATCGTGCCCAGCATCAGCTCCCAGTCGGTGGGGCAGATCACCAGCGGCATTGCGGCCGAACTGGGCGCAAGCCGCTACCTGATGCTGCTGGCAGACACCGAACTGGACGAGCAGATGGAACTGGAATATCTTACAGCATTGCAGCGCAACCATGTAGCCGGTATCATTCTGCTGGGCTATGATTCCAGCCCGCAGCTGTGCAAGGCACTGAAGGACTGCCGTGTGCCCGTGGTGGTAACAGGACAGCGCTTTGCAGACCTGCCCTGCGTTTATAACGACGACCGCGCTGCCGCCCGCGACCTGACCCGGAAGATGCTGGAGCATGGCCGCAGAAATATCGTGTACATCGGCGGCAGCGAACAGGACGCCGCCACCGGCATTGCCCGCCGTCAGGGTGTGCAGGACGCTCTGCGGGAGGTGGGACTAAACGCGGATGGTCTGCCCCGCGCTTACTGCGCCGCCTTTTCCATGGAAGAGGGCACCGCTGTATGGAAGAGCTGCTGGCACGCTGCCCGCAGTTGGACGGTGTAGTCTGCGTGACAGACACCGTGGCCTTTGGCGCTTTGCAGGTGCTGCGCGCTGCCGGGCGCAGGGTAGGGCAGGATGTCGGCCTTGCCGGTATCGGAGACAACTGGGCGGGCAAGGTGGTGGAGCCCGGACTGACCACCATCCGCTTCTACCAGCGGCAGGTAGGGCAGGAAGCTGCCCGGATGCTGCTGCAAAGCATAGAACATACTGAGCCGGACGCTGCACCGGTGCGCCAGACCACGCTGGGCTATACGCTGGTAGAGCGCGGCTCACTGTAAAAAAGAGGAACGAATGAAACAGAAACTGATTTTTTAGATATCGACGGAACCCTGCTACCCCCGGGTGAGATGCTGATCCCCCAAAGCACGGTGGAGGCGCTGCACAAGGCGCACGCCAACGGCCATAAACTGTTTCTGTGCACCGGGCGCAACCGGCGCATGACCCAGCCGCTGCTGGACTACGGCTTTGACGGCGCGGTGTGCAGCGCCGGCGGCTATGTGTTCTGCGGGGACAAGGTACTGGTAGACCTGCCTATGGAGCCGCAGCTGGCAGAGGGTGTGCGCAGCGCCATGGAGCGCCACGGCGTGGAGTGCACGCTGGAAGCGCGGGACGCCACCTACGGCAGCCTGAAGATGATCGAGCGCTGGAGTTTTACCCACCGGGATGCAGGCAATCTGAACAGCGAAGCCGCCCGTTGGCGCAAGGCCATGGAGGACGGCATGACCATGAGTCCGCTGGCTGATTACAAGGGCGAGCCGCTGTATAAGATCGTGTATATCGCGGAGCACAGCGAGGACTTGGACGAGGCGAAGCGCCTGTACGAGGACAGATTCGTGTTCTGTGAGAGCAAGCTGGACGGTCTGGATGGCGGCTATGTGAACGGAGAGCTTATCAACCGTAAATTTGACAAGGGACGCGGCATCAAGGCTGTCTGCGACTATTTGGGCGTGCCCCTGCAGGACAGCATCGGCTTTGGCGACAGCGACAACGACCTGCAAATGACCGATGTGGTCGGCATCAGTGTCTGTATGGCCAACGGCTCTGCAAGCCTGAAGCAGCGCTGCGACCGCATTGCCCCCCTCGGTGTACGAGGACGGCATCGCCAAGGAGTTTGCAGTCTTGGGGCTGATTTGACATATCTTTGTAAAAATAGGGCAGGGGAACGTCCGCAGATGTTCCCTGCCCTAAAATTATAAATAATTCTCCCGCATTGTTTTTGCAATAAAGGAGCACCGCACAAAGAACTGTGCGGTGCTCCTTTTGGTTCATAAATCAGTAGTGCAGATCCTCTGCGGTCAGGGGCAGCCCATGGGGCCAACATAGATCACGCCGTCCTTCACGGCGCTGTTGCGCGCGTAGGTGGCAAACAGGTGCTCCAGCGTGTGGGCGGCGCCGGTGGTCAGGTAATCGCCCTGATTGGGCTTTTTCATCCGGATGTCCCAGGTCAGCACATCGCCGTCCTGACGGCTCAGGTACATGCCGCGGTCCAGTTTGGTGTGGTCCACGCAAAAGCTTGCGATCCGTTCCATTGCTACGGTTCTCCCAATTTTCCGGTAAAATCAGGCCTGCAGGCGCTGCACGCTGCCGTGCGCGCAGTCCACAGCCACCATCAGGCCATCACGGATGTGGCTGGTAGCACCGGCGGCACCCACGATGGTGGGCTTGAGCAGAGCCTTGCCGGCAATGGCGGCGTGGCTGTTCAGGCCCGGCTCCTCCACCACCAGGCGGCGGCGTCACGGACGTAGCTCAGCATCTCGTTGGAGGTGGAGGGCACCACCAGGACCATGCCGGGCTTGAACTTTGCACGCAGCTCTTCCAGCGTGTGGCAGACACAGGCCTTGCCGGTGGCGCTGGTCAACGTCGGCAGTTCTCGCGGCCAACCCCACACCGGTAGCCAGACAGTTGCCTACCATGTGGATCTTGATCATGTTAGTGGTGCCGGACACGCCCACGGGGACGCCGGCGGTGACAACGGCCAACTCACCGTCGTGCAGGTAGCCGTTCTCCTTGGCCAGGAGGTGGACATCTCGATCAGCTCATCGGTGCTGTGGGCCAGAGGCATCATCAGCGGGGTGATGCCCCAGGAGATGGCCAGCTGACGCTGCACCTGCTCCTTCATCACGCAGGCGATGATGGGCTGCTGCGGGCGGTACTTGCTCAGCAGGCGGGCGGTGTTGCCGGACTCGGACACGGTGACGATGGCGGCGGCGTTCACGTCCCGTGCGGTCAGGCAGGCAGGCAGCGGGCGGTAGCGTCGCTGACGCTGATCTTGCCGGGGTTAGAATCCATCAGACAAAGCGGCCGCGCAGTGGAAACCCTCCTGCTCGGTGCGCTCGGCAATGGCGGACATGGTCTTGAGGGCCTCCACGGGGTAGGCACCGGCAGCGGTCTCGCCGGACAGCATGATGGCAGAGGTGCCGTCGTAGATGGCGTTTGCCACGTCCGAGATCTCGGCACGGGTGGGGCGGGGTTCACCATCATGCTGTCCAGCATCTGGGTAGCGGTGACGATGGGCTTGCCGAAGGAGAAGGAGCGCTCGATGATGGTCTTCTGGATGCCGGGCAGTTCGGTGAAGTCAATCTCCACGCCCAGATCGCCACGGGCCACCATGACGGCGTCGGCAGCAGCCAGAATGCTGTCGATGTTGTTCACGCCCTCGCGGTTCTCGATCTTGGCGATGATGCGGATGTTGGAATCGTACTGGTTCAGCAGGTTGCGGATATCGTACACGTCCTGTGCGGTGCGCACAAAGGAGGCGGCGATGAAATCATAGCCCTGCTGGATGCCGAAGATGATATCATCCTTATCGCGCTGGCTCATATACGGCATGGACAGATGCACGCCGGGCACGTTGACGCCCTTCTTGTTCTTGATCTTGCCGCTGTTCAGCACGGTGCAGACGATGTCGGTGTCGTTCACGGTGGTGATCTGCAGCTTGATCAGGCCGTCGTCCAGCATGATGGTGCCGCGGCTCCACGTCCATGGGGCAGATCCTTGTAGGTGATGGAGCAGATCTCGTTGGTGCCCTCCACATCGCGGGTGGTCAGGGTAAAGGTCTGGCCTGCAACCAGATTCTCAACGCCGTTCTTGAAGTCCTTCAGGCGGATCTCGGGGCCCTTGGTGTCCAGCAGTGCAGCCACGGGCTTGCCCAGCTCCTCGCGCATGAGCCTTCAGCTTTTCAAGGCGACCCAGATGCTCCTCGTGGAACCGTGGGAAAAATTGAAACGAGCCACGTTCATGCCGTTGGCGATCAGATCGCGCAGAACGCCTTCCTTATCGGTGGAAGGGCCAAGGGTGCAAATAATTTTCGTCTTTCTCATGCAATATACCTCCGTCAACTCTCTCTTACCTATATCCGGCACAGCATCCCTGCAGGCTGCTGTGTATGACCAATGGGAAACAAAAAGCTCCCGGTACAGCGGGTCGGTTTATATGGCAGAGTGGAAAACAAAAACTCTACCACCTATTATTATAATCGTTCCGGTGCAAGAGAGCAAGAGGAATTTTTGCTTGAATACAAGTTTTTGTGTCTGTTTATGTTTGCCAGGAATCGGATTGTGCGAAAACTTTTGGCGATGTGGCGCGGCTTTCTGTGGACTGCCTGATGGGGAAAACTGCTGCAAAACAAAAAACTGATAAGAGCGCACAAGGCTGCGTCCTCTTGCATCCGAGGGGGTTTTTTGCTTATAATAAGGGTAATAAGTAGTACTGTTCCGGGGTACGCCCGGAGAAATGGAGTGACCATTATGGAAAAACGTGTTTTTCTGATCGTGCTGGACAGCTTTGGCATCGGCGCGGAGCCGGACGCGGCCGCCTTTGGCGATGCAGGCACCAACACCTTGGGTGCCATTGCGAACCACCCCAATTTCAACTGCCCCAACCTGCGCAAGCTGGGCTTGTTCAACATTGACGGCGTGACCGCAGGGGAGAAAACGGATGCCCCGGCGGCTGCCTTTGCCCGCCTGCAGGAGCAGAGCATGGGCAAGGATACCACCATCGGCCACTGGGAGATCGCCGGTGTGGTCAGCCCGGAGCCGCTGCCCACCTTCCCCGAGGGCTTCCCGGAGGAGCTGATCCGGGAGTTTGAGCAAAAGACCGGCCACAAGGTGCTGTGCAACAAGCCCTATTCCGGCACGCAGGTGCTG
>VOFG01000881.1_pt1 | contig 13960 bp, 18 predicted proteins | sample 5384171 | NCBI WGS metagenome assembly VOFG01 (sample SAMN12384726, study PRJNA508395) | human gut metagenome | isolation source: healthy gut F | host: Homo sapiens | reverse complement strand
TTTCCTCACAGAAGAAGACGGAAATAAAACGATGTTGATTCCCTAAATTCTCATGAGGCTGGTATTATAAGTCTATCGCAGATGTAAAGTGAACGGTCGCACTTTACAATATCCTCTTTATGAAGACTGGAAACACGTTCAAGTACACGACTTCGCCGCCATGAAAGATATGATACAAAAAGAAAATCGAATTTTACCTTGCATCGCCCAATAATCCTACCGGAAATGGTCTGACTCGGAAGAACTGGATGAGTTGCTGGCTGAAGTTCCTGCCAAAACGAAGGTCTTGATTGATAAAGCATACGCCTCTTTCGTCTCAACAGACACAAGATATATCAAAGAGCTGGTGAACAAATATCCGAATTTGATCATCTCCGCACTTTATCAAGTTTTACAGCTTGCCGGGGTTACGCATGGGATTCGGTTTTCATGAGTAAAGAACTGCGAAAAATTTAGCAAATACAGCAACAAATATCACCAGGATACAACCGGATATCTGAAGACATAGCTATCGCAGCGCACTCAAATCGGATGCACACTACCGTAACATCGCCAAACTGATGAATGAAGATCGTTATCGCTATGAAAAAGAAATCGGTGTGCTGCCCAGATTTAAAGGTATACGAATCGGTAGCCAACTTTATTTTAATCAAATATCCGATTACATTAAAAGAGGCACTGCAAAAAGCGTTTGCCGAACAGAGTTATAAAGTGAAATTATGAATGAACCGGATATCAACACTCATCTGCGCATCACGCTGGGACGCCCTGAGCAGAACCGGATCGTCATAGATACAATCAAAAGAAATCGCATCAAATGAAAGCTGTAATACTAGCCGCAGGAATAGCCTCACGTCTACGCCCACTGACCGACACAACTCCCAAATGCTTGCTCAAGATAGGAGAACGTTGTTTGTTGGAAAGGGCTTTTGACGCTTTAATACAAAATGGTTTTAACGAATTTATCATTTGTCACCGGATATCGCCAGCAACAAATAGTCGACTTTCTGCAAGCTCATTATCCGGCTCAAAGTATTACTTTCATCTACAATGATAAATATGAATCAACCAACAATATCTATTCTTTGTGGCTGACCCGCCCTTATACGGAAGGGGAAGAGGTATTACTTTCTGGATAGTGACATCGTATTTGATCCCCAGATCGTAGAGAAGTTGCTCGGTCGGACAAAGCCGATGTATTGGCACTCAACCGCCACGAACTTGGTGCCGAAGAAATTAAGGTTATTGTGGACAATGAACAAAAGGTAGTGGAAATCAGTAAAGGTTTGCTCTATACCTGATGCAATCAGTGAATCAATAGGTATTGAAAAGATGTCGGCAGCATACACAAAGCGTTATTCCGTGAACTGAGATGATGATCTTATCAGAAGGGGATTGGACAATATTTTCTATGAACGGGCGTTTGAAAGACTGATTCCACAAGGATATGGTTTTCTGCAATGGACACCACCGAATTCTTTTTCGGCAGAGCTGGACACGGTAGAAGATTTCCAACAAGCACAGAAGCTGATTCCGGCTAGTCTTTACTAATATAAAATTTGAATAGAAATGGCCACTTACGATATTCGCCCTTACAGCTTCGCATCTTAAAGAATTTACTAGCAATAGATAAAGTCTATTAAAGAACATAACCTGCGATATTATATCATGGCAGGTACGATGTTGGGAGCTGTACGCCACAAAGGATTTATCCCCTGGGATGATGATCTGGATATTGGTATGCCACGGGCAGACTATGATCTATTAATGACTAATGCCAAGGAATGGTTGCCGGAGCCATACGAAGCCGTATGCGCTGAGAATGACAAAGAATACCCGCTTCCGTTTGCCAAGATACAGGATGCCGACACAACATTAATTGAACGTATGCATCTTAAATATCTGGGAGGCGTATATATTGATGTATTCCCATTGGACGGTGTGCCGACAGGCCGTATGGCACAAAGAATGCATTTTGCCAAATATGAATTTTACAAACGGGTTCTTTTTACCTGATTCACACGACCCAAGATAAGATGGAAAGGGGCCAAGTTCATGATACCATTACTATGCAGGAAGTTTTCACACTCACCGAAGTACAGAAAAGCATCAGAGAGGTTATGACCAGATACGACTTTGACAAGAGTGATCTTATTTGTGACTATGACGACGGCATGAAAGGAATCATGCCAAAAAGAGATTTTGGGAGTTCCTACCCCTGTCTTGTTCGAGAAACGAAGAAGTATGGGGCGTACAGGAATATGACACATATCTGTCTCAGAAATATGGGGATTATATGACGATTCCCAAACAGAGTGGACAAAGACAACATAATTTTCATTATTTGGACTTGAATAAACCTTATCGGGATTTTTGAAGTCTAATTATAAACCATATAAGCAGTAGGTAACAACAGAGATGAGAATAGGTTTTGACGGAAAACGTGCAGTGCAGAATTTCACCGGGTTAGGTAATTATAGCCGCTATGTAGCGGATATTCTTTGCCACTTCTATCCGGAGAATGACTATGTCCTGTATGCACCTAAAAACGGGAAAACAAAAGGATGAATCTATTAACCGGACAATACCGGCAGCTCACTCTCGCCTATCCTGCTACTTCTTTTTGGAAAAAACTAAGTTCATTATGGCGCGTATGGGGAATCACCTCTCAATTGGAGAAAGAAGGTATTGAGTTATTCCATGGACTCAGTAACGAGCTTCCTCTCAACATCCATAAAAAGTCGCATTAAAAAGTATTGTAACTATCCACGACCTGATATTTTTGAGGTATCCGCAATATTACCAATCTATTGACAGGAAAATATATACATACAAATTCCGTAAAGCGTGCGAAAATGCTGATAAGATAATTGCTATCAGTGAATGTACCAAACGGGATATTATCCGATACTTTCAACATCCCTGATGATAAAATAGAAGTCGTTTATCAAGGATGCGACATCTCATTTACTCATCCGGTGACGGAAGAAAAAAGAAGGAGGTACGGAAAAAATACCAGTTGCCGGACCACTATATACTTAATGTAGGCAGCATTGAAGAACGAAAAATATTCTTGCAGCAGTACAGGCATTGCCTATGCTGCCGCAACATATTCATATCGTTATCGTAGGACGCCGTACAGGCTACACAAAAAGGTTGAACAGTTTATCAAAGATAACGGTTTAGGCGAAAGAGTGCATATTATCAGTAATGTCCCTTTCAACGATTTGCCCGCTTTTTATCAATTAGCAGAGATTTTTGTATATCCTTCCCGTTTTGAAGGTTTCGGTATCCCCATTATAGAGGCACTATATTCGGGTATTCCTGTGGTAGCCGCCACAGGCTCATGTCTGGAAGAAGCCGGAGGACCCGACTCTATCTACGTAAACCCGGATGATATCACCGGACTGGCTGATGCATTTAAACAAATATATTCAAATTCCGATAAAAGGAAGAACATGGTAGAGAAAGGACGGGAATTCGCGAAACGGTTCTCTGAGAAACAACAATCGGAAGAAATTATTAACATCTACAAGAAACTAATACGATGAACATACTTAAACACTCAATAAAGAAATTTATATATGGTACGCTTCCATATTATTTTATGAAAGGGTATAAGCCGGATTCTCCTTATCTGAAGTATTATAAATACATCAGAAAACATGGATATTCAAGACACTTATACGAATTCAAAGATGAGTATTTGAGTATGGCTGTCGATGTACGGAAAGACGAAAATAGGAATTTGTATTATGTACTAAAGGAGGATGGTAAACGCCTGTACTTCCAAAGAACAACACCTCCCCATAAAATCCAGAAGTATTACAGGGCGTTGATGATAGAGCAAGACCAACGCTCCGCACACCATTATTTCAATAATAATAAGGACGTAACGGGAAAGGTTTTTGTTGACGTGGGATGTGCCGAAGGATATTCTTCGCTGGAGATTATCGAAGAAGCCAAACATGTTTATTTATTTGAGCAGAACGAATCGTGGCTGGAAGCTATCAGGGCCACTTTTGAGCCATGGAAAGACAAGGTAACCATTGTTCAGAAGTATGTGAGCAACCGTAATTCTCCCAAAGAACAGAAACTGGACGATTTCTTCAGAGACAAACCGGACGAGCATCTATTTATAAAAATGGATATAGAAGGGGCTGAGCGCCGTGCGCTGGCCGGATGTGAACAGCTTTTCCGGGATTGCAAGAAAATAGATTTCGCCATCTGTACTTATCACCTACATGATGACGAGGAGGTTATTTCTGCGTTTCTTGATAAACACAACTGCACATACAGAAATCAAAAAGGATTTTTCAGACACAAGATCAGGAGTGTTGTTCTTCGAGGCAACAAGAAAGTAAATTAACTACCGATAGTCAGAAGATAGCAAATCGCAATAATCATACTTACACAAGTAGGTATCATAAATATGTTTTCCTTCGCTAATAAATAATGCGAGAAGTGAGGCTCCCAGGAAAGGAACTTACGCGTAGAGCGACATAAGCGGAACAATAAAATATGCGAAACGATATGTTTTGACTTCTCTTTTCGGGCTGCACGACGGTAAATGTAGTGGGTAAAGAACTGATCACTGTAATAAAGAGCGAGCTTGACAGTAGCCGCCACATCCCAACCCCCCGCAAAGAAGCATATTCGGTCATTATATATGCCAGCACTTCCCGGATATGCACAGACGGCACATATTACGGCAAACTTTATCACAATCTATTTCCGGTAATAACTGCATACGGTTCACATCAACCAAAGAGAAGCTATATTCATTTGCTCCATTCTGATGAATCAGAATATTGCCGGGAGAATAGTCCAAATGTAAAATACCCGCCTGATGTAATGCAAAAGTGTAACGCGCGAACGCCAGTAACTTGTCTTCATTTCCCTCAACCTTACCGTCCATCAAATAACGAACGGTTTCACCATTGTCATAGCTACAAACATAGTAGCTGTTTGTAAGAAGACCTTTCTGAAATTGTTCGGTCATGGCAATCGGTTCCGGAGTATTGAAACCATGCTTCTGAAGTTCCATGGAATAGATATAGGAGCGGGCAGCTTTTGATTGGCGGAAATATGAATAGACAACACGATTAATGATGTGAGGCTTTTTAAAGCTTTTTCACAACAACATCAACGTTATCCAGACTAATCCGTTTTAGAATATTACGCCCATCATACACCACCTTTCCTTCATCCGCAAAGAACTTGGGGAATCTCCTCTATCTGTTTTTGCAAATGTGTGTACTTGGGATTTACAATCACTCTCATTACACTCTTCTATAAATCCTACTTACAAAGATTGTGCAAAGATAAAGAAATTAGGGCATATTCCGACTATATTTTTTCTTTTATCGCAAAACTAAGATAAAAGGGGACAATTTAGCCCTTTATTTCGACTCCCAAGTCTGCGCAGGCTTGCTTTATTGCCTTAAAGCAATAATATCCATGCGAAAGTTTATCGGCTATTTGCAATACATTTTTCTTCATTTCCATGTATTGTCCTGCACTTATTTTAGGTAAAATATCTTCAAGTTCCGTCAAAGAAGAGATACATATACCCACATTGTTCTTCTTCACAAAAGGCGCCAGCCCGGCTTTCTCCCAAACGATAATCGGAAGACCGCAACGTATGTAGAGAGACATTTTATGAGGAGCGTTATATTGAAGATATTCTCCCAAAGCACCACTTCCTCCCTCTAAAGAAGATCCATACCAGGCAAGTCCATATTCGCCTTCTGCCGTCGCTATCAGCTCGTCCGAAGAGACAAAGCCTGTATAATCAACTTTTCCTTCCAGTTTTCGGTTTCAAGACCACTTCCATAGAGCACTATATCATAAGAACGGGGAGAATTTTGCCTGTTTATATAAGAAATCATTATGATAAGAAGACAAAGCACCGACAAACAGGATGCGGTTCGGTGATTTCGGCACATCATTGCCGGCAACAGGTTGGCTATCGGATAAATAATCAAATATCTCCAATATCTGCAGCTTGGCCTTAATTCCATGTTCAAGCAGCCAGTCCCTCATACGTTCACTATGTACTATCACACAGTCCGAGTGATCCAAGCGCGCTATTTCTTGGGGGATAGTCAGCTTCTTACGACGAAAACTACCCAAATCATGAATCAACGTCACCACCTTGCAGCCACGTAGATGAGCCATATTGCAGACAAATGCATAATATTTCTTCAAAGGATATTGCAGTACCAGCACATCGCCTTTACGCAAACAGAAATACTCTTCAGCACACTGAATAAGGTACGACAAAAAGCTACAACGACATTTCTATACCGGGTTTGTTTCAGCCCGACATTCCGGAAGCCATGCGACTCCATTATCTGTTCAATGTCTGTTTTTGCTTTATTTCCGGCATTATCGACACCTCGGTAATTTCTTGATAGATAACAAATCATAGGAATGATATTTTATAGTTCATTTTGCGCCAAAACCAATGCGGCAGCCACTGTATCGTCCATATCAAAATAAGCGTATTGAGCTAAACGTCCGCCAAACAAGACTCCGGGAGTATGTATAGCCAACTCCTTGTATTTCTCGTACAACCGCATATTTCTCTCGTCATTCACCGGATAATAAGGTTCGTCCCCGGGAGTGAATGCAGAAGGATATTCGCGGGTGATCACCGTATGCGGCTGCTTACCAAATTCGAAATGTTTATGTTCGATAACACGGGTATAAGGAATCTCTCTTTCACAATAATTAATGACCGCATTCCCCTGATAATTTTCCATTTCCAGACGTTCGTGTTCAAAACGAAGACTACGGTATTCCAAATGCCCGAAACGAAAATCGTAATACTCGTCAATACATCCGGTAAACAATACTTTATCCACCAGCGAATCCAGTTCTTCACGAGCAGAAAAATAATTCGTCCCCAAACGCACATCAGCTCCTTCAAACAAACTTTCAATCAGCTTATTGTATCCGCCTTTAGGAATGCCTTGATACTCGTCATTAAAATAATTATTATCATAAACGAAACGGAAAGGAAGTCGTTTTATAATAAAGGCCGGAAGCTCCGTTGCAGGACGCCCCCACTGTTTTTCCGTATATCCCTTGATTAGTTTCTGATAAATATCTTTTTCCACAAAGCGTCAAAGCCTGTTCTTCCAGATTGGCAGGAGCCTGGATATGTGCATATTCGCTACGTTGTTCTTCAATCTTATCCTTAGCCTCTTTAGGAGTGTTAACTCCCATAACTTATTAAAAGTATTCATGTTAAAAGGCAGATTATATAATATGCCTTCATAGTTAGCTAATGGAGAATTAGTGTAACGATTAAATGTTACGAAACGGTTCACATAATCCCAGACTTCTTTATTGTCTGTATGAAAGATGTGCGCTCCGTAAAGATGTACATGAATGCCATCTACATTCTCACAATAGATATTTCCGCCGATATGACTACGTTTATCTATAACAAGACAGCGCTTGCCCGCATCAATGGCTTGACGAACAAACACAGCCGCAAACAGCCCTGCTCCAACTACCAGATAGTCATATTCTTTCATATACATTCAAAAGCTATTTATGATTAATCAATGATTCCCTCAATCTTTGCAATCACCTGTTCGGGAGTTATATCCGTCAAGCAAGCATAGTCGCCCCGCCAGCAAGGCTTCTGTCCATAAACCGAACAAGGACGACAGGATAAATCAAGCTGTACTGTATTGACCGGTAATTGTTTCCACCCCATAAACCCGGCATAAGGATGAGTGGCTCCCCAAACGGAAACCACAGGTATATTCACCAGAGATGCCAAATGCATATTAGCAGAGTCCATAGACAACATCACATCCAGATGACTCATCAGATTCAGTTCCGTACGCATATTCAATTTACCGATCATGGAAACCACCGAAGGATATTTGGCAATCCAGGAGTCAAAGACTTCCTGTTCGCTTTTCCCACCGCCAAACAGAAAAACTTTCACCGCAGGATTAGCAGCAAAATGAGCAACAACCTGTTCCTGCAATTCTAACGGATAAATCTTGCCCTTATGCTTGGCAAAAGGAGCAATACCGATCCATTTTTGTTTTCCTTTCGGTCCTGTCATCGGTTCAATCTCTGCGAAATCACCCTTTCCTTCTCCATAAATAGAAGAAAAGTTCAATAAAACCGGCAGTCCCAACTTTTCTAACACATCAGCATAACGACGGAAAGAACTTTTCTGGTTCTCCAGCACTTTATGACGGCGGCGAACCAGTTTCTTTTTTCCGGCTCTCCCTTTACAAATGAAAGCAACCGGTATATTGGCAAGGCGAAACCGCAGACACAGATATTTCGAACGAAGTACGTGATGAAAGTCCGCCACGTAATCGAAATGCATTCTTTTCAGTTCCGAATAAAGGCTGTTCAATCCCCATAGCCCTTTATGCTTACCTGTCAGATCAGCTCCGACAAAATTCACATTTTCAGGCAAACTTTGAAAAAGAGGTTGCCATACGGCACGACTTAATACAGTGATTTCGTGCTGTGGATATTGCACAGCAAGCGAATGTATCACAGGTATTGTCATGGCTACATCGCCAAGGGCTGAAAAACGGATAATGAGAATACGCGCCATTCGTTATTTTTTTGCATAAAGCACCGGATTCAGCGCCGGGTCGTTATACATCTTCATCTGTTTATATACTTTCATATATTTTCTTCCGGCTTCGATGTCAGCCAATAACTGTTCGATAGCAGAAGAAAGGTCTTTCTGCTGTTCCAACAGAATATTCAGCTTGGTCCGGCATTGCTCACGATGTTCTTCGGTAGTATCCGTACGTTCCACCTCCTGCTTCATGTGGTAAATTTTCAACGCAAGAATAGAAAGCCGGTCAATTGCCCATGCAGGACTCTCTGTATTGATAGTTGCATCAGAAAGCGGTTTAACAGCTTTGTATTTGTCCAAAAAATAACTATCAATCAGTTCAACCAGATCAGTACGGTCTTGATTGGACTTATCAATTCTTCTTTTCAAAGCCAGTGCTTCTACAGGATCAATTTGAGGGTCACGGATAATATCTTCGAAATGCCATTGAACGGCATCGATCCAATTTTTCAAGTATAAATAATACTCAATCGTCTTCAACTCGTAAGGATTGTTCATCGGTGCATCTACACTGTCCGTTACGTGGTAATCAGTCGTCGATTTCCAAAAAATCTCGTTGCAAAGGTTACTAAATGTCATAATCTTAACTAGCTTATAGATATATAATAGGGCAAATCTATGTAATATTTTTCAGACAAGCAACCCTTTCTTACTTTTTTATTTCCTACCTTTGTGGGAACTAAATACAGATTGTATATGAAAATTATTATCGATAATAAGATACCTTATATAAAAGAGGCTGTCCAGACAATAGCCGACGAAATAATCTACGCCCCCGGAAAGGATTTTACTCCGGAACTGGTACAAGACGCAGATGCGCTGATTATCCGGACCCGTACTCACTGCAATCAGGAATTACTGGAAGGCAGCCGGGTAAAGTTTATAGCTACGGCAACCATAGGGTTCGACCATATCGATACTGAATATTGTAAGCGGGCAGGTATCGAATGGACAAATGCACCCGGTTGCAACTCAGCTTCTGTTGCCCAATATATTCAATCTTCACTCCTGATATGGAAGTCTCTCAGAAATAAGAAACTGGACGAACTGACTATTGGAATCGTAGGAGTAGGAAATGTGGGGAGTAAAGTTGCCAAAGTCGCCGAAGACTTCGGCATACGCGTTCTACTGAACGATCTACCACGGGAAGAAAAAAAAGAAGGAAAAGAATCCTTTACCTCTTTAAATAAGATAGCGGAAGAATGTGACATCATCACTTTTCACGTACCTTTATATAAAGAAGGCAAATACAAAACATTCCACCTGGCAGATGAAGATTTCTTCAATTCGCTAAAACGCAAACCTGTTATCATTAATACTTCACGAGGAGAAGTTATCGACACGGGCACTCTCTTGAAGGCATTGAACAATGGTTCTATCTCAGACGCTATTATTGATGTATGGGAACACGAACCGGAAATCAATCGTGAATTATTAGAGAAAGTGATTATCGGCACTCCACACATTGCCGGATATTCCGCTGACGGCAAGGCTAACGCAACGCGAATGTCGCTGGATGCAATCTGTAAGTTCTTCCATATAGAGGGAAAGTATGAAATTAACGCTCCCGCACCCACCTCTCCTATCATTCATGCACAAAGTCAGGAAGAAGCATTGCTCCAAATATATAACCCTGTCGAAGACAGCGACCGGCTGAAAGCTCAACCGGAACTGTTTGAAGAATTACGGGGGAACTATCCGTTACGAAGAGAAGAAAAAGCCTACATAATAAAAATTGAATAAAACAATTTCTCACATATATTTATAAAGTTCTTTTCAACTCACCTGCTATCTTCCGAGAATGCATCACCACACCTTCCCTAATCAGATGATAACGCGAGTCATAGAACATACTATCAGGATAAACACAACCGGAAGGTTCCAAATAATAAGGAAAGCCTATAGCCTTCAAACTCTCCGAGATACGGTTAATGGCCAAAGAATCATTTTGAAAAGAAGAACGACAATATGGAGGAGGCAAGAAGAAAATAGTCACCCCCCGCTCACTTAAAGTAGATATTTTCTCTTTCAAATCTATAAAAACTTTTTCATCGGGTGATACCATAGGTAATGGGGCACTGTCCCAATGTCCGGCAGAAGATAGATTATAATGTCCGGTATAATCACCATATTCATTATATTTGGTACGAACTTCCATATTCTCCGGTATATCTTCTATATCCATACCTATCCGTTTTACACGTTTACGAATCAAGCGATACATCGAAAAAAAATTATGTGTATTTACCATATTATATAAGGCCTTTCCCCATTCATGCTTTATCAGATACATATCAGTCAGACCTTCATCCCCATAATAACTGCCCTCCTTAAGAAAATGATTATATTCTGCAGAAACGAGCAACACATCTCCTTTTCGTAAATGGTCGTAAACCTCCTCAAACATATAATTCAATCCCAACCCGATATGTATTCCCATATTCACAGGTTCCAGATGTAATGTATCTCTCAGAATGGAAGAATCAAAGCCAAAGCGGGCGTTAGAACCACCTATTATTAGCAAGCGGGACTGATTTCCCAATTCTTCCAAACGCTTTTCTTTATCCAGTGCAGACGCATAATTCACATATGTCAAATCATCTTGCCATGCTAAAAAGACCAACGTTCCCCAACACAATGCATTAATAACAGCTACGGGAATTAATGCTAAAAGAAGATTTCTTAAGAACTTTCTCATATTCCTTATTTAGAATTGAAAATAAATGAACTCCGAGGACTTACCCATGGTTATCTCTATGAATAAGATTACAAACGTCAGGATAGCAACGCGCAATGATTTACTTTTTAGAAACTGAATCTGCAACGCATATGGCTTATCTCGCTGAAACCATTCCAGAATCCAGAAAAGCAGAATATACAATCCTACCTCCAAAGAGTGGGAAGGCATATTGCCGGTAGACTGTTGCATAGAAAAAAGTCGTCCGATATAGCCGATAGCTTGTTCCATATTTTCAGCCCGGAACAGCATCCAGCCGATTACTACCAGAAAAAATGTTGTTCCTATCTGAATAGCCTCCTTCCAGGAAGTAAGAAGTTTTCCTTCTGCCACAATGCCACGATATTTTCTATTGGAAGAAGTAAGTAATAAAGGCAGGAATAATAAAGCATGGAAAAGCCCCCAGCAAATAAATGTCCAATTAGCTCCATGCCAGAAGCCGCTTACGAGAAATATAATAAAAGTATTCCGCACACTTTTCCACTTCCCTACCCGGCTTCCGCCTAAAGGAATATAAATGTAATCTCTAAACCATGTCGTTAGCGAAATATGCCATCTTCTCCAAAACTCCGCTATATTACGCGAGATATACGGATAATCGAAATTCTTCATTAATTTAATCCCGAGCAACTTGGCTGTACCGATAGCTATATCCGAATAACCGGAAAAATCACAGTAGATTTGAAAGGCGAAGAAGACAGCTCTAAAAATAGTTGTATGCTTCCCAACTGTTGGTAATTGCTAAAAACGATATCGACCAATCGGCTACAATTATCGGCTATCACCATTTTCTTAAATAACCCGTACAGTATCTGCTGCATTCCGTCTACTGCCTGACCATAATCGAACGTGCGAACTTTCAAGAACTGCGGCAACAAGTTAGTAGCCCTTTCGATAGGACCTGCCACTAATTGAGGAAAGAAACTGATAAAAGCAAAAAATGCCACCATATCATGTGTAGGTTTCATTTTATGCTGATATATATCAATAGTATAGCTGAGAGCCTGAAAAGTGTAAAAGCTGATTCCAACAGGAAGCAGAATATCTAATGTTACCCAATCCAACTTAATCCCGAAAGTCTCAAATAAGGACACAAAGTTCTCAGAAAAGAAATTAAAGTACTTAAATATGCATAACACCAACAAATTCAATGTAATATTAGCCGCACATATCCATCGTTGAATCAAACGACGTTCTTGCCGCTCTATCAGGATTCCGCTAGCATAACTACACAAAGTAGTAAATGCTATTAAAATTAGAAAACGCCAGTCCCACCAACCATAAAAGATATAACTACTGATTACAACAAATATATTTTGTAATTTCAAACGTTTAAAAATAAACCAGTATCCGATAAAAAAATGGCAAGAATATTACATATTCTATTGAATTGAACAACATAACAGTTTAGAAGGCTAATTTAGTGTGGGGATTATAACGTCGTTATAATCTGTTCTATTACTCGTGTGAAATGTTCGTACTCTAAAGCGTGTACCTTCTCAGCGACATCCCCAGGAGAATCTGTCGGAAGAACGGGACAGGTCGCCCGAAAGATCGTATCTCCTTCATCATAGTGTTCATTAATATAATGTATAGTAATACCGCTTTCTTTTTTCACCGGCAGCAACCACAGCCTGGTGAACACGCTCTCCATACATCACCTTCCGCCGAACTTCGGAAGAAGTGCAGGATGTATATTTATGATTTTATCAGGATAAGCATGCAAAAGCAAATCCGGCACGCGGACAAGGAAACCTGCCAGCACGATAAAGTCAATGCGATATTCCTGCAAAATAGCCAGAATTTCATCTCCGGCTATCAATCTTCCTTTGTAAACACGTTACAGGGCACTCCTAGACGGTGTGCACGCTCCAAAACATAGGCATCACTTTTGTTGGAAAGCACCAATGACACCTGAGCAGAGTCATTCTTTTGGAAATACCGGATAATATTCTCGGCATTAGAGCCGGAACCGGAAGCGAAAAATAGCGATGTTTTTCTTCATAACTCTCGATTTCAATGCACAAAACAGTGAAAAATGTGCAAAACATTGCATTTATTTAGTCAAATATTTGCGCAAAACGATAAATATTCATTCCTTTGCACCGCAAATTTAAAGAAATAAAACTAATTATTAATTAAAAACTTAAAGTTATGTCTGAAATTGCATCAAGAGTAAAAGCGATTATCGTTGATAAATTAGGCGTAGAGGAATCAGAAGTTACAACCGAAGCAAGCTTCACTAACGACCTGGGAGCAGATTCTCTTGACACTGTAGAACTTATCATGGAATTCGAAAAAAGAATTCGGTATCTCTATTCCTGATGACCAAGCAGAAAAGATTGGTACTGTAGGTGATGCTGTATCTTATATCGAAGAACACGCTAAGTAATTATCCGATTTCATCAATATGGAATATGATCGCCGACATCGCCGCTGGACAGATCAGCATCCACTTCGGCTTCCACGGACCCAACTTCACCACCACCAGCGCCTGTGCCTCTTCGACCAATGCGCTGGCCGACGCTTTCAACCTGCTGCGCCTCGGCAAGGCCGACGTGATCGTGGCCGGTGGTGCGGAGGCTGCCATC